>Ga0172375_10007246_pt1 | contig 15245 bp, 13 predicted proteins | sample LakKiv1m_FD_114537 | JGI IMG/M metagenome (GOLD analysis project Ga0172375, IMG submission 114537) | Freshwater microbial communities from Kabuno Bay, South-Kivu, Congo - kab_092012_11.1m | ecosystem: Environmental > Aquatic > Freshwater > Lake | place: Democratic Republic of the Congo... | reverse complement strand
AGTGAAAACAGAAGAGGCAGGCCAGCATTTGCTGAACCCATCCCATGCTTAATGCCTCGCCCGGTTCGCAAGTACTCGCAGGATAGTGTCGAGAACTTCATCCAGTTGTTTACCGATATCCTCTGCAAGGAACCGCAGCACGAAGTAGCCGTTTTGCTGGAGCAAGCAGTCCTTTCGGCGGTCGCGTCGGTAAGCTTCAGGGTCTGATAGATGCTGAGCACCATCCACTCCGATTACCAACCGCGCATCGGCGCAAAGAAGATCGACTTCCATTTTGCCCCAACCATCAAAAGGGATCGGCAACTCAACATTCAAGCGAAACTTGCCGGCGGTTTCAGGCAGCGTCTCCAGCCGGCGATACAGGAATGCCTCGCTGGCGCTTCGCGCACGGCCCACGCCTTCCAAATCGAGAGGAAATGGACGGGCCACATGGACAAACAAGGTCGCCAGAGGCGTGTCTACCCCGTCGCGAACCAGCCTCCGGACGCTGGCAGCGTAATCCTTCTTCCATTGAGGATCCACTGGAAGCGTTACGTCGGCAGGCCATCCCGCTATGGCGCTCGCCGTTAGCACGATCGTGTACCCGACCGCCTCATAGCCTCGGCACCGCCGGTCGAACATCCTTGCAAGCATGGGCACATTGAGATCCGCGTAATCGTAAATGCGGACTTCGCGCTTTCGATCATGGAGTCGATGCAATCGGCCCGCATACTGAGCAATGGTCCCTCTCCAGGAAACCGGCAGTGTCAGGAACAGGGTGTCCAGCCTGGCTTCATCAAAACCTTCTCCGATGTAGCGCCCTGTCGCCAGCAAAACCCTTTCTTCATTATCAGGGATGGTGGACAGGTGGGCCATCACGGTAGCAAGTTCCTTCCGGTCCATACCTCCTCGTAAAATGATCAGGTGGCGGACCTCAGTGGCGAGCATCTCTGCCAGCCGTTCCAGGTGGTTCGTTCGTTCCGTCAGGACAAGGGGCGACCGCCCTTCGCGTACTGTTTGAATGACATTGTCGCAGATGAGTCGATTTCGCGGTGCATCCTCAACCAATTCTTCATAAAGCTGACGGAACTGGCTTCGAGGGTCGGATTCGGCCGGCCGCGTAGGATAAAAACCGGTCGGACGAACAACGACTGTGTGGGCAAAGGGGTGCAGATATGCCTGTTTCTTTGCATCCACGCGATATCGAACCGGTCCGCACTGCATGAAGATGATCGGGTGGCGGCCGTCCTTCCGGGTGACAGTAGCGGAAAGGCCTGTTACGAACTTTGCCTTTGCTCTCCGGGCCACCTGCTCGAAGCTGGGGGCGGAAATCCTGTGACATTCATCCACAACAAGATGGCCGTATTCACCGACCACGTCATCCACCACCCCTTTTCGAACTAGACTCTGAATGAGGGCTACATCCACCGTGCCTGTCGGCTTCTTCTTGCCGCCGCCGATTCTTCCGATGGCTTTCATGGGCAACTCAAGAAACGCGGATAATCGATCCACCCATTGTTCCATCAGTTGACGACGGTGAACGAGGACGAGGGTGTTGACACGTCGTTGCGCGATAAGCCAAGCTGCTATCACGGTTTTCCCGAAGGCCGTGGTGGCGGACAGTACCCCTGTATCATGGCGGTTCATCGTTTCGGCTGCCGTCTTCTGTTCTGGGTGGAGAGCTCCGTGAAAAGAAACCTCCAATGGCTTCCCTTCGCAGCGCTCGTCCCGGACCAGCGGCTTAATCTTTAAGTCCGACAGAAGCACCCGAACGTCTTCCAGACAACCGCGAGGTAAACCGATGTGGTTAGGGTAATCCTCCGCGCAGGCTATGATGCGGTCCTCCCCATAGGTCGACTGCCTCATCGCCTGTAACCTGTAGAACTCCGGGTTCTGAAACGCTGCGAGGCGTATCAAGCGATTCCTTAGTCCCGGGGACAAAGCTTCTTTAGTGACATAGATCTGGTTAGCGAGAACCAGCTCCATAATCTCGGGCACCGGCCCCGCGAGGGGAGGCTCTTTTCTGCGGCGCGAAGGCGGTGAGGTCCAAGGGGCATCGTCATCCTCATCCCTTGGCGCAAGCCGCACCCCGACAACTCGACCTCTGCCTTCGGCCTTCTGAACTATCCTTTCCAACTCTTGACGACCGATCTTTTGAATCGTCGACAAGAATGCCCACTGGTCCGGATAAGGAATGCACTGATCGTCCAGAAATAAGGAGTTGCCGCGCTCCCGTGCTTGTTTCTGCATCGGTAGCGCGATAAGGTTGCCAAATCCTCCTGTGGGTAATGTGTCCTGGTTGGGAAATAAGCGATCATAGGAATCCAGGCCGATATCCGGCCGGCGCTCCATGATCTCAGTCAGGATATGGGAACCGAGCTTCCGTGCCAGCGCGGCAGGGATTGGCTCCTGGAAAAATAGCCAGATGTGGCCGCCGCGACCGGAGCGCGAACGCTCGAGACAAGCGGTAAGGCCCAGTTGGCGACATGTTTCCAGGTATGCCCCCGCGTCCTCGCTCCAACTTTTCTTGTCGAAATCAACAGCCAGGAAAAAGCACGTTTCGTCCTGGAGCATCGGGTAGACACCAACAACAAAATCTTTGCCGGTTTCATCTCGTCCGGAGAGATGCCGGCGGATCACCTCGTCTGTTAAGGGTAGAAAACGACGGTTCTGGCACACGGAACACTTGACCCGTCTTTTATCACAGAGAACCCTGTCCCATTCATTACTACAAGCGGGCTGATAACCGACTTTGCCTGTTTTTTTGCTTTCAAAACGGCGGGCATAGACGTCATCACGTCCGCGAAAGAGGCTGCGAAACAATGCGATTTTGGCTTCAGGCGGAGAACCGCGATGGACGGCCTCGTCAGTCATCGACTTTGCTTCCAGTATTTAAAATGGTCTTCGCATTTTCGCATATTGACGTAGACTGCACTTAAAGGTTTCAACAGGGGTATTATAAATGACGGACAACTTCTCCGGAGCGGTGGAAAGCGGGGTACTTCGCTGAGCGCGGGTTTGGGCATTTCTGAGGTTGTTTGCCTCGGCGTGAAAGTGAGACGCTGGGGGCCGGATAAACACACTTATTGTCCTGGAAAACTCGATCCGATTCGAGAGACAAGGAGGAGCTTCAAATAACTTCTAAGGTTTGCCGATTCTTTCGATTCCTTCCACCTCATCGAAGTCCTGATCAAAACTTACAATATGAGGAATATCCATTTCTCGTGCCGCGAGCACCATCAGTGCGTCATGGAAGTTCAACTTACCCTCGTGTTCCTTGATGACGATAAGTATTTCGGGGTAGAGTCTCCTTACCTCCGGATACATCCAGGTAATGCGTTTCGCTGGGATGGCCTGCTCCATTTTCTGCAAAGCCAAGGTAAACTCCTGGCTTCTTCCCTTTTCTTCAAGCCTCCTTGCAATGACGCTGATCATCTCGTTTACCGCACAGTCCAGATATACAAGCCGTGCTTTCTTTTTCTTTAGCGCCTTCTGAATCAAAACGGCGGTATTTCTCCACTTATCCTTTTCGTCGATCAGCGCGACCAGAAAACTTGAATCGAGGATAGCCTTAGTCATAAACTCTCTCAGTATCCTCCAGGGAATCACCGCCAATGGAGATTAAGCCCGACAGCATGTTGAGTTCCTGGGCTTCAACAAAATTGGCGGTAACCTTCCTGTCCGTTCGGGCAAGCTTCTCTATCTCTCGCAGAAGTGACTCGTAGTCCTTCTTGGGGAACTTGACTATGGCTTGAAGGATATCCGCCTTAGACACAGGTAACATGACCTTTTCCATTTCAGAACCCTCTCTTCACCTTCTCTTGAATCCATCTTTAAAAAAATATTATCATACATAACTGCTCAGAACAAGGATGAGACACAGCATAAGGTTTAGAAATCCGACAATTCGATGCCGGTATACATATCGGCAATGAATACCGAGGCAGGACGGCAATCATCCTTGATGTGGAAAAGGATTGTCCCTATCGCCCGAATCGTCCAACCGATTGGAATTGCCCGGATTGTTTAGGGCGATCGATAGGATAATTTGCAGGTGAATACCCACCATCGATCGTCCAGGCCGGCATTATCGATGTGGGCTACTTTTTTTCGATGTTGAGTGATATTATCGCCGGTATTGCGGTTATTGAGGGACTTGGGAAGTGACTGAATTGCAAGAGATTACGGATAATTATTTGGATAACAGGTAGTTGGGTGGTTTTTCTCTGAACACACTCATAACCTGTAGGTCACAGGTTCGAATCCTGCCCCCGCTACCAAGGATATCAAGGGGTTAGCTGAAGAGGCTAACCCCTTTTTTGTCTCTGGTTGCGCGGGGGTTGCGGCCGGGTGCGTCGATACATCGTCCAATCTATCCACCGCGGACCGGTTCGAGCCGGGCACGAGGTGCCCGTAAGTATCCACCATGAGCTGGAGGCACGCGCATCTCTGCGCGTGCGGCAGGATAGTGAAGGGGAAGGTCCTGGTGGAGGCCGTCACCAAGAGGATCATCTGCCAAATCAACTGTCCTTGTGGGATCAGTGAAACGAGGATCCTGGGCTACCTGGTGACCATCAAGTGCCGGAAATGTAAGACCGTCATCCAATTCTAAAATTCTAATCGAAAGCTCCGAGGTTCCTTCGAAGCCCATGCTTTCAGCATCGGGCTTTTTCCTTGCAGCTGAAACGACTCCGGGAGGAGTTATCCTCTGAACCATTCAAAAAGCTGTACCGGGAGCTGCAAGAGAAGCACCAGATGCTCTCCCCATTCCCCACGGTTTTCGATCTCGTCGAGTTCTTTCATGGCGATGCAGGGATTATGCCGTAAAGGATTCAATCCTCGGATTTCTTGTTGCCGAATACCGGAAACCTGCCTGCCGCGACGCTCGCGGTACAAATATTTATTAGGCCTTGGATTTTTTTGAGGGGATTCTACAAAACGGTCAGGATGAAAAGGCAGGGATGAGGGGGGTGCTTCCGACTAAAACAGGTGATTTTGAAAGCAGGTTTGAACCGGGTATGAGTTGAAAGAGACTTATGAAGATAAAGGTTTCTGCAGCTGTTTAATGGCCATTTCCACTATAACCTTGGTGACGAAGAGACTGCTCGCCTCGTAGAGGTTCAGGGTATGGCGCTGAGCATCGGCCATTGAAATCTTTCCCAGACGGTAGGTGGGCCTTGGCCACGATACCCAAGGATCCAACGGGAACCAGTTTCAAGCGCTTGGACGCCTTACGGACGGCCAGATCGTCGGTCAACAGGATTGGAACACCTGTTTGACTGCAAAGATAGAGGCACCCACATTCTCCCGAATGGAGAACGTTCAAATTGTTCTTCTCGACAAACCGTGTGATATCGCTTTGGGGGATGTTGTGGCGTTCGACCTTTGATAATTTCAAGAGATCTCTAGATCGACCCGGAAAATCGCCTGCTCATCGACCGGGTCTTTGCCATTACTTGAAACGGCCTCGACAAAAAGACCGTCCGCAAGCGGTAAGTTTTCATAGTGGATGATCTTGAGGCTTTTGCGTTTATAGAATCCGTTTTGTTCGGTGCTGGTCAAAACCGAGGAATGGATGGGAGGATGGCGAAAGGGGGCTATAATCACTTGAGGAACGTTTGTTAGGGGTCTATCGGGAGCCTAATCCCCACTGTTGTAGTGGTGGATGGAATGACCACGATTTTTTCCTTGGGGATGGCGGGGACGACTCAATCATGGTTTACGGTATCCTGTTCTTCGCGTTGTCTTGCTGCTTGTACCATCATTTCTGCCCAACTCTGTATGCTGATGACCAGATTGGCCGCCTCCTCCTGCGGGATAGTCTCGATATCCGCCTCGTCATATCGGAATGTAACGGCAAAGGGATTCAATTTCCGAAGTTGGCTGTCTGAAACCGGAATAGTGACTCCCCTGCCTCGGAGCAGCTGCGTCAGCTTAATGAGATCATGAGTGCGTCCAAATTCGATCTGATGTGCAAAGAGTACCGCTTTAAGGGATTTCTCAATGGCTTGCTGGGCGTGGAAGCAGGCAACTGAAAGGTGAATTTCAGGGTCCTTACACAGAACCTCAAACGCCTTGATGTCACGCTCTGCCAGGCGTAATGAAAGGAGAGCCTCTTCAATGTGCGGCTTCATAGAGCGGCCTCCCTCTTTTCCGCGCCCAATAGAGAACAGTGCCCGGGACCCGGCTCCGTTTCTGGAACTCGTCATCTGAATAAACGAGGACATCCACTCCGGTCCCCACATCGCCCACCACTTCGTGCAAACGCGTCATCTCAGCGCCCTTATCAGTGACTTCCGGCTTGATCACCATGATGTCCAGATCCGAATCTTCGTCGGCGTTGTCACGGCCATAGGAGCCGAATAGGATCACCCGACTAGGGTTTGACGCAGCTACGATCCGCTCCACCACCTGCTTTAAGATCTTTTCGTCGATCATCTGCCCAACCTCACCACTTTCAGATTCTCGATGCTCCGATCATGCGTGATCTCAATTCCAATCCACCCATTTGCTCTGCTTGAAGAGGTACAGTTTCAGAATATTATCATACATAACTGCACGGAACAAGGCTGAGACACAGCATCCGGTTTCGAATTCCGATAATTCGTTGCACTAACCTTAGCCTCTCTTCGATTTCTTACAGGGCCATTTCCACTTCCATTTGCCGTGCCGCGTCGATGAGAGACTGCACTGAGGAGACCATCGCTTCTCCTGCTTTGAGGGAGGGAGGCGGAACCTGCTCACCCTCATGCTCAGGCTCGGTCAGTTCTCGAACCCGTGCAAGACGCATGGCCAGATCCTCCGGCAAATGTCCCTTTTCAACAAGTCCTGCCTGGATCACACGCGGAGAAGGCAACTCAGCCTTCGGTTCAAATTCTTCATAAAGGGTCAGAAGGGACGTGTAGGCCCACCCAAGAGCTTCCCGGATGGGTCGGAGAAATTCTTCTGCAAACCCTCCTGTGAGTACCAGCTGCGCCAGCGAGAGTCGCTTGCTCGCCATTTCAAAGCCGTTGCGGGCTTCCTTTCTTCTTTTCTCAACGAGCCTGCGGCCGTCTTCGCCCATGGCCGAGGGCAGGGTCGATGCGCGGTAGAAAACCTCTTCTGTCTCTCCTAAATCATTCATCGGAACAAAGGCTGTAAGAGTTCGATAACCCTCTTCTTCCATTAAGTGAAGTTCCGGGGCCTTCTCCTTGAAATATCCTCTCAGGGTTTCCAGGACGGTCGGCCGGCATTCTAGGGGCGCACCTCTCACGACTACCATGACCCCGCTTCCCTTTGGCGCCTTTCGAACCACGAGGAGACGGTCCGGGAGGCGGGCGAGGAGCAGGTCGGCAAACTCTTTTAGCGTGTGCGTATAGGGTTTTTCTTCCACCAGCAGTGAAGGCGGTTCGAGGGTCAGCTCTGCCTTGATCGGTTCATCCAGCAGCTTATCAAGCTGTTTCAAGAAAGCCTGACCTCCATCCTCAAAGCGGATGCTTTCGGGGGCCTCCGTTTTTCCAAAAACGCCCGCAAATACGGTACGCTTGCCAGCCAGAGTGTCGAGCATGCGTTCTTCGATCGTGCCCTGAGCCACGAGATTGACGACTTGCACTGATTTTTTCTGCCCGTGCCGGTGAGCACGGCCGATGCGTTGTTCCAGTACTGCGGGATTCCAGGGCAGATCGAGATTGATCACCAGGCTGGCCGCCTGCAAGTTGAGCCCCAGACCGCCCGCGTCCGTGGAAAGGAAAACCTTGCAGTCCGGATCTTCAAAAAAGCACTGAATCAGGTCTCCCCTCTTTGCCGAAGGCACCTCTCCCGTCAGTTTGACGTAGCCGAGGCCGAGCCGCTTCATGACAGGCTCGACCAGCTTCAGCATCTCCGACCATTGACTGAACACAATCGCCTTCTTCCCATTCTCTAGGATCTGATCCGAGAGAATCTGGCTCAGTTCACGGAGCTTGGGCGCTGTCTTCTCGCACTCGCTCAGGGGAATCTCCTTGTCGTGAAGGGCCAAGGCATTGCAGATGATTCGCATCTTCACCAGGCAGTTAAGCAGGATCTGCTGTTCCTTGGGCAGGAGGGGGCGCTTCCGTGCTTTGGCGGCGAGGCGTGCCACTGTTTCTTTGTACTCTTTGTAGGCTTCTGTTTGGGCAGGCGTCATCTCCACAAAGAAATTGTTGTCTATCCGTGAAGGGAGATCCTGAAGGACTTCTTCGCGAGTTCGCCTCAGGGTGTAAGGAGCAATGATGCTCCTCAACTCCTCAAGATTTCTGTAACCCAGAACTTTGTAAGTGCCGCTTCGCCGCTCCTCAAGTTCAAAAAAGCGGTCATTGAAGTGCCACAACGGCCCCAGGATTTTTGGATCGATGAATTGGAAAATGCTGTAAAGCTCATCCAGACGGTTCTCCAGCGGTGTGCCGGTGAGGACAAAAGCGTATCGGCTTTGGAGCCGTTTGACCGTCGTGGCGGTCTTTGTGCGCCAGTTCTTGATCCTTTGCGCTTCATCCAGAATGATCAGATCCGGCCGCAGATGTTCGATCTCTTTGATGTCTCGCCGCACGATCTCATAGTTGAGGATGGTAAAGAACGCAGGATCTCCATAAAAGGGTCTGCGCTTCATGAGACCGCCTTCGACGATTTTGACTGGGAGAGATGTGAAGCGCCGAATCTCTCTGCTCCACTGGTGCTTGAGAGAAGCGGGGCAGATGATCAGGACCCGCTGAATGCCGCGCAGTTCTTTGAGCAAAGCCGAGGCTGCAATAGCCTGGACCGTCTTGCCCAGCCCCATGTCGTCGGCCAGCAGAGCGCGCCGACTGAAGGCCAAGTGCATGGCGCCCGATTCCTGAAACGGATAGAGCCGGGTCGAGATCACATCCAAAGAGCGGGCTCCTTTCCTCATTTGTTCGAGAAACCATGTTTTTTGTCGCGCAACGTCTTCCTGGTCCTTAAGACGTCCCAGGTATTCCTGCACGGTTTCATCCACCTGGATCGTTGCCCTGGCTTTTGGGGATAATGCCTTGATGGACATGAAAAGTGCCGGAAGAGATTGGTGGGGGGGACCAATGAGGACGCCGGCCGGGTCGAAATAGCGAGCCAGCACCTTTCGAACCGCAGATTGATTGGGTAGAGGCAAAACGACGCGCACGCTCTCTTCTGCTTCGTATCGGAGATAGATCTGCGCACCCCGCGGTGCCTTCCGGGCTATCTTTTCCAAATTCCCGCGGTGCTTTTTCTTCAGATAAAGAAGGACCGCTTCGATGTGCTTGCAGGTTCCGATCAGGTTTGTCCGGTAATCCTGGCAGGAGCAGCTATTCAGCATTTCGGAAAGGGATCGGATTTGAACACGATAGATCTGTCCCGACAACGAGGAGACCTCAAAGAGGCTGAAAACCAAGTGGTTGCCTTTATTGACAATCCTTGTGATCTCCTTGAGAGCTCGTTGGCGTCGTCGATCGATCTGAATGCTGATACTGCTCGGCATGGCCTATTCCTCCCCCTGGTCATCATGAATGTTTGAATCAAAGTTCCACAGGCGATAACCATAGGGAACCGGGGAAAAGCAGTCAATCAGAAATTAGGCCTTCCTCTTATGGAGAAGCAGGGTTGCTTTCATTAACTGCAGAGGGACGAACGCGCTCTTGACGTTTATACCGGACCCAGGTATCAAAGCAATACAGAGTGACATGAGCATACTGACCTCAAGAGAAACAAGGGGATTCTTATGGACAAGCCTCCTTCATTCTCATCTCGTCGTTCTCCTGTCATGGGGCGTGGCGGCATGGTGGCGACGTCTCAACCCCTGGCGGTGGCTGCCGGCCTGGAAATCCTTGCAAACGGTGGAAACGCTGCCGATGCTGCTATAGCGACTGCCGCAGCCCTCAATGTGACGGAGCCGACCTCGACGGGCATCGGCGGAGATTGTTTTGCCCTCTTCTATGATGCCAGGACCAGACAGATAAGCGCTCTCAATGGCTCAGGTCGAGCCCCCGCTGCACTCACCCTGGAGCGAGTGAGAAGAGAACTCGGAACAGATCGTCTCTCCGCCCTGCCGCCCTTTCACGCACATACGATCACTGTCCCAGGCGCCTGCGCCGGGTGGTGCGATCTGGTGGAGCGTCACGGAACTCTTTCAATGGCCGGTGTTCTCGCTCCGGCTATTCGTTTGGCAGAAGCGGGATTCCCTGTTGCTCCTATCACTTCCTACTTCTGGCAGCGCGGCGCCGACGTTCAACTCAAGACCGCCCTGAACGGGCGTGAACTGACGCTGGCCGGCCGTGCGCCAAAGGCGGGTGAAATTTTCCGCAACCTCAACCTGGCCAAAACATTCACGGCTGTTGCTGAAAGGGGAAAGCGGGCTTTCTATGAGGGTGAGATTGCGGAGGCCATCGCTTCCGTCATTCGACAGGCAGGGGGATGCTTGACAGGGAAAGATCTTGCAGCCCACCTCTCAACCTGGGAGACCCCTGTAAGCACTGTCTACAAAGGGCTCCGCCTGTGGGAATGCCCGCCCAACGGACAAGGCATCACCGCTCTCATAGCCCTTAATATTCTTGAAGGTTTTGACTTGCCTGCTGATCCTCTGTCTGCCGATCGGTTGCACCTGGAAATCGAAGCCCTTCGTCTGGCTTTTGCAGACACTCGGTGGTATGTGGCGGATCCGTCCGTTGTGCCTGTGCCCGTGGAAGAGCTTCTCTCCAAGGAGTATGCGGCCCTTCGCCGCAAGCAGATTGACCCTCGTCGTGCGACACTCGATCAGCGAAGAGGCTCACCTGTCGCAGGCTCAGACACGGTTTACCTGAGCGTGGTGGATAGGGCGGGCAATGCCTGCTCCTTCATCAACAGCAACTATCTGGGTTTTGGAACGGGCATCGTTCCTTCAGGCTGGGGTTTCACCCTCCAGAATCGAGGGCACAACTTCAGCCTGGATCCAAGCCACCCCAATGCCTTGGCGCCCTGCAAAAGACCTTATCACACTATCATCCCTGCGATGATCACCTCTGATCCATCCCAGTCCCTGTTCGCCAGTTTCGGCGTCATGGGGGCCTTCATGCAGCCTCAGGGCCATGTGCAGGTGTTCCTGGCCCTCGTGGACAGATTGAGCCCGCAGGCCGCAGTCGACTTGCCTCGATTTTGCATCACAGCCGGAACCGCCGGCGGCGTGGTAGCTCTGGAGGAAGGGATTCCAGAAAAAACTATTGCCGATTTGGTGAATCGTGGCCATGACGTGCGGCAGGTGGCGGGTTATGAGCGCGCCCTTTTCGGCCGTGGCCAGGTGATCCTTCGCGATGATCAGACCGGCATTCTTACTGGGGGCTCTGACCCGCGAGCTGACGGGTGCGCTATGACATTGATTTAGAAATTTGGGATTTAGACTAAGCGGCCGATTCTTTCTCCGTCGAAGTCCATCTGGCGGGAATGAGTTTTGATTCTCCAGGATTGATTGGCGGCGTCCCTTTCGATCTCTAGGGAACTCGCATACGCTTCAACACACGTTTTGCAGATTCTGCCTTCGAACTCCCATTCTTTGGAGTTCATGGCGCCCACGTAAGTTCCGCATAGTTCGCAAAATCTCTGCTGCTTGTCGCCTGAAGGTCTCTTAGAGACTGCCTCTCTGTTCTTTCTACCGTCAAAAATCACTTTCATCCTCAACGCTCCGTAGCCTGATAAAGATCCTGCTTTTGCCGGTGACTTGCTTGCGTTTTGATGTGCAACTCCCGCGCCACTTTGTTAGGGATCCCCTTCTCAACAGTTGAGTTCTATCGTAAAGGGGAGACGTTTCAGGTTTTAGAGAGAGCGGCTTGTCTAATTTTGCATTGTGCCTTCCAATCAATTCGAGGATATCCCGGCCGATTTTGCTTTTCATTAGCAGGCAATTATACTATTGTCAACTCCTCAATTTTCTACCACAGTCCCCTGGAATTCATCGAAAGTCGTTACGCAAGAACATAGTTATTTGTAACAGCTTATTGAAATAGGCACAGAAGAAGGCCATGCATTTCAAAAATCCAAACTGTTACAGTTATTTCAGGTCCGATTCCGCTTTGGAGGGAAATCCTTATGTTTCGCAACGCTAGACTTGTCTTTTCTTTGATCATGGTGTTCGCATTTGCGTTGTTCTATACCTGGGGTGAACAGGCTGAAGCCAGACGCATGGGAGGCGGCCGATCTTTCGGCAGTAGCCCGAGCTACCAGCGAAGTGCTCCAAGCCCCACATCTCCCCAGAAGAGCCTGAGCCAACCTGCTCAGCCAGGTCAGGCTGCGCCTGCTTCCCCTGCTGCCGCCCCGAGGCCATGGGGTGGAATGCTCGGCGGACTTCTCATGGGCGGGCTTATCGGCTCTCTCCTCTTTGGCGGCATGCACAGCTGGGGCGGTCCCGGCCTTTTGGATATCCTGGTCTTTGGCGGACTTCTCTTCTTTCTCTTCCGCTTTCTCAAGGCTAGACGAATGGCGACCCAGGAAGGCGGGCAAACAGCCTTCAGCGCTGGTCTCGGCTCTCAGGAAACCTGGGGTTCTCCTCATTCCAGCTATGACCCCGCACAGGGGATACCCCTACCCGCTTCCGCGGAGGAAGTTAAGATTCCCAATGACTTTGACCGGGAAGACTTCATGAAGGGCGCCAAAGCCGTTTACTCCAGGCTTCAGAACTCGTGGGACAAGAGAGACCTTGAAGACATCCGCTATTTCACTTCAACGGAAGTATGGGAAGAGATCAACCGGCAAGCCCAGGAAGATCCCAAGCCCAGCAAGACGGAAATCCTGCGGGTGAACGCGCAACTGCTCGAAGTCACCACCTCAAACAGCCACACGGTCGCATCGGTTCTGTTTGACGTGATGATGCGCGAAAGCAAAGAAGAGGATATGGCCAAGGAAGTGCGAGAAATCTGGCACTTCAGCAAGGACGACAAAGATCCCAAGTCCTTCTGGGTCCTTGAAGGCATTCAGCAGGTGGAATAGGGACAACAACCTGTTATTTGTTCATTGAAAGGGCTGCTGATTCCGACTATTGTGTCCGAAGAGCAGCCTTTTTTCTAGCTCTCCGGCTCCTGCAACAAAGGTCGGCCTTTGGCCCTCAGGAGTCGTTTATCCGTGACAGGGATCCTGGATCAAGCCAAAAGCACCATCACGGTTTACTCTTTTGAAGAGGACCAGTCGAAACGCTGTTCCTATTCCCAAACATGATCGAAGGAGGCTAGGTTGATGACTGTCAAAGAGGTGGCTGTTATCGGTGGTGGAAACGGCGCCTTGACCACGGCAGGAGACATGGCCCTTGCAGGATTCAAGGTCCGCATGTGGACTGCTTTTCCTGAAGAGTATGGGGAGATCTACAAGACCAAAACGATTAAGATGGGAGGTTTGGGCCGTCAGGGTGCAGCCAGAATCCAGGTGGTGACCAAAGATCTTGGAGAAGCCATTAGCGGTGCGGATATCATCTGCTCGCCAAGCCCCGCTTTCTCGCAGGCGGACGCTGCCAAGGCTTTGGCCCCCCATATCCAGGACGGACAGACTCTGTTTCTTTCTCCCGGTTCCATGGGATCGTATGTCTTTGCGAAGGTGTTCAAAGAACAAGGGCGCCTCAAAGACATCGCTATTGCCGAGCCAGGAACCCTCCCTTACTTAACCCGCAAGACAGCCTTTGATGAAGTGCTCGTGAGCGGCCACGCCGTGAGGTTGCCGGTGGGTGTCTTTCCAGCAAGAAAAACAGAAGCGGCAATCAGCATGCTGAGGGAGCTCTATCCTGCTGTTCATCCTGTGGAGAATGCTTTGTCTGTCGCGCTTCTCAACGTAGGGCCGATCATCCACTCGGTCCTGGTGCTTCTCAACACGGGCCCGATTGAGCACCTGCAAGCCTGGGACATTCACAACGAGGGGACGACCAAGTCCGTAAAGAAGCTCATTCTCGCCCACGATGAAGAAAGAATCTCCCTGCGCAAGGCCCTGGGCTTTACGAGTCATCACTATCCCTTCAAGGATCATTATGATCAGAACAGCAAGGAACCTTGGATGTATGGCAGGAAAGCCTATTCCGACCTGGTAAAAAGCGAAAGCTGGCGAGAGAAACTGGATTTCGGCCACCGCTATATCCAGGAAGATGTGAAGTGTAATCTCGCGCTGTTATGCTCCATTGCCGATCTGTGCCATGCTCAAGCCCCCATCGCTCACTCTCTGCTCAAGCTTATTGGAGTCATTGCCGGCGAAGACTTCATGAGGACCGGCCGGACTCTGGAAGCTTTGGGTTTGTCCCGCATGCCCCTGGAGCGCATTGCGCAGCTCTTGGACAAAGGCCTTTGGTGAGGTTTCATCAAACTTTTTCCAAATAGGCATCTACAGAAGATCATGAAGGAGGGAGCCATGAAAAGATTCGTCGTTTGCTTTTTGGTCTTAGTGCTTTCCTGGTTTACAGGGTTCTCGGCCGGGGTCGCAGCAGCCAAAGATCCGGTGGTTTTGAAAGCCGTTTGCTTTCTGCCCAAGACACATACCCTGTCTGCAATGACCGTCGAATGGGTGAATCGAGTGAATGCCATGTTCCCTGAAGAGGTCAAAATCGAATACCGAGGAGGCCCGGAGACCATTCCTGCCGTGGAACAAGTCGAGGCTTTGAGAAAAGGGATCATCGACGTCAATTTCAATGTAGGTTCCTATTACGCGCCTCAGGGAGCGGGGTTCAACTCCTTCCAGCTTTCCAAACTAACTCCCCTGGAGGAAAGAAAGTCGGGTTTCTACGATTACATGGTGAAAGCTCATGAAAAGATCGGGGCTCGATACCTTGGCCGCTGGCTGCATGGCGGGTTTCACATGTATCTTAAGTCGCCGATCAAAAGGATTGAGGAGTTGAAGGGGAAAAAGATCCGCACAGGTCCTCTGTACGTCTTCTTTCTTGATAAGCTCGGTGCGGCACCGGTGTCGATCAAACCTTCGGACGTCTACACCAGCCTTGAAAGAGGCGTTGCCGAAGGATTTTGCTGGCCCATTCTCGGCGCAAGAGAGTCCGGGTGGACAGAGATATGCAAACAGGTGATTGACCATCCCTTTTACGAAGGGGACGGAACCATCCTTGTCAACAGCAAGAAATGGGAGTCCTTACCCGCGCCGGTCAGGGAAAAGATCCTCCAAAGCATGCCCAAATACGAGGAGGACATGGTCAAGCATTACGACGGCGCCATCGCGAAAGAAAGGGACCTCATGATCAAAGCAGGGTGCCAATTCTTCAAGCTCGACCCCAAGGAGGCGGCTAAATTCACGCAACTCGCCTATGATGCCTGGTGGGAATTCATGATGACCAAGGT
>Ga0172375_10007245_pt1 | contig 15247 bp, 6 predicted proteins | sample LakKiv1m_FD_114537 | JGI IMG/M metagenome (GOLD analysis project Ga0172375, IMG submission 114537) | Freshwater microbial communities from Kabuno Bay, South-Kivu, Congo - kab_092012_11.1m | ecosystem: Environmental > Aquatic > Freshwater > Lake | place: Democratic Republic of the Congo... | reverse complement strand
TAAATTTAATAGCAGGTTCTTATACAGTTACTGTAACAGATAATAAAGGATGTACTTCAACTTCAACTGTAACTATAACTCAACCTTCTGCAATAACAGCAACAATGTCTCAAACAAATGTAAATTGCAATGGCGGAACTAATGGAACAGCAACTGCAACCCCATCAGGTGGAACACCTGGTTACACATATAATTGGACAAACGGTCAAACAACTCAAACTTCAACAAATTTAAGTGCAGGAACATATACTGTAACTATTAAAGATGCTAATAATTGTACAATAACAAGAACTGTTACAATAACTCAACCTTCAACTTTAACATCAAGTATCTCATCACAAACAAACGTTGCTTGTAACGGGGGTAATAATGGTACAGCAACTGTTACAGCCAGCGGTGGAACTGTCGCTTATACATATTTATGGTCAAATGCACAAACCGGTGCAACTGCAACAAATTTAACAGCAGGAACATACACAGTAACTGTCACAGACAGCAAAGGATGTACCTCCAGTTCGTCGGTTACTATTACTCAACCTACTGCATTATCAAAAACTACTTCTACTACATCAGTTTTATGTAATGGTGGAAATACAGGAACAGCAACTGTTACACCAAGCGGAGGAACTCCAAGTTATACATATCTATGGTCAAATGCACAAACTACTGCTACAGCAATAAATTTAGTAGCAGGAGTTTATACAGTTACAGTCCGTGATGTAAACAATTGTAGTACAACAGCAAGTGTTACTGTTACCCAACCAACTGCTTTAACATCATCTATATCATCTCAAACAAATATTAGTTGTAACGGTGGTTCGAATGGTTCAGCAACGGTTTCTGTATCTGGCGGCACACCTGGTTATACATATTCTTGGTCAAATTCGCAAACAGGTGCAACAGCAAGTGGATTAATCGCTGGAACATATAGCGTAACAGTAAGAGATTTAAATAATTGTACTAGCACACAATCTGTAACAATAACTCAACCAGCGGTGTTAAATGCAACAACTTCTTCGACAAATACAAGTTGTAATGGAGGTAATAATGGAACTTCTACAGCAACGCCAAGCGGAGGAACTTCACCTTATACATATAGTTGGTTCCCAAGCGGGCAAACAACTGCAACTGCGACAAATTTAAGTGCAGGAACTTATAGTGTTACAGTTTCTGATAATAATGGTTGCACAATTGTAAAAACTTCAACCGTTAATCAGCCGGCAGCAATTAGTTTAACCACTAATAAAACAGATGCAACATGTGGTAACACAAATGGTTCTGCATCAGTTAGTGCATCAGGAGGTACACCTAGTTACACATACTTATGGTCGAATAGTGCAACAACAAGTACAATTACTAATATAGCAGCAGGTTCGTATTCTGTTACTGTTAGAGATGCAAACAATTGCTCAAGTATTGCAACAGTTTCAGTTAATAATGCAGGTGCACCTACTGTTTCTGTATCTTCTTCTTCAAATGTAACATGTTTTGGAGGAAATAATGGTGCTGCATCAATAACAGCATCAGGTGGAACGCCATCATATACATATTTATGGTCTAATGGCTCAACAACAAATAGCATTTCAAGTGTAACATCAAATACATACACTGTTACTGTAACAGATGCTTTGGGCTGTCAAGCTTCAACATCAATAAATATAACCCAGCCGACTCAATTAATTACATCTATTACTGGAAATGTTAGTCCTCTTTGTAACGGAGCAAATAATGGAAGTGCAACAGTAAGTGCTTCGGGTGGAACTCCAGGTTACTTATATACTTGGAGCAATTCACAAACAACTACTACAGCTACTAATTTAATTGCCGGTACTTATACTGTTACTGTTAGAGATGCAAACAACTGCTCAAGTACTCAATCAGTAACAATTACACAACCTACAGTGTTAACAAGTAATATTTCTAGTTCAGTAAATGTAAGTTGTAATGGAGGAAACAATGGAACTGCAACAGTTTCGCAATCCGGTGGAACACCTCCTTATACATACTTGTGGACAAATGGCAATACAACAGCTAATGCAACCGGTTTATCATCTGGTTCATATTCTGTAACAGTTACCGATTCGCATAGTTGTACCTCTGTTTCATCTGTTTCTATTACACAACCAACTATATTAACAAGTTCTATTTCAAGTGTAAATGTTAGTTGTAATGGTGGAAATAACGGAACTGCAACTGTAAGTGGCTCTGGTGGAACACCAGTATATACTTATTTGTGGTCAAATGCACAAACTACTGCTACAATAACAAATTTAACTGCAAGCACATATACTGTTACTACAACCGACACAAAAGGTTGTACCTCCGTGTCATCAGTTACAATAAGTCAACCATCAACTTTAACATCATCTATTAGTAGTCAAACAAATGTAAGTTGTAATGGTGGGAATAACGGTTCTGCAACTGTTTTAGCAAGTGGTGGAACGACTACTTATTCTTATTTATGGTCAAATACACAAAGTACTGCTACAGCCGTAAATTTAATTTCAGGAATATATACTGTAACAGTTACAGATTCTAAAGGATGTACTTCGGTTTCAACTGTAACTATTACTCAACCAACCACTTTGACAAGCTCTACATCGACAACTTCTGTACTTTGTAACGGTGGTAGCACAGGCACAGCAACAGTTACACCAAGTGGAGGTACTCCAAGTTATACTTATATTTGGTCGAATGGTCAAACTACTGCTACAGCGACAAATTTAACTGCAGGCACTTATACCGTTACAGTAAAAGATTTCAACAATTGTAGCATAGTTGCAAGTGTTACAGTAACTCAGCCATCGGTATTAACAACATCTATATCAAGCTCAACGCAAGTTTCGTGCAATGGAGGGAATAACGGTTCCGCAACTGTTTCTCCAGTAGGAGGAACTCCGGCTTATACCTATATCTGGTCGAATGGTCAAAATACAGCAACTGCAACAAATTTAATTGCAGCAACATATACAGTAACAGTTACAGATAATAAGGGTTGCACAAGCTCTTCTTCTGTAACAATTACTCAACCAACACAGTTAACATCTTCTATTTCAGCACAAACAAATGTAAGTTGCAATGGAGGGAACAACGGTACAGCTACAGTAGCTGCTTCAGGAGGTACTCCATCATATACATATTTATGGTCAAACTCACAAACAACAGCTACAGCAACAAATTTATCAAACGGAACATATAGCGTTACGGTAACCGACAATAAAGGTTGTACAAGTGTTTCTTCGGTTACAATAACACAACCAACAACATTATCTTCCAGTATTTCTGCTTCATCTAATGTTTTATGTTTTGGAGGTTCAACAGGGACAGCTACTGTTAATCCTACAGGTGGAACACCTGCTTATACATATTTATGGAGCAACACACAAACTACGCCAACTGCAATTAACCTTGCAATAGGTACATATACAGTTACAGTTACCGATAATAAAGGTTGCACAAGCACTTCAACAGTAACAATTACCCAACCAACACTATTAACTTCTTCAATTTCAAGTCAGGTAAATGTATTGTGCAATGGCGGAAACAATGGAAGTGCAACAGTAACAGCAGCAGGAGGAACTCCATCATACAATTATTCGTGGTCAAATTCGCAAAGTGGTGCTACAGCAACTAATTTAACATCAGGCACATATAATGTAACAACAACAGATGCAAATAACTGCACTTCAGTATCAAATGTTAACATTTCACAACCATTTGCTTTATCTGCTACTTCAACAATTGTAAACCCTACCTGTAATGGCGGTTCTAATGGCTCAATTACAGCAAATCCTTCAGGTGGAACTCCTACTTTTAACTATAGCTGGTTCCCATCAGGACAAACCACTCAAACTGCTACAAATTTAAGTTCAGGAACATATACTGTAACAATTACAGACGCAAATGGTTGCACATTTAGTTTAAACAGTACTGTTAATCAGCCATCTGCAATTACATTAACCACAAGTTATACTGATGCAACTTGTGGTAATTCTAACGGTTCTGCATCAGTTAATGCTTCCGGAGGTACTCCTGGTTACTCATATTTATGGTCAACAAGTGCTACAACAAGTACTATAACTAATATTCCGGCGGGTTCTTATTCTGTAACAGTTACAGACACACAATCTTGTACTAACACAACTGTTGTTTCAGTAAATAATGCCGGTGCTCCTACTATTTCTTTGGTATCATCAATAAATGTTTCTTGTAACGGTGGAAACAATGGTAGCGCAACAATTTCGGTAAGTGGTGGAACACCTACTTATACATATTTATGGTCAAATTCATCGACAGGTACTTCAATTTCAAATGTTACAGCAAATAATTATAGCGTTACAGTTACCGATGCTATTGGTTGTCAGGCAACTTATAATATTAACATAACACAACCTACTGTGCTAATAGCTTCTATAGTTAGCACAACATCTCCTTCGTGCTTTGGTAATTCCGATGCAACAGCAACTGTAAATGCATCTGGAGGCACTCCGGCAGCATTTCCACCATATAATTATTTATGGTCTAATAGCCAGACTAGTCAAACAGCAACCGGTTTATCTGCAGGTAGTTATAGTGTTACAGTAACTGACGATAATGGTTGTACAACTGTTGCAAATACTGTAATTTCTCAGCCAACTCAGGTTAGCTCTAATATTACTGCATTTGTTAATGTCTCGTGCTTTGGTGGTAATAATGGAAGTGCTACTGTAACGCCTAATGGTGGAACACCAGGATACACATATATTTGGTCTGATTCGCAAACAAATCCTACTGCATCAAATTTAATTTCTGGAACTTACTCTGTTACAGTTTTCGATTCAAATAGCTGCAGTTCTGTTTCTACAATAACAATAAATGAACCTACATTACTTGTTGCAACAATACCAATAATACAAAATGTTCAATGCTTTGGTGAAAACACAGGGCTCGCTTCGGCAAGTGCAAATGGAGGTTCACCTAATTACACTTATTTATGGTCGAATGGAACTACTACTGCTTTAAATTCAAATTTAACAGTTGGCACATATATAGTTACCGTAACTGATAGCCACGGATGTACAGCAGTCAGTTCGATTGATGTTACAGAACCATCATTACTTGTTGTTACTGCGTCTGTTGGTAGTAATGTAAATTGCTTTGGAGGAAATAACGGTACAGCAAGTGCTTCAACAACCGGTGGAACTCCAAATTATTTTTATAGTTGGTCAACCGGTTCAACGTCTTCTACAATAAGTAATTTAGTGGCAAGCGACTATTATGTAACTGTTACAGATAGCCATTCATGCACATCAATTGACACAGTTACAATTACAGAACCAACTTTATTAACTGCAAGTTATATTGCAGATTCGACTTTATGTAATGCTTCGTCAGACGGACAAATTGATTTAACCCCTGCCGGAGGAACAATACCTTACACATTTTCTTGGAGTAACTCTGCTATAACTGAAGATTTAACAAGTTTAAGTAGTGGCACATACATAGTTACAATAACAGATAATAATAGTTGCTCACTTACACAGTCAATAAATATTTACGAACCTACTGCAATTATTGCCACTTTTACCAGTGTTGATGCACATTGTAACCAAAATGATGGAAGCATATCTGTAATTCCTGCAGGTGGAAGTAATGGATATTCTGTTGTTTGGGATTCTAATGCAGGAAACTCTACAAGTTTGAATGTAACAAATTTACCAGCCGGTACATATATGGTAACAGTAACAGATTCAAATTTATGTCAAAATTCGTTTACTGGAAGTATTAATAATGTTAATGCTGCAACTCTAAACTTTGATGTTATAACAAATAATAAATGCTTTGGTGACAGTTTAGGATTTGCACATGTTAATGTTAATGGTGGTACAGCACCTTTTACCTTTTTATGGTCGAATGGTAGTATTACAGACTCGATAAATGATGTAGCTGCTGGTAGTTATTATGTTTCCGTTACAGATGCAAATAACTGTCAAACTATTGATACAGTTGATGTTTTACAACCTAATTTATTACAAGTAAATATAGATTCTATTATTCCAATTTCTTGCTTTGGCTTAACAAATGGAGGAATTATAATTTCTGTAAGTGGTGGTACAGCAAATTTCAATTATACTTGGCAAGATGCATTAAATAATACGATAAGCACTACTAACAGTATTTCAACTGTAGGTGCAGGTAGTTATTACTTAACAGTTACAGATGCAAACAACTGTACTCAAACTTTTAATGGAGTTTTGTCGCAACCTGCTCAACTCACAACTTCACCAGCAGAATTACTGCCAGCAAATTGCTTCTCGAGTAACGATGGTCAAGCAGTAACAAATATTACAGGTGGTACATCACCATATACATTTGTTTGGGACGATGTATTATTAAGTAGTACAGATACAGTTATTGATTTGTTAGGAAATACAATGTACCACGTAACAGTTTCAGATGCAAATGGTTGTTCAAATATTGACTCTGTTCAAGTTTCTGCACCATCTGATTTAATTATTACAGGCAACTCTACAAGTGCAAATTGTAGTGCAAGCAATGGTTCTGCAGATATTACTGTATCGGGAGGTACTTCACCTTATATATATTTATGGGACAGTGGCTCAACAAACGATACTATTTTTAATTTATCAACAGGAACATATACTGTAACAGTTACAGATTCACATAATTGTACTCAAACTTATTCTATATCAATAAATAACTTGCCAGCCGGTGTTGCTCAAATAAATAGTGTTACTAATGTATTATGTTATAACGATTCTACTGGTTCTGCCGATGTTAGTATGATTGGTGGGACACAACCATTTAGTTATGTTTGGAGCAATGGCGACACCACAAACACAATAAATAACTTATTAGCAGGAATTTACAGTGTAACAATTACAGATTCAAACAATTGTTCCGACGATACAACAATAACAATAATACAACCGCTTTCTGCGCTTTCTACTGCAATAACTTCACAAGCAATTTCATGTATCGGAAATTCTGATGGTTCTATTATTTTAAATGTATCAGGTGGTACAAGTCCTTATAGTTATTTATGGAATACCGGACAAACAAGTTCATCGCTTACAAATTTATCTTCTGGAACGTATTCTGTAACAATCACAGATATAAACAATTGTTCAACTTCAAATCAATCAACCATTATTGCTCCTACGGCAGTTCAATTTTCTATAAACTCTATCAATCCAACATGTAACAATGGGAATAATGGTTCTGTTGAAATTACAAATATTAACGGAGGAACTTCACCTTATAATTATGTATGGTCAAATGGAAGCACCGATTCAATTGCTGCCGGATTAAATGCAGGAAGTTATATTGTAACAATATATGATGCTCATTCGTGCGATACTATTGTTTCTACAACTTTATACAATCCACCTTCAATGTATATTGCAGACACAACTGTTGGCACTGACTTATCTAATTTGGGTTATATAAATATTATTGTTAATGGAGGTAGTTTGCCTTACACATACATTTGGTCAAACGGTGCTACTACTCAAAACATAAGCAGTTTAGCTTCGGGAGATTACATTATTACTATTACAGATGCAAATACATGTATGATTGTTGATACGTTTACAATTGATATTCCATTAAAAATACCATCAGTTATAACTCCTAATAAAGATAACATAAACGACGATTTTGAGATATTGGGAATTGCAGGATATAACGATGTAAAAATTGAAATATACAACAGATGGGGCGATATACTATTTAATTTCAGTGGAACCGGTTTAGAATATACCGATGCTACAAGAAGATGGAATGGTAAATATAATGGTAATGATTTGCCATTTGGTTCTTATGTTTATATAATAAAGCTAGGACCCGAAAAAGACCCAATAACCGGTGTAGTCTCTATAATCAGATAAATCCTGAATTCTTTTCATAAAAAAAACTTTTTGCTTTTGATTCGCAAAAAGTTTTTTTTATTTCATTTCATTATTCGGTTTATCATTTTTTTTTATATTTGTTAAAATAATTAATAATGAGTCGTGTATTTACTTTGCTATTCTTTTTGATTTCGTTAACATTAAAATCACAACACGAAAACAACTACGACTCTCTTATTAATATTATTAATACTACAAAATCCGACACTAATAAAATAAAATCTTATATAAATCTTGGCGATTATTATGAATTAACAAATACCGACTCAGCAAAATTCTATTATAAAAAAGCTTTTACTTATGCTTCAAATATTATAAAGACAGATAAGCATATTGATAAATTAAAAGCCACAGCATTAAACTTTTTAGGAATTCAGGAATTTAATCAAGGAAATTTCGACACATCAGAATTTTACCTAAATAAATCGCTAAAAATTTTAAAGAATTTAAAAAATAACGCAATAATTAATAAACAGTTAGATGATGCAAATGCCAGAAACAGAGACATATCATTAGTTTATAATAATTTAGGAAACATTTATCGCGAAAAAGGTAGTTATGCCGAATCTCAAAACTATTTCTTTAAGTCGCTAAAAATTACCGAAGAATTGCTGAACATATATAAACAATCGAACAACTTCGAAAAAATTCTTGAACAAAAAATGAGTTTGTCTAAGTGCTACAATAGTATCGGAACAGTTCATTATTTTCAGAATAACTTCGATAAGGCAATTGGATATTACGAAATGGCAAGAAAAATTTTTGAAGAATTAATTTCACTATCAATTAAAAATAATAACATTAACCTTACTAAATATAAAAGAGGAATTTCAGCTTGTTATAACAATGTTGCTATGGCAATTTCAGACAAGGCAAACTTAATTAGAACGAATAAAAATGATAGTTTAGCAAATTCACTTTATAAAAATGCTATTACATATTATTTTAAATCGTTAAAAATTTCGGAAGAAATAATCGATAAAAAAGGTATCTCTAAATGTTATAACAATTTAGGTATTACATTTATTGAAATAAAAAATTTCACTCAAGCCAATTATTATTTAAATTCATCATTAAAAATAAAAGAAGAAATTGGCGATAAAAGTGGCATTGCATCTGTATGGTCGAATATTGCATTGATTAAAAATTCATTAGCCGATTCCGTAACAAATAGAATAACAAAGTTCGAATTTTATAAATCAGCCATTAATTACGGTTTAAAATCGTATAATCTGGCAAATGAAATTAGTTCAAAATACATTATAAATGCTTCATCTACTCAACTTGTTAAAGCATATAAAAGCACAGGCGATTTGAAAAATTCATTAAAATTTGCCGAAATTGTAATAGACACAAAAGATAGTTTGTTTAACGAAGAAAAAAACCACAGCATAACAGAAATAGAAACAAAATATCAAACCGAAAAAAAACAGCTTGAAATTGATAAACTCGAAAAACAAAAACAACTCGATAAAGAAACTATTGCCCGAAAAAACTCCGAAACTCGCCAACAAAAAATTATTAACATTTTTATATTATGTATTCTTATATTTGTTATAACAATTACTATTACAATTTTTAAACTCTTCATCGATAAAAGGAAAACCAATAAAATAATTTCGTTAAAAAACTCGGAACTCGAACAAGCAAACGAGGAAATAAGTACCCAACGCGACGAAATTGAAGCTCAAAGAGACATTGTTGTAGAACAAAAGCAACACATAGAAAACATACATGAAGAACTTACAAGTAGTATTAGGTATGCTAAACGTATTCAAAAAGCATTAATAACCTCGCAATCGAGTATTAATAATATAATAAGCGAAAATTTTGTTTTATTTTTACCCAGAGATATTGTTTCAGGCGATTTTTACTGGGCAACAAAAGTAAAAAAATGGTTAATTTTTTGTGTAGCAGATTGCACCGGACACGGTGTTCCTGGCGCCTTTATGAGCATGCTTGGCATTTCTTTCTTAAACGAAATTGTGCGTAAAGAAGAGGTTACAAATTCTGCAGATGTATTAAACCATTTAAGAGAGAATGTTATTAATGCACTTAATCAAAAAAATTATTTAACAAATAACAACGAAACAAACGTATTAGATGGAATGGACATTTCACTTTGCGTATTAAATACCGAAAACCTTAAACTTCAGTACTCAGGTGCAAATAATCCAATTTATATAATTAAAAACAAAACTGATGAACAAAATAATCAAAACGAAATAGTTGAATTAAAGCCAGATAAAATGCCGATTTCAATTTATATTAACATGAAACCATTTTCTTTAACAGAGTACCAACTAAACAAAGGAGATATTATTTATATGTTTTCTGACGGGTTTGCCGACCAATTTGGCGAGAAAAACAATAAAAAATATAAATATAATTCATTAAAAAACTTATTTTTAAATAATTTCACTTTAAACATGAGCCAGCAAAAAGAAATTTACGTTAACGAATTTAATAACTGGAAAGGGAAAAATAAACAAACAGACGATATAACTATAGTTGGATTAAAAATTTAATTTTGTATTTTGAATAATATTATATTATTTTGCAAATAAAAAAGTGATTAAAACTTTTATAGTTGACGACGAAATTGATGCAATAAGTTCTATTAAAATTATTTTAGAGAGCTATTGCAATAATATTGAGATAGTTGGCTCAGCTACTTCAATAAGTGAAGCGCTTATTAAAATTCCTGAGTTAAAACCTAATTTACTAATTCTCGACATTGAAATGCCCTTTGGTTCGGGCTTCGACTTACTCGAAAAATTAATTTATACCGATTTTGAAACAATATTTGTAACTGCTTATAATAATTACGCAATTAAAGCATTTAAATATAGTGCAGTTGATTACATACTCAAACCTATTGATATTGATGAAATTAAAGCAGCAATTAGCAGATGTCAAGTAAAAATAACCGATAAAAATAAACTTACAAACTATAAAATTTTACTCGAAAATGTAAAATCTAATTTACCATATAAAATTGCGATCAACTCATTCGACAGCATTATTTATGTAAATTATAGCGATATTGTTAGAATAGAAGCTGACGGTAGTTACACTTCTATAATTTTGTTAAACAATAAAAAAATTCTTGTATCTAAAACCTTAAAAGAATTTCAAGAATTACTTCTCGATCGGAATATTTTTCGCCCTCACAATTCACATTTAATAAACTTAGACCACGTTGCTACATATCACCTAAAAGATGGTGGCTATATTGAAATGCGCGACGGCTCAATTGTACCACTTTCAAGACGTAAAAAAGAAGAGTTTATAGAAATTATGACTAACTTTTCAAAATAATTTTACCAAATAAAGCTCTAAACATACCAACTAACAGCCCAAATAAACCATTCACAAATTCATTAGTGCATTTTTATTTTTTTATTTTATATTTGTAATCACAAGTTATTAATAATGAAAAATCTACTCTCAGACGCAAATAAGAAATATGTTAACGGAAACTATAAAGAAGCTATTAAAATATACACTAAATTTTTAGAGGTAAACCCAAACTCTATCGAAGCACTTTTATTTAGGGGTATGGCTTTCCATGATTTAGGGAAGTATAAAGAAGCAATTAGCGATTATTCTAAAGTTATTTTGTTAGATAAAAACAATGCATCAGCATATAAAAACAGAGCTTTATCTTACTATTGCTTAAACGATAACTTTGCTGCCCTTGCCGATTATAACGAAGCAACACGATTAACGTCCAAATAACTTTGCCTTTTCAAGGTCTTCAGCTGTATCTACAGAAATAGTTTCTTCGTCAGTAATTTTAACTTTTATTTTAAAGCCATTCTCAATCCATCTTAGTTGCTCCAAACTTTCGGCTAATTCTAATTTCGACTGTTTTAACTTAACAATTTCCTGAAGAATATCTGAATTGTATGCATATAAACCAATGTGTTTGTAAAAATCTCCATGGTTTAGCCAGTTGCTTTTTTCAATATTTCTGAAGTATGGTATTGGTGAACGGCTAAAATAAATTGCAAATAAATTATTATCAAAAACAACTTTAGGTTTGTTAATGTCAAAGATATCGTTATAATCGGTAATTTTCTTTGTTAATGTAGCTATTTGAGTGTTTTTACTAAAGCAAGTTAAAATGCTTTTTAATTGATTTTCCGATATAAATGGCTCGTCACCCTGAATATTAACTACAATGTCGAAACTTCTTTTTTCTTCGTTTTTAATAATATTGTATGCCTCGGCACATCGCTCAGTTCCGCTTTTGTGCTCTGTTGAAGTTATAATTACTTTACCATTATTTTGTTTTACATGTTCGAAAATTTGTTGGTCGTCGGTAGCTACGTAAACATTTTCGTATGCTTTTTTGGCTTGCTCATAAACTCTCATAATCATACTTTTTCCGTTTATGTCGGCAAGAGGTTTTCCCGGAAACCTACTCGACCCAAACCTTGCCGGAATAATTCCAATAACTTTCATTTAAAAATTATATTAATGAAAAAATAAATATGCAATAAAAATTGCGGTTAGCAATCCAACTAAATCGGCAATCAATGCACAACCTACAGCATGTCGGGTATGCTTTACCCCTACAGAACCAAAATAAACTGCTAATATATAAAAAGTAGTATCACTAGCTCCTTGAAACATGCACGAAAGCCGACCAACAAAAGAATCGACACCATAAGTATTCATTGTATCAACCATAAGCCCCCTTGCCCCACTCCCACTTAATGGTTTCATAATTGCAACAGGTAATGACTGAACAAAATCGGTGTCAATTCCTAAAAAGATAAACAGTTTACTTATTCCTCTAACTAAAAAATCCATCGCTCCCGACTCACGAAAAACCCCTATAGCTACTAATATTGCGACTAAGTAGGGTATTATTTTTATAGCAACATTAAAGCCGTCTTTTGCACCTTCAATAAAAGTTTCGTAAACATTAATTTTTTTGAAAAAAGCTAAAACAATAAAGCTAATTATTATTCCAAATATTATAACATTTGATACAACACTCGAGATTATATTTACTTTTTCAATTGGTATAGTTGTAAAATACCATATCAATGCTGATATTAGTAGGGTAAATATTCCAATATAAGCAATAACGACTTTATTTAATAAATTTATTTTTTGATAAATACTTACTGCTATAATTCCGGCTAAAGTTGAACAAAAAGTTGCTATCAAAATTGGTAAAAACACATCTGACGGGTTTGCTGCTCCAAGCTGTGCTCTATAAACCATTATTGAAATTGGGATTATTGTTAAACCCGAAGCATTTAATACCATAAACATTATTTGTGAGTTAGAAGCTGTTTCTTTATTCGGATTTAACTCGTGAAGTTCTTTCATTGCTTTTAAACCAAGTGGTGTAGCTGCATTATCGAGACCAAGCATATTTGCAGCAATATTCATCATAATTGAGCCGTTTGCAGGGTGGTTTTTAGGTATTTCGGGAAATAATTTTGAAAATAATGGGCTAACTAATCTTGATAAAACTTTTACCATTCCTCCGTTTTCGGCAACTTTCATAAATCCTAACCACAATGTCATTACTCCTGTTAATCCAATTGATAATTCAAAACCGAGTTTTGCCATATCAAAAGCACCATTAATCATGCTTCCGAAAACGACACTATCGCCAAAAAAAATAAATTTTACAGCTCCAACAATAAAAGCAACTACAAAAAAAGCTATCCAAATGTAATTTAATACCATATTATTTTATTCAACTAATTAAATAATTCATCAAAAATGCTTTTTTTGTTTAACTTATCTTTAATTTCGTAATAATCAGGTTTGTACAAAAACGAATTCATTACTTTTTTCATGTCCGGCTCATTAAAAACTAAGTTTTTTTGAATTGTCCATTGTGTTATATCGTAGAATGAATGGTCTATCTGGGCTACAATAACATTATACTTTAAAGGAAGAATATCAGTCCCGTTAATAAAATTCCCAGTCAAATCGGCACGAAAAACATAATAATTATTAATTTTTACATAAGTCGAATCAATCACAACAAAATCGGAAACAACACTTCTAATACCATCTAAAGTAGCAATAAAATATGAATGTAATGATGAATAATCATTATCAGTAGCAGTAAATATTTGGAAGTAATATTCCTTTTTTAAATTTTCGTGTTGAAAGTACGACTGATCGTTCAGTTCATTTGTTGTATCTAAATAATTAGGAATAAATATTGACATCTTTCCAAAATTTATCTCTTTAAAATTTTTGTACTCGTCAGATTTAATAATGCTTTTATGCATATTTACAAAATCTTCAAACGGTTTAATAATAGTATCTGCCTCGTTATTAGCTACCACTTGGTTACTGTTTATTTGATTTTCGAAAACACCAAAATAGACCCAGAAGCCAATTAATGCGATAATTATCGGTACAAAAAACTTTGCCATAATATATTATTTGAATGAATTTACAGTTTTTAATGCTTCGTTCAAAAACAATTTAACCCTTTCTTCTGTAATTGCTTCGGCATACAAACGTAGTAAAGGTTCGGTACCTGAAGCCCTAATCATAATCCACTCGTTTTCATTAATAAAATATTTAAATCCGTCAAGTGTTTCAACACTTTTTACAACAAATTCACCGAAATTTTTGAATTTATTGTTTTTACATGCCTGAACTACGTCGTTTTTTTGTTTTTCTTCTATTCGTAAATCGTTTCTGCTGTAATAAAACTTTCCGGTAATATTATATATCTCATCTATTATTTCATTAATAGTTTTACCTGTTTGGTTCATAAACTGCCAAATTGTTAAGCCCATCCAAATTCCATCTCTTTCGGGAATATGTCCTTTGCAAGTAATTCCACCAGACTCTTCGCCCCCAACCAGTACATTATTGGTTAACATTACCTTACAAATATCTTTAAACCCTATTCTAACCCGTTGTACCGGTATATTGTATTTGGAGCATAATTTTTCAACTTTAACAGTACTCGAAAAACCAGTAACAACTTTTCCATCGAGCTTTTTATATTCGGCTAAATAATAAGTTAAAATTAAAATAATTAAATGCGAATTAATATAATTTCCATTGTTATCATAAAGTGCAATACGGTCGGCATCACCGTCAACTGCCAATCCACAGTCTATTTTACCATTATCATTAATTAATTTACTAAACTCTAATAAATTTTTATGTAATGGTTCGGGCGGTATTCCTTTAAAAGTGGGATTGTTTTCGCAATGTAAAAGTGTAATATCTGGGAATAATTTTCTCATTATGTTCTGTCCTGCTCCATACATTGCGTCAAATGCAAAATTAAATTTCGATTTTCGAAGTGCTTCTATATCAAAGTTTTCGTTAAC
>Ga0172375_10007243_pt1 | contig 15248 bp, 13 predicted proteins | sample LakKiv1m_FD_114537 | JGI IMG/M metagenome (GOLD analysis project Ga0172375, IMG submission 114537) | Freshwater microbial communities from Kabuno Bay, South-Kivu, Congo - kab_092012_11.1m | ecosystem: Environmental > Aquatic > Freshwater > Lake | place: Democratic Republic of the Congo... | reverse complement strand
GTAAGGCAAAGGGGTCAGTCCTCCAAATAGCAAATAAGCTTGAGGCGAGGCGTGAGGATGGGGTAGCGTGGTGGTATGGCAAGGCCACTGAGAGTCGAGTATGAAGGCGCGATATACCACGTGACTGTACGTGGCAACGCCCGGCAGAATATCTTCCGGGACGATGGGGACAGACGGCTTCTATACAGCTGTTTCGAGGAGTGTGTCCCCAGGTATGCGGTCCGGGTGTACCTGTTCTGCCTGATGCAGAACCATCTGCATCTGGTGGTTGAAACGCCAAAAGCAAACCTGGGGCGGTTCATGCAGTCAGTCCTGACCGCCTATGCCGTAAGCTACAATCTACGCCATAGATGCCACGGGCACCTGACACAGGGGCGTTACGGTGCCCGACTGGTGTCGGGCGACCGGTACCTTCTGAAGCTGAGCCGGTACGTACACCTGAACCCGGTGAAGGTGAAGAATATGCAATCCAGTCCGCTGCCGGACCGGATTGCATACCTGAGACAATACCCGTGGAGCAGCTACAGGGGCTATACAGGACAGGCAAGAAGGCTTGAGTGGGTTGAGTATGAACCGGTGCTCAGGTTGCTGGGTGGCAGGGGTGAGGACAAGGCTGAGCTGTACAAGGAGTTTGTTGAGGCAGGGGTGGCAGAAGACGACGAGGAATTCATCAAAGCGTTGAGCCTGTCTCCGAGGAGCATAGGGGATGAGGAATTCCGGGCAGAAGTAGAGGGTTTGCATGGACAGATGCTGAAGAAACGCAGACGCCCACAGGACGTGGCATTTCGTCATGTGAATACCGGAAAGATGGCGCCTGACAAAGTGATGAGGGCTGTGGCCTCGGTTTCCGGGCTTACTGAAGAGGGGCTATTGAGAAGGCACCGGGGCTGGGAGTGGAAAGGGATAGCGGCGAGGTTGCTGGTGATGGAATGCGGGCTGACGCAACGCGACTGCGCACAGAAGCTTGGGTTGAGATCCGGGTCGGCTGTGAGTTATCAGATGAGGAAGGCCGGGGATGCACTTGCTGTGAACAAGCAGTTGGCTCGTGCCATGGCCCGAATCATGGCGCTTTGCTCCAGATGAACCTTATTTGCTATTTGGAGGACTGACCCCTTGTGGTGGGCCGGAAGACGCAACTGTAGGACTGGGTGAAGCTTCTGATGAATGACGGTGTTATCGAAGAACAAGCCACTCGGAAAAGCAGGAAACTCGCCATACGTGAGCCTGACGAAGAAGCCAGACTGTCCTTGCCCGTGTGTTGCTTGACAGCTGCCAGCAGGTTCTGCATCTCATCCGCTTGGCGGGATGAGCGCACAGTAGGCCCGGTTGTTGAAATCAATCCATCTGCAATGCGTCAACACTTGACCGGCCAGGTGGAGGCTGCTACGTTTCGGCCGTTGCACCGTCTTTCAAGACGTAGTCTTTACGGGGCGTAGCGCAGTCTGGTAGCGCGTTTGCTTGGGGTGCAAAAGGTCACCGGTTCAACTCCGGTCGCCCCGACCATCCTTCGCTCCCCATGGGAGCTTCGGATGGCAAGCCATCACGGTTTCAGCCGTGGCGGCCGCTCGGGAGAGTCTCGCATCTATCTGTCGTCTATCCTGCAATGTTCCACGAGCGCTTTCAGGGATGCTGCCGACAGCGCCGGCGATGACTTGAAAGAGCGACCGCCTGCGAAAGCAATCAACCTAGCCAGTAGCCACCTCGCTTCTCTAAGGGCAGGATCCAGATTCAGGGATGTTACCACTAGTCCCCCGTTGCCGACGCGGCGTTCCAGCAGGTACGCAAGCGGGTGCATTGTCTGGTACCGCTGGATCACGCGGATCACCGGGTCTGCATCGTTCAACCCGAGCGGCCCGATATCAATCGGCGGGGCAGGGTCGATCATCCTGAACCACTGGAGGTCCGCGTAGGATTCATGGGGGAAATCGCCGAGCATCCGGTGTTTACTGACCAGAACGGCATTCTGGCCGTCTTCATAGGGCGCGTAGTTGGCAGGCGGCGTGAAGAAGTACTTCACGTAGCCGAAGTTCAGGATGTGCGGCCTCACAAGTCCTTCGCCGGCAGACAGGATAACGCGTCCACCACGTTTCATGAAGGCAACAACGGCAGCGTCAATCCGTTCGGCAAGCAGAACTCCCGGGCGGCCCGTCTTCTTCAGGATGCCCGCATCGGCTACAGGGCAGGAACTGAGTTTGGCCAGCCATGTGTCGTGCGTCTTTCCGTGGCGGAATGTGCCGGAGGGAAGACCGGGCGCTTCGGGGAAGCACCAGACATTCCAGGAGTTGGACACGGAGCGACCGCCCTCCGTGATCCGCGCTTCCAAGCGCAGGCGGGCCGGCATCTTGAGCTGGGGCATGGAAGCCACGACTTCTCCCGCAACGCACGTGCAGAATGGGCGGTGATCCCATGTGGCCGAACCGGAATCGACTGCCTTGCCGCCAAGCACAAGCCGCCAGGCAAGCCGTGGCGTCCGGAACGGCGGGTGCGAGAAGTCGGATACGGACAGACGGCATCGCAGGGTTTCCCCGGAGCCGAAGATCCTGTTGTCATGGTTGAGTCCACAAAGGATAACGGCATCTCCGTTTGTCCTGCACCACGTGGCCGAATCGGCCAGTTTCCGCTCGTAGAACTCGTCCACGATGCCTTGTGGCGACGGATTGGCGTCCATTGCATCGAAGTGGCAGATGCCGGCAAGCCGCGGATTGTCGCGGCGGCAGGCTTCCATCTTTGCCTTGGCTTCCAGCAACTGAAGCTGCTGGCTGGCAGCCGCAGCGTCTTTCAGCAGATGACCCTGGCCATGCCGCTTTGCGTTCTCTTCCGCCATGTTTGCCGCGTAGGGGCGTATGGCTCCGTTGTACTTGTGGCGGATCCGGACGTCAGGGAAGGAACTCCACCACCTGAACTCGTGCTGGATGAGGGGCTTCGTGCAGCTGGAATCCTGGCCTGCCTCGGCGTTGACAAAATCCTCGGGAAGCTTGTCGTTGTGTCCCCCGTCTGTCCAGATAACGAACGCAGTCGGCTTTATGGTCTTTGTCTCGTTGCAGCAGCGCCAGGCTGTCTTGTGAAAATCGGTATTCGCGCCGTACTCATTGCTCATGCAGTACATGTTTGCAGAGGGGTGATTCACGTCGCGCCTGACGATGGCATTCCACTGGCGACGCAGTACGGGGCGGTTGTCGGCTGTCGGCTTCGGCCACTGGTACACGTGCCAGGGCGTGCTGCCGCCCCAGGCGCCAAGCATGCCCATCTCACTCTGGACCAGCAGGCCGACCTCATCTGCGGCGTCGAAATACTCGGGCGGATAGACATAAGACTGACATCGCACGTAGTTGTAGCCGTACTCGCGCAGCGTACGCAGCTTGCGCCGCCAGCGGGCGCGGTCCGTATCAGGACATCCGGTCTCGGGACTGCTTATGAAATCACCCGAACCCCGCATGTAGAACGGTTCGCCGTTTATGAGGATGTGTTTGCCACTGGTGGTCAACTTCACAAAGCCGGTCCTCTCGCTCATGGCGTCAAGGACACGCCGCCCGTCGAGAAGCTGCACGTCCACACGGTAGAGGGACGGCCTGTCCGGGCTCCATAGCGCGGGATGGGGGATCTTCACGGCAAACGACGTCTCCGCGCTTGCAGGTGAGAACACTGTCTCAAGGGTTTGTCCGCCGCCGGTGCGGCTGACATTGACCCGCACTTTGAGCCCACGCAACGTGGCGGTTGACCCCACGTTCACGAAGCCGCGCAGGGTTGACGAATCTGCGTCCGGATGGAGCGTGAGATCCTCCATCCACGAGGCGCCCGTGGCTACGACGTCGACGCCGCGGTACAGTCCGGACCAGTTGCCCTGCCAGTTGAAGGCCATCCCGAATTCCCGGTGGTGTTCATGGACCCGAACCACGAGATCGTTTGTCTTGCCCGGTCTTGCGACGCTCGTGATGTCGAAACCGAACGGCACAAATGGAAGGTCGCTACCGCCCAACCTGGCGCCATTTAGCCATACGTCAGCGCTCGGGTGTACGCCGCCGAAGAAGAGCCAAAGCCGCTTGTGTTGCCAACCGGCAGGGACTTCGAACGATCGTCGGTACCAGCCTGTACCCTTGTAGGTGGCTTTAAATACCCTGGCTTCGAGCTGGAAGTCCCACAGGCGATCTTTTCCGTCGTGCCCGAATCCCTGGCCCTGCCAGCAGCCGGGAACGCGGACAGGATCCCTGATCAGGTCAGGTTTCCTGAACCACTGGTCCCGTAGTCCTGTATCATCTGGATCCAGGCTGAATCCCCATGTTCCGTCGAGCGACATGCGGCATTCATCTGGATGCTTGAACAGTGGATTGACTCTTACCGGCGCGCGGATGGCTGTGGTCATGATTCACCTCCGGAAATGATCCGAGACACTAGTCCCGTGGCATGTTCGATGTCGAACCTTCATTGCGGTGTCTTGAAGCGTGGCGGAAAAACTCGCCGAGGTTTGACAGGATAACAGGATGATTGAGAGAGATTGGCGGCAAGTGGAGCCTTCCCTTGAAGGTGAAGGCTCGCACTTGCCGCATCCTGTCCATCTCCGCCATCTGACATCCGGTCAATCCTGTCAAAGGCATTCAGAAACCTGCTGCCAACTGGATCACCGCCGTCTGTGCGTCAGGAGTCTCTGCGAATCTCGCGGAGAGGTACTCAAGCCTGATGGTGGCGGAATCGTTGATGGCATAAACGATACCAGGGCCCCATCGGAATTCCGGCAGAGTATTGAAATCATCAGTCCCTTCTGCTTTCACGCAGAGAAGCCAGTCAGCGGCGACCGGCATCGCGACCTCGGCGTTCCATGCCATGGGCTGGAAGGTGCGGACGTACCGGGTGTCGTTCGTCACCGGGGTATTGACCGGGATCACATTGCCGAGAACGGAGATGTCATCGATTGCGCCAAGTACCTCGATGTCCATGTGAAAGGGGCCGGCAGACGCCGACACGTTTCCGCCGACTCCTGAAGCCCTGTTGTAGCCTATGGCTTCAAAGAACAGGCTCTCCTGGATTGGATCCGACTCCCCGAAATCGGTTGTCCATGAAACACCGGCTTCAAATTCCCGGGAAGGCGCCCACGCCATAGAGGCAAACATGTCGTCGATGCCGTCCTCGTAGTCGGTCATGTCATGATCCAATGCCCCGTTGAATATGCCTGCCTGCAGGGTGAGGGTACGGGCAGTGTACCCGCCCATGAGTGTGGTTTCGCGCGTTTCAGAAAGCTCGCGCGACAGCGGCAAGGTTGCGAAGTGTGTGCTGAATGCGCCGAAAGGTATGTGGCGCTTGCCGCCTTCCATGAACCAAGGGTGGTCCCGGGTACCTCCCATGCGTACCGTTGCCTCGTCGAGATCGATGGCCCCGGATGACTCAGCTTCCCAGAGAAGAACAGCATGTCCACGGATGTTCTCCGGTACGTCCAGGTTAGCCGCCAACTGGAACAGGGACAACTCAGTGTCGGAGAACTTGAAGTCGTCCTGTCGCAGGTAGTATGCCTCGGTTTCAATCAGCACGCGGGTGGAGAACCCGGGTGCGATCTCGCGCGTTGTCGTGTTCTTCATATCCGCGAGGCCATGGTACAGGCCCGGCAGGACAGGGGGTGCAGCTTCCTGTTGGGCGAGAGTAACTGAGGCCAGAACCGCTGTTGCCACGAATGCGGCGATTCGACACGGTCTTGTTTCCATATGTGTCTCCATGTGTGTTCGTTCTGCCATATAATCATAGGCTGACAGGAAGCGGGTGCGGGTTCAAGACAATGCGCGGCTCAGTTCACAGAAGCGGCGAAGGCCATGCACCAGAGCCTCGCAGACTCGGCATGCGACTTCGTTCAGAAACTACGGCGGCACAGGCGGTGCAGGGTAGGTCCTGACCAGAGTTTGGCAGACCCGCCGCTCCACCTTGTCATGGCGGGACTTGGCGCTAATGCTATGCCTGCGGCAAACGCCGTTGCACCGGGAAAGTACGGAGGTTATCTTGGGGAAAGAGAAGGAATGGAGCTTGCATGAGAATCGCATGTATTCAGAGCAGGCAAAGGGTGGCATACGACCCGGCCAATCCGGGATCATGGGACCTGCGCCGGATCCGCGCCGGGGCAGGCCGTCAGCTTGACGAGTGTTTTGGAATGATGCTTCGCGCGGTTGAACGTGGCGCGGAATTACTGGTTACAATTGAATGTGTGAACCAGTCCATCCTGGGTGATGACAAGAGGTACGACTTTCCGGCAGAAGGCTGTGAGCCGATGGATGGGCCATTGATGCTCCGCTTCCGGACGTTCTGCCGCAGGCACAGGGTGTATGCCGTAGCGGGTCTGCTGACTACCCGGGGCGGTCGCGCGTACAATTCCGCCGTATTATTCGGGCCGAAAGGAGAGATCGCCGGTGTGTTCGACAAGGTCCACATGCCGGCGGGAGAAGAGAAGTCGATAACCCCGGGCCATGAATTCCCTGTTTTCAAGACGAAGCACGGCACGGTCGGCATGCTCGTCTGCTGGGACATGCAGTATCCGGAATCAGCGCGGATACTGGCCCTTAAGGGTGTTGACCTGATAGCTCTTCCAACATGGGGCTGGGAACTGAGTTATGGTCCTGCTCGTGCATATGAGAATCATGTGACGGTAGCCGCTGCAATGGGTGTCCCGTTCGGCGCGCCGATATGGGATTTCTGTGCACCCAGTTGTGTTGTGGACAACATGGGGAAGATTGTAGCGCAGGGAAGCATGACACGGCCCGGGGTCGTAATGGCCGACGTCGATATCCGCAGAGAGGCAGCGCCTCAATACGGGGCGGGAGCGACAACGGGAATGTCATCGATGAGGCAGATCCGTTTGTCGCAACGCCGTCCCGACCTCTACGGGGCATTGCTTGAGTCAGAACCGCCGCTTGCACGGCGATACCGAATTCGCCAGGCAGATGTGAAGTCGCGGGGAAGGGGGAGGACACGATGAGTACTGTTCGATATGCGGAAATGCTGCCCCACCAGATCGTGGAACGACAGAAGATATTTCCCGCGGCTTTTGTGGGTATGGGCATGTTGGAGTGGCACGGACAGCACCTTGCAGTAGGCAACGACGGACTCAAGGCTGAGAAGCTGTGTGAACTTGCCGCTGCGCGGAGCGGCGGGTTTGCGTTCCCGGCAATGTGGCATGCCGTACCCCACGTAATTCACAACAGCAATGGGAGCAATGATCGCGGCGGGAAAGCGCGCCGGATAATGGGTTGGCGATCTCGCAAGTTCAAGGAAGGCTACATCGGGGCATCATGCGAGGAGCAGATAGCACTGTGGAAGAGCGTTCTCAGGCACACGCTGATACAGCTGAATCTCTTTGAAATGCGGGCTGTGGTTCTGGTTTGCGGGCACTACCCGCTCATTGACTATGCAAGTCCAGTGGTCGAGCAGTTCAACAAGGACTATCCCGACACGCGCGCCTTTGCAGGGATTGAGTTCCAGTTTACGCCCGAGAACAGCATTCACGGGAAAGAAGCCGGCGGGGACCATGCCGCAGTATGGGAGACTTCGTATCTAATGTGCCTTCGCCCCGAATGCGTTGACATGACCGTGTATCAGGATCGCAGGACTGGCAGGCCCGAGGGGCTATGGGGTGATGACCCGCGAGGTAGGGCTAGCGTGGCCAGGGGCGAGCGGGCAACGAAGCTGATTGTGGCAGGCATGGTCGATAAGGCCAGGCAACTGGTGCGCCAGGCTGGCGCTGGCTGGCAGGCGAAGAAGTGATGCCGGTCCGCCCCGGCAGGAGCCCTACTTCACTGTGCCCCAGCGGCGGGCGAGGAACTGTTCCATCGGGGTGAAAACCAGCCGCGTGATGACGAGCCCGAGCACGATGATAACCAGTATGATGCCCAGCACCTGGTCCATCGCATGCAACTCGCGCCCGTAGTGCAGCAGATGGCCCAGACCGAAGCCGGTCAGTATCGTCACGTATATCTCCGCCGCCATCAGTGAACGCCAGGCAAAAGCCCAGCTCTGTTTCATGCCGCTCACCAGGAAAGGGAGCGTGGCTGGAAGCATCACGCAGAACCACAGGTTGAAGCCCGTTGCGCCCATTGTTCTGGCAGCACGGCCGTAGATCGGGGGGATGTTCCGTACACCATCGGCGACGGCTATGGCCATGGACCAGACAGTGCCCATGATGACGACGAATTGCATGGCAGCTTCGGTCTGGCCGAACCACAGAAGGGAAAGAGGAACCCAGCAGACGCTCGGAAGGGTCTGGAAGCCGAGCGTGATGACGCCAAGTGTCGCATCCGCGATGCGGAACCTGGCATTCAGGAAACCCAGCAGGGCTCCGGTAAGGAGTCCCGAGCCGTAACCGATAAGCAGGCGCTTGAACGTGACCCAGGTAGCGACGAACAGCGTCCCTTCCCGAGCGGCGTGGTACAGGTAGACGAAGACATCGACAGGGGAGGGGACAAGAACACGCGACCATATCCGTGCGCGGAACATGGCTTCCCAGACGAAGAACACGAGGACGAAGAACAGGCACGTAACAAGGCGTCGGCGAAGTCCCTTCACGGGTTACCTCCCGCGGCTTCAGCCATTGTCTTGAGGACTTGCGTGATTTCGGCGGCATGCCGCGCGAGCCCGACATCATTCATATTGCGCGGCCGTGGAAGGTCGATTCTGAATTCTGCCGTGATTCGCCCCGGGTTTATGTCGAAGACAAACACCCTGTCCCCGAGACAGACCGCCTCGCGGACGTTGTGGGTGACGAACACGATTGTCTTGCGGCGTTCTGTCCAGATCCGCTGAAGGTCTCCGTAGAGCTGCTCACGGGTCATGGCGTCAAGGCTGGCGAACGGCTCATCCATGAGCATGACCCGAGGGTTGGGCGCCAGGGCGCGGGCAAGGGCGACGCGCTGCTTCATGCCACCTGAGAGCTGGTGAATACCGGCGCCGGCGAACTGCGAAAGGCCCACCAGGTCGAGGTGGTCTCTTGCGATTGCCAGGCGGTCCTTGCGCGTGAGTTGGGAACGGCGGTTAAGCCCGAACATGACGTTTCCGTGCACGGTCAACCATGGGAAAAGGGCATGCTCCTGGAACATCATCATGCGGTCAGGACCGGGCCCTGCAATGGCGGTGCCGTCTTCCTGTACCTGCCCCGATGTCGGTTTCTCCAGGCCCGCAATGATGTTCAACAGCGTCGATTTGCCGCATCCGCTGGGGCCGACGAGGCATATGAACTCGTGGTCCCTGATCTCCAGTGAAATGTCGTGCAGGGCTTCCACGTCGCCATGGTTTGCGCGGAAAGTCTTGCCGACGTGCTGAACCGACAGCTTGGCTGCAGACTGGTCACTGTTGCCTGCGGGCACGGTCATGATTACGGCCTTATACCGGAAAGATCGGTTGATGCATCCTTGAGGAATCCCACCTCCTGGGCGCTCTTGACGAACTGTTTCAGGGCGTCAACGGAGATCTCAGACGTGAAACGCAGCCGGGGCCAGGTCTTCTGGAGCAGTTCGGGGGCCATGGGGCGGGTGGTCTCCTCTTTTATCTCCAGTGCCGCCAGCTTCTGTGCTTCCTCGGTGTTTGCCTTGATCCACTGCGTGAGCTGCGCATGGGCGACTGTGAGCCGAGTCGCCAGCTCCTGGTGGTCTTTCAGGAACTGGACGGAAGAAACGAGGATTGTCGTAATCGCGTTGGTGTCTTCGATGAAGACCTTGCCACCTGCTTCAAGCTCCAGCCTGGACACCCACGGTTCGACTGTCCATACCGCGTCGAGTTCCTTCTTCTGGAAGAGGGAGAGCTGGTCGGGGTTGGCGGTCGGTATCACCTGTACGTCACCGCCGAGCTGCGTCACCTTGAATCCCTGGGCCATGAGCCACGCCCGGCAGACCACATCCTGGGTATTCCCCAATTGAGGGGTGGCCACTTTGCGGCCTTTGAAGTCGGCAGGCTTCGCAATCCGGCCGTCGCCCTGTACCACCAGGGCGGCTCCGCCTTCCGCTGAACCTGCCAGGATGCGAATCTCCTCTCCCTGCGACTTGAAGTAGGCGTTCAGGGCGGGGTTAGGTCCGACGTAGGTTACATCGAGGGACTTTGCCAGGATGGCTTCCATTGCCGAAGGGCCGGCATTGTACGTGAACCACTGTATTTCCACGTCGGGACCAAGCTTCTGTTCGAACCAGCCCTTGCCCTGGCGGGAAAGCTGGTGTGCAACCAGAGCCTGGGTGTGAGTGATGTTGGGGAAATGTCCCATGCGAACGACAATCTTTTCGGCGAACGCTGGGCCGCTTGCCAGCAGTGTGATCATCAGAACCAACCGCAATGTCTTCATTTAGACTCCTTCAGATAGTTGCTTTCCTATAATTCCTATCAAATTGGTATAGAATGTCAAGGGTGTTGTGGGAATGGAGTAATGGAACGGTGGAATGATGGGGTGCGTCTGACGGATTCACCTACTGGACCAGGTCGGCCAGGGTAGTGTGTTCGAGTTTGTCGGACACCATGTTCCGGATGTCGCGGAACAGGCGCACGAGACCCTTCTTCTGCTCGATTGGGGTATGGTGGTAGAAATACTTGCTTACCGACTCAACGGGGGCGAGGGGACCGTCAACGAGACGGACAATCTGGGCGATTGTTATCTGCGAAGGTTTGCGGGCCAGGGCATGGCCGCCCTTGCGGCCGCGGCTGCTGTGAACCATGCCGGCGCGACTCAGGAGCAGCAGTATCTGTTCAAGGTATTTCTGCGGAATGGAATTGCCGCGGCAGATATCGGAGGTACGTACGTTGTCCTCGCCGTAGCGTTCGGCCAGGTCCAGCATGGCGATACAAGCGTATTCACCTTTTCGCGAGAGGCGCATGGCAGGACCCTACCGCTTTTCGCCCTGCATTTCCACCCTGAACAGTTCCATCTGGCCGGGGGCAAGCCACCAGCGGACACGTATGTAGTCGGTCCCGCGCTCGGCTCCCTGGCCGGTGGAGTCGACAAGCGGCGTTTCCTTCATCTCCCAGCCGGCCCGGTGCAGCAGGGGATGGTCGCCCCGTATCACCAGTTCCGCCTGTGAACTGAGCTTCTGGGAGTTGTTCACTACTGCAAGGTACGTATTCCCGTTCCGGTGGGTGAACTCGGACAGAATGAGATCCGTTCCGGAGGATGAGGTCGCCTTTGCCACCAGTCCCTCCCCGTCGAACTTCGGCCATCCGCCCCATGCCTTCCCGACGTGGCTGGACCGGTTCAGCCTGCACTCGAAGAGAACAGGCGCGTGCCACTTCAGGAAAGTGCGGTTCACCCGGCTGAGCCATTCGAAAGTCTCGCTGCGTTCCCAATGCTCATCGATGGGAGCCACCCTGTAGTTGTCATGCGGCTCGCGCATGTAGAAGAAGAACCAGAGAAGCCCTTTTGCGCCATGCGCCGCAGCCGTGTTTACCTGCCAGCGCAGATCATCCTCCCTGGGGCATCGGTACCGGAAGTGACCGACGGACAGCAAAGTGGTCCAGTAGTCCATGTCATGCCGCTGTGCTGCCTGCCAGTACGTGCGCAGGTTGGCAAAGTACATCTCGAAACCCCAGAAGCCATCCGCATCAGGGTCGGGATTCATCTGGGCATAGCAGTCATAGCAGAGAAGAGGCGGATGTGCCTTCGCGACGTAGGTGTCAAGGTAGGTGCCCCAGTCGTTAAACCCGATCCGCGGCTCTATCCCCGGGAACATCGGCAGCAGGTTACAGAAAGGGGACAGGTGGGGAGCCATCTCTTTCTGGATCCGGATCGCGTTGCAGTAGTACGGGAAGTGCTCAGTATCCGGTTCGTCACCAACATGGAACCCGTAGACTGCCGGATGGCCGCCGAATTCCTTCACCAGTTTCCCGAAGTCCCTGCGATACGCGGTTTCGCCGTCGGCCTTCAGGTGGGGCGCATAGGAATGAGCATGACAGATGATGACACCGATACCCTCCTGCGCGGCGGCGTCGAGGATTTTCCGCAAGCGGGCGTGATCGCCGGCATCGGGCCGCGTTTCCGGGCTCATGGTCAATGTCATACCGCAGTCAGCCCAGTCCTTGACGCAACCGGGCTCGCACTGACGGACCGGCGCGTAGTTCCAGAACCCGATGGGGAACTGGGTCGGCTTGAAACCTGCTGTCGCGGGCCGGGTCACCTTCTTGTGCTGTACCATGGCTGCGTCTCCCCTGCAACGGACGTGACCGTCATGCCGTCCAGTCGAACACGATGCCGTTGAAGTGGTCACGTTTTGCCGTGAACAGTTCCGTATAGACCTTTGCAGCATCCCGCCATGGCACAAAGTGACTGATGAGAGGCAGGATCTCCAGTTTGCCTGATGCGATGAGGCGCAGCGCGCCTTCGCGGTCGGGCTTTGGACCGATGAAACAGGGGTAGTGGCAGGAGAACTGGCGGGCGTGAGCCTGGTGGAAGTTGTATGTGATCGAACCCGGGTACCAGCCTTCGAATACGAACCGGCCGCCCTGGTTCAGGCCGCCGCCGCGTACGCACGCCATGGCGTCCTCGATGAGTCGTTCAAACCCGGTTGACTCCAGCACGACATCAAAGCCGTCCGGGAACCGCTGCTTGATCAGGTCCGGCAGCCGGCCCTTGGAGGCGTCGATGACCCAGTCCGAACAGTGCTTCTGCGAGATGGCAATGCGTTCGGCGGAGACTTCGGATGTGGCCACGTAGGCGCCGCGCAGTCTCGCAAGCTGGGCGGTACACTGGCCTATCAGGCCCTGGCCAACCACGAGTACGTTCTCGCCGGCCTCAACGCGGGACTGCTTGAGCGCATGGATGCCGACAGACGGCATCACGAACAGGGACGATTCCTTTGCTTTTGCCGGATTCGGGAGACTGTGTGCCAGGTCCTTGTGCGCCGTGACATACTGCGAGTGGGAATTGGAGCAGAACACGACGGCCATGTCGCCAACGGCAAATCCGTCAACTGCTTTGCCCTTTTCGACGACCTCGCCAACGGCCTGGTATCCCGCCGCGGGGAACGGAACCGTTCTGCCCTCAAGACGTTTACCAGTTGCGATCCACATTTCGGTGCCGACGCTGACACCGGAGTAGTGGACCTTCACGAGGATGCTGTTGTCATCCGGCTTCGGAACGGCCATATCCGCCAGTTCCGCTTTCTTTGCGACTTCGGTTACCATCACTGTCTTCATTGTTGTCTGTGACATGCTGTCTTCTCCTTTAGCTTCTATCCGAAAAAGCTGCGCGGCGACAGAGCGCCGCGGCTACAACAGATGCGAGCGTACTGCCGGGAACCAGTGTAGCCACGCCGCTCTGTCGGCATGTCTGGGGCCGCCCTGGGTCTTAGGATTGGCATCTCTTCACCATCCCGTAACCATATACGCCTGCAGTATCCCACTCTCGTCCGAGTTGAAAAAGCCTTTTGTGCCGTCGGGCGAGAGGAAGGGATGGGAGTGCGCTTCGGACTTGTTCGAACTCCTCAGGTCAAGCAGGTGGGTCCATTTCCGGACCGGTTCCCTGCCTGCCTTACCCAACGTGGCGAGGAACAGCCTTCCACCCTCATCGTACGGCCCGCAATCGGTGAGCAGCAGGTTGCCCGAACGATCAGTCTGGAAATGCCTGAAATCGGGTATGTCGAATGACCGGCTCATGTCGTTCCTGACAGCCCCGGGCGTCGCACGGCCGAGGTGACCGGCGGCAGGGGCGGGCAGGCTTTCGATCAATTCCTGACCCCAACCATGCTTCTGCTTCGGGTTCGCAATGCCTGTGCCCGTGATCGTCCATTCCGAGCATCCGCGCCAGCACTGGTGGCCCTGGCAGTACTCCGCACCGTCCCGGCCGACCGGGATGTCCCGGAAGTTCGTTCCGTCGTCACGTATGACATGGATGTCCACCCCGTTACCCGAGGTGCCTTGCGTGCAGACACCGTCGGACCCCACTAGTCCCCCGTGGTTCTCCTGGATCAGGATGTCATGGGAGGCAGCCGGATCGGCGGAACGGCAGTACTGGGGATGGATGTTGAGGAACGTCGGAGACTGGTGAACCACTGCACCTTTTCCCTTTTCCAGGTCGAACACCACCAGTCCCCACGGAGCATTCTCCGTTCTTCCATCGCCGAGGAATGCGCCGGTGGCGATTCGCTTCCCGTCGGACGACATGGTAGAGAGAATGTACAGGTTCGAGGGGGTTGTCGGCGCCCCCGGCAGGGGACTGTCGACGCACAGCACTGTCTCCCTCGCCGTGCCGTCGAGCCGGACGCGCTTGAGGAGGAAATGGCCGCCATTGACCCGGGACTGGCCGACAACGAAGTAGTACATCCACTTACCGTCGGGTGTGAGGGACGGGGCGATGGCGCCGATTTCGTCGGTTAGCGGCGTCATACGGAAGTTGTCATCAAGATCGCACCGGTAGTAGCGGTGTTTCGGGTCTGTCCTGTCGCATCCGTGGGGATGTGCCGGCCAGTGCAGCACCATGTGCCGGGAGTCCGGCGTGAACACCTGTGCCTCCATGTAGACGTGGGAGGCCGGTAATGCCGGGTCATCGTTGATCTGGAACACCCGCAGCCCTGTCGGCGCATCCGGCGCACGCATGTCTGGTCGTTCACGCATGGCGGGAATGATTACCGGTGCCGTGTCCACGTGTCAACGTGTGGGATTCGCCTAAGAGCGAGAAGACCGCGTTTTGTGTCAGTGAAACGGGTTGTCCTGATACGGGGGATTCGGTAAGCTCAAAACAGGTTGTGAAACGGCATACACACAGGGTTGTCTCGATTGCGATAACAGGGCCGTACGCACTGCATCTGACATTTGATGACGGGAGGCGCCAGGCAGTCAATCTGCGAGGTATTCTGCGCGGGGAAATGTTTGGCCCGTTGCTGGATTTGAAAGTCTTCAACGAGGTCAGGATTGACCGGGAACTCGGTACAATTGTATGGCCGAACGGTGCGGATATGGATCCCGGGGTTCTGTATGATTGGCCGCAGTATGCCGCTGCAATGGCGGCGATGGCGAAGAAATGGCGTCCGGCTTCAGACGGGAAATACCCGGAAACAGACGCGCATGGGCTGAAGGTGGCTGAAGGACGAGCCGCGTACCGTACGCGACGCCGGTCAGGTCGGAGCGTCCGCGAATAACCTGGTTTCCGGTTTTGGCGGCCCCGCCGTGGGCGGGAAGTCTCCTCTGCCTTCGTAAGGCAAAGGGGTCAGTCCTCCAAATAGCAAATAAGCTTGAGGCGAGGCGTGAGGATGGGGTAGCGTGGTGGTATGGCAAGGCCACTGAGAGTCGAGTATGAAGGCGCGATATACCACGTG
>Ga0172375_10007241_pt1 | contig 15248 bp, 6 predicted proteins | sample LakKiv1m_FD_114537 | JGI IMG/M metagenome (GOLD analysis project Ga0172375, IMG submission 114537) | Freshwater microbial communities from Kabuno Bay, South-Kivu, Congo - kab_092012_11.1m | ecosystem: Environmental > Aquatic > Freshwater > Lake | place: Democratic Republic of the Congo... | reverse complement strand
CAGCAGGCTGATCATAAAAATCTCTCGCACCCAGACTTACGACCACATCGCGTTTCTCAAACAATGTCCACCAATGATCCACAGGACTGGCCGCTATCATGTCTGCTTCCAGTTTGATGGTTTGCCTATAAGGACTGGCCTGGAACACCTGCCAATCGTTGCAGTATCCGCCTAGGTCTCCATGTGGCAAAGGTATCACATGATCAAACACTGGATCATGGCATGATTTCACAGTAAGTGCTGTGATGTTTGCGTCGGGATGCCAGTGCCGGATGGATCTGGCCAATTGTACAGCACATCTTAGATAATCCACACTTTCAGAATCTACCGCAGGGATCAGATATCCTCGCTCATGTGTGACTGGCAATCATGTCTCCTAGATGTTTCTTGCCCATGGCATGGAAGTCCTGATCGCGTATTTCGACCCAGCGAGATTGATTTTCTTGATTGACAAAATCCACGCGATATCTATCCGTATCCACACGGGTCAATCGATATTCGGGTACTACACTAGCAAGTGACCATGGAATGCCGGCATGATCTAGTGTGTGCCCGTTAACAACTCCTAATGCTATCGTGAGTGCATGATCGTTCCTATAACTCACGATGGGGTTTTTGTAGAGATGTCTATAGTGTGTCCAATGATCTCTTACCATGGCCATGGTACTAAAAATCAATTCTGCATGTGTGCATCTACGGAACATGATAACAGTGGCCCACCACATAGGCATACGATTATCGCCAAAGTAGTTGAGTCCTGAAAAATCATTTTTGCCAGTGACATCTCTAGCCCATCTATGTGCAAGGAAATCCTGTGAGGAATCTAGCACACAACGTAACTGATCAGATGCCACCACATAATCAGCATCTAACAACAATGTCTGGTCCCAGGGCGATAATCGATAAGCATCCGCTCGAGCGTGATTGTGCCATGGCATCTGGGTTTCAAAGTCGCCAAACCAGCGATGATTGTGGCTGCCTCGGTCGCAGTGTATTATACAATCAAATCCTTTGACATCTTCACGGTCCGTGATCACCGCCACTGGTAAGCCAAGATGCCGGCGTATGTTCTCAGCCGACCATGCTGCCATGGCCACATAATCTATGTGATCGTTGTCAAAGGCAAATATCAACGCACCTTGTGTCATCTATTTTTAGATATTTGATCGTGTTCGATCAGCCAGGCCGTCATTTGTTCTTGCCATCTCTGCTGAGCAAGACCCTGTAGTTCTTTCACTGTGATCCGCACTGGATTTTCATAGAGATCCATGATCACAGAGTTGTCATCTGGACACACTGCTAACACGGTCAGCAGTTCAGGGCCGGCTCGCCACAGGCCCCCGGCGTGGGCAAATGTCAATTTGGCTTGATATTTTTCTCGGAGCAGTCGGCGAGCAGCCGCATGCTCAAAACGGGCTTGTCCGTGGGTAATAAGTTGGTCAGTATCCATAGCGATATTTTACAGGAGAATCCGGATTAGGTAAAGGGCCCAGAGGCCCTTTTGGTGATACTAGTCAGTGATAGAGTTTATGATACCGAAGCTGCTATAGTGGGTGTGCCCCAAGCAGCCGACAGATAGGTGGTGCTGGGTGGCAAATAAGTAACCAAAGTGGTAGGTGCTGTGCCTGTGATCGTGGTCGAAGGACTGGTGGTTGCTGTACCACCACTGATGTTGGCCGAGGTACCTGCACCCGATGATCCATCGCTGTTCCAAACTGTGGTCAAGGTCAAAACTGAACTGCTGGTGGCTGTGGCCTGAGTACGTATAAATTCACCAGTATAGGGAGATGTAGAGTCATTTAATTGGAATATGGTTGTGGCTTCGCCTGTGAGATTATACCAGCCCGTGGTTGTTGCCAATGTGGTTTGTGTGCCGCCAGTGCCACCCAATCTTGTGGTGCCTGTGTAAGCTTGGGCTGCAATGGTATTGGTAGTAGAGTTTACACGGCCAGTTAGATTGATAGTGCCACAGTAACCTGCAAGAGTGTTCCAGTCAGGATCAACATCAGTTCCCGTGGAGCTCTTGCCATATTTTATCCTCACAATGCCCCCAGCATTGAAAAAATATCTCAAGGCATCCGCTGATGCAAAGGTCACTGTATGGGTGAATGTAATAGTCCAAGCCGTCTGACCCGATCCAGTGTCTCCAGTCTTTGACGTGGTGCCCGAAAACACTCCATATTCTGTGCCTGATGCTGCAGCGTTGCCTCGCGAACCTGTGAGTGTGTTGATGTCTGTGGCCACAGCATTGAGTATGGTGATTGTGTTGCCGGCCACTGGTGCTGTGCGTGCAGTTATTGTAGTGCCTTGATGGCTGCCAAGATTGGCCAGATTGTTGACCAAGGTAGCCCATTGTGTGGCAGTTACCGTGCCTGCCACAGATACGTTGGAAATGGCAGTCTGGCCGTAACCTTTGTCTGTGCTACCAGTTGACCAGATAGCACCAACGTTGTTTGCAGAATCATTGGCAAATCCATTGTAGTCTGCTGCCTGTATTAGTCCACCCGCTGTGTACGTCATGTTTGATATCCTAGTTGATTGTGACTATGGCTTCCACGGTGCCTTCACTGGTATCTGTGCGATCTTCTAGAGCACGGCCGATCACATTGAATGCTGTGGCTTCACCTAGCTGTGCTGCACGTGCCAGGCCATTGCCCGCGGAAACCAGTCGGTCTCCTTTGTGTATCATGCCTGTGACCCGGACCGGAACACGTCCCGTCATTGCGATGGGAGGATGCGTTTCGTCTGTGCCAGCTTCGGAGTTCATCAAGTATGCTGCACGAGTACTTATCACTCCAAACACGTTTTCACTTAATTCTTCCACGGATCTGGTGATTTCTGCCACACCGCCTAGTTCTACCACTGTGCCAGGAACATATGTCTCATCTGCGGCAAAGCGTTCTGCCACGTCAGCATAGTTGGCATTGATCTGCGTGCCACTGATCACACCGTTGGCACCAAATATGGTCATGGCCGTGGTGGGTGTACCTGCCACATTGACCTGGAATATCAAGTTAGCATTGGAAGTCTGATTGGCTATGGTCACGGCAGATGTTGCTGTGACCACGGAAATCTTGGCATCTTGATCCGCACCCACTGTTAGGCCGGTGTCGTTGAGTATGCCCAAGGTACCAGATGTGGTGTCATTGGCATCGCTGCGTAGAAATTGTGTGCTGTCAAGCGAATCCAATGTCTCTGCATTGGTAGCTGTGCCACTGAACACCGCACCAGACACTGTGCTACTGAGTTGTATGCCAGGGCCGATAGTGGCAAATCCAGTGACGCCAGCACCACCAGGAGTGAATGTTGCATCCTTGCTGACGATGGCCACGATCACATTGTTTACATAAAGCTGCACTATGACATGGTCTACCAAGGAAGTATCTTGTACCGTGGTGACGATGGCACCGGATGTACCTTGTCCAGATGTAGATGCTGGACCCACAAGGATGAATGCTGATCCGTTGTAGACCTTCAACTGTTGATTGGTGGTGTCAAACCAAAGATCACCAGCCACATTGCTGGCCGGAGCACTGGCACTGGCAGTGGCAGCGGAGATTACCTTGAACGTGGTGCCATTGTAGACCTTCATCACGTTGTTGGTCTTGTCCCACCAAAGCTGACCAGTCAATGGAGCACCCGGTGCCGTGGTGTTTGACCCGTTTTCCAAGAGATGGATAAAGTTCTCATCCAAAAATTCGCCGTAGCCAGCATAGTTCTTGCCCACCAGCGTCATGCTGGACGCGGTATTGATGGTACCGTCTGCCACTGTGGCGAATATGGTACCGTCGGTTAAATTTATGGTATATGCCATATGTGTTACTCCATGTCCTGTGTGTATTTATGGGCGGATTCTATACCCATATTTATGTCGTGCTCAAATTGGTCAAGGTCTGTATCCTCACAGTATAATCTATCTGGATCTGCCGGTTAAGGCTTTTCTGCACTGGATGGAAAATAACATGGGTGATCAGCATGAGATCATCACTGGCTCCTTCCCAGGCCTTGAGTCCCAGTTCATCAAAAACAAATTCACCGTTGAAATTGGTTGAATTATCAAAGGCCTGTTGCCCTGCGGGTTCACCGTAGTCCAGCAAGCATGTGACCAAGATATCTGTATACACCTTGCCCGCAGTATGCAGCACAGTGAGATTGTTGCGGGTGGGATCTGTGTTGGCAGCGGAATTCTGGTTAACAACTTTTAGATAGGTCTGATTGTAGAGATCTGCGTTTTGTCCTGTAACATTGGGTGGCAGATAAGTGATCACGCCTGTGGGATCCACTGCTGATCCGCCGTTGCCGAAGGCCATGGCATAGATATAGCCCACCTGCTGTCCGGCCACGAAATACTCGGCCAGGCTCTGGGCCAGGGCTATACTCATGTTTTCAAAATGAATCGCATTGGTTTTGTCTACGAATACTTCCTTGGTCACAGGATCATAGATCTTGAGCATGCCTTTGACAGTGGCTGGTCCCAGTGTGATCATGCTCTTTTCTCCAGGAATACCTGCTGAGAATTGGGATCAAATATACGCACATGCTCGTCGATGTTCAGTCCCGAAGTTTCGTTGGGTCGGGCAGGTATTGAACGTTGCAGATTCTGACCGGTTAAAATATTTGGCATTTTGTCTTGATTTTCTGGCATGGATTATTTATCTTGATCAATCACCCCTGATGAACCTTGCGGCCAGAGTGTCAGTATCCTGCAGGGCCACACCGTTGCTGGCTGTGTTTGTGCCGGGTTCATACCAACTCAGGCCCTGGCGTACACGTATGCTGACCTGATAGCCAGCAGTGGGTGCTGTGGCAAAAGTCACTGTGACCGGATCATCTGCTGTGATGGTATAGCCACCACTCTGCAGTATGCCACCCACGTAGACCTGCACTGCCAGATCAACATCGGCAGGATCCAACAATCCAAGATCGATGCTGTCTGCAGTGAATACCGTGGTCACACCATCACCCAGCAAGTTGTCTTCTATGCTGCGATCTTGATATTCTGCTGGCAGAAGATTGCCCAGACCTATGTCATACACCGCGGATCCTGCAGCGTGATCCGCTGCACCTGTGCCCGCAGTACCTCTCCTGAGCCCGCTCACAGTGTTGGCTGTGGTATCACGATTGCGATAGGCTATGCGTTCACCATTGATGGTGATCAGGCCAAATATGCCATGCGGCAAGTTGGGTTCACTGAGATTGGCAGCATCGGCCACGTAGATGACGTCATCGCTGGCATCCAGGGCCTGGGCTAACACAGTGGTGGTGGCAGCAGTGATGCGATAGCTGCTCTGCTGACCTCGCATGTCTTGGAATATGCGGAACGCTACCTCTCCTGGAACCACGCTCTGGGTGAAACTTTCTATAGATACCACTTGTGCAGCATTGATTGGTGCACCTATGATCACTATGGCCGTGCCATCTACCACAAAATCTGAATCTTCAAACAAGTAAAATCCATCCAAGGTCACATTCAGTCTGCTGGCATTGGTGATTGTGCGACCAGTGTCAAATCTATTGGTTTGCACCACGGTTCCTGTGGCAAAATCAAATGATCCTGCTGCACCAGACACATCGCCCACATCATACAGCGTAGTGTCATACCCTTCACTGACCAGGAGCCCGGATGATGTTGGTCCAACAAATACCTGGGTGAGAATCTGTTGTTGTGATGTGTCGTTGAATGTGGTAAACGACAATATGTCTCCGGCGATGGGCACCAAAGGACTGCCGGATTTCCATATCAATGTGGTGCCACTGATGTAGTAATCCGCGGCATGGTTCACTGAGATCAGCACTGTGTCTCCAGCTGCGGGAGGCACTGTGAGTTGCACTGATCGGTTGCTGCCACCATCCCAGGGCTCCAGCACGAAACCCACGCCCAAGATCAGTGCTGTGTTGTTCACGTACACTGCGACTTCGTTGCTGGCCACCAGACCCAAGATGTATCCACCGCGTGTGGGCAAGGCAAAGTCCGCACTGGATCCGTCGGCTGTGTATTCGATGCCTTCGGCAGGTCTGGCTCGCTGGCCGTTTTTATCCACGATGATATTGGCCGGATTGGTACCTTGCACACTGTTAGACAAGGCGAAAGCCAAGGTGGTCCCATCAGCCACCACATACTGTGTGACAGGCGTGCTCCACGACGCTGTGACACCAGTGGTTGCTCCCAAGGCAGTGATGCTAACATAATCCGCGGTGGTCAACGGCGTGACAAAGGTAATCTGTGTGGCATAGGAACCAGAGGCAGCCGAGGTATATGCCGTGATCAGACTGCCATTCTTGAATATCACCAACTCTTGTATTAGAGTGGTCTGCACAGGAATGGTCACCGAGTCACCAACAGGAGTACCCGCAAAAGCAGTGCGATAGATCTGATTGCCACCGCCTAGACCGTACGTAGTCACCACCAACACGTCATCGTCAGTAGCATTGCTTAGGATTTCCACGGTCTGGTTGATCCAATCCACTGTGTAGTCCACGTCTAAATCCAATCTCACACCCACTGTGAGATTGAATACACGGACCTGCACAGGGTATTCCATGAGACCGGCAAAACTGTATTCTGCGGTACCACTGTCATACACATAGTTGACGTTGACCACGTTGAATCCGTGACCGTCATTGGCCCAGTCCGATCCTGGTGTGGTGAACACCCGGAAATCCAAGGTATCAAATATTTCACCGGGTACCAGTTCTTCGGGTGCATGACTTGAATAGGTATCAACAAATTCGCCGCCGTCCACATTAATGCTGGTAGGTAGAGTGCCCAGATACGGATCAGTGAATTCACTTTCATAGATGGCATCCAGGATGGCAGGATCATAGGTGGGTTGGCCTTCGGGTCCAAAGGTTATGTTGTCAAAGGGATTGACATCATAGTTGCCCACGTCAAAGCCAGTGTCTTGATTGAAATCGGGTGCTGACACTTGCACTCCGGGATAGTCCACTCCGCTTATTAAGAGTGCGAGATCCAGGCCGGGCATGTTCACCTCGGGCACATAGAATCCCATGGTGCGATCCACACCACTCAAGGTGCTGGCTGCAACCAGAGTCCACTGGTCGGGATCAAATGTAGCACTTTCTACACCTGAAGAATCATCGCTGGAGGCTGCCCATACGCGATCTAGGTATCTGACCTGGGTGCCGTTGTCGTAGTTTACATTGGGTTCCCAGTCCACGATGGTGGTCTGATATTGATAACGATCATACTTGATAGTGGTCGTAATGTCTCTCACCAAGGCATTGCCCATCACAGCCACTGCCTCTGCACCACTGCCATTACCACCTGTTAGCGTGATCAAGGCCGTGGTCAGATATCCCGCACCAGGATCCACCACGTCGATGGCTATCACAGCACCAGCACTGTTGATCCGAGCCGTCATCACGGCTGCGGATTCTGCTGTGCCTGTCACTATCACCGAGGGCGGCTCTGTGTATCCTGACCCACCCTGGACCACGGTCACAGACTCTATGCTCAAGAGATAGTTTTGATACCATTGATTCCAAGGCAGGGTCTGCCAGATCTCACTGGTGCTGGGCGTGCTGGATGTGGTGCTTAGGGGATTGTCCGAGTCGTCGTCCAGCACTGGGCTTATAAACAGATTCTCAGCAGCGTTCCAATAAGCAGGCACGTCAAAATCTGTCACAGTACCATCGTAGACATCTGATCCTTGATATATGAGATTGAATTCACGAAACTGAACATGATAGGGTTTGACTTCTTGTATGTAATTCAACACGAAATCTTGATTGTCCTGGCGAAATACCTGATAAGGCACCAAGTCTCGTACCTTGTGATCCACGTCAATCAATGAAGTCTTGGTCAACCACAGCGGAGCGATCTGTTCAGTCAAGATATAATTGAACATCAATATCAATAAACGGTTACGTTCGATCAATAGATCTTCGATGAATATTTCTTCATTGAGGCTTTGAATGATCTTGCGTGTTTCGATCACGGGCTCTTGATCAAAATACTGTGCATCAAAAACTTCCACGTCAAATCCAAAACGACCAATGGAATAGTCCCAGATTTCGGCTTTGATTTCAATGGTTCCATCTTCTAAGGCCACGCGAACCCATGTGCCAGCCTCCAGGATGTAGATTTCATACTTGTTCTGTGCGTTGGCAGTGACCTTGACCACTGATCCTGCAGGCAAGGTCAGCGTGGCCAGGTCTGAATAGTTGGCTACTTCAGCCGTGATCACGGTCAGTGGATTGTAATCCGGCAGATACCAATCCACGAATTGCCAGTAAAGATTGGTGTTGTAGTTCTGCACCCGCACCGAACCCAGTTCACGGCTGCCCAACAGGCTGCCTGTCTGCACTTGATATATGGTCCACAGTCCGTTGTTGTTGCTGTCAGTGGCCACTAGATATAGATAACCTATGGGCACTGCTGCAATATCTTGATAACTTAACTCGGCCAGATCCAACACACGCTTGTCCCAGGCACCGGATCCTGCAGCAGGTTCTGGTTCTTGGCTCCTTAACAGTGGAAATACCCTGGTTTCTGCTATGGGGAACTGTGCCATCACTGCATTGGCCCGTTCAAGATAGTTTTGCAAGGCCAGGAAACGATTGATGAACATGCTCTGTCGTGGACGGAAGGCCACACCATACAGTTCGCTGGGCGGTAGTCCGGGATCTGGTACCAGATTGCCCACTGTGTCAACTCCGCAGAAGGAATCCTGCAGTTTGCGATACAGTTGCGGTGTGAGAAAACCGTCTGCACGATCCTGTGCGATCAATTGATATTCTATGTGCACCGCATCATCGTTGCGTTCTTGATCATACTCAACGTGTATGATGGAGTCTTCGGCAGAGATGTAAGGCAAGCCGTTGTAGATGGCTATGGTGCTGGCCGTGATAGGGGCGATGTAGGCTATGCCTGAACTCTTGGGATTTTCAATGTAACGTGTGATAGTATCCACGCTGAGTGTCTTGCGTGCTGTACGATCCACGTTGCGGATGCCAGTGACCCAGAAGAAGTAGGTGGTACCAAATACTCCTTGTTCGTTGATGGAAGATGTTATAGAGTAACTCTGTATGTCTCTGGGTGTGCCTGTGCCAGTGTACAGGGCCGGCGGCACAGAACTGGAGATCCACTGATACACTTCCACGGTGCTGCCTGGGAATAGTTGTCCCCAGCGACGGCTGGCATACACGATGTCGTCTTGGTTGGGATCGATGAAACGAGTATTGGTGGTATTCCACCAGATCTCGCCCACACGTTCTTGTGCCCAACGCTGGCCAAAGTTGTTCAAGGGACCCACGTTGTAGGCCGCAGGATCCACGGCACCGATGTAGTTTAAGTTCTGTCGTACAGCACCCAGCACACGTCCCTGCAAAGGATCAAAGAAATCAAAATACTGCTTGGCACTGCCACTCACACGATCATACATGAACACAGTGTTCATCAACTCAATGTCCACCACAGGTCGTTGTAGCCTGATGGTCTGCCAAGCAGGGCCGCGGCTGCTGTTGCGGAATTCGGCCACTCGACCATAGTTCACAGTGCTGTCTTCAAAGTCTTCACCGGGCACACCAATCAAAAGTATGCCAGTGGTGTAATCCACAGCGGCACCAAACTGATCCTGGGTGCTCATCTCTGAATCGTAGATCTGTTGACCGAACACGAACTGTCCAGGATTGTCAACCGACGCCGAAGCAGCAGGTAAGAAATCAAACGTATACACCACACCACTGTTGGCCACAGGATCAAAAAATCTCGTGCTCTGTGCATCAAACACCGTGGTGTCATCGTCAAATGTGGTGGATTCGATCACGGTACCATTGGGTGCACCTATTACCAGATCCACGGTGCTGTCGCTGATGAATACGCTCTGGCCAAAGTGTGCATAGTCCTGGGGCACAGGGCTGGTGATGGTCTGGGTGTACACATAGGTCTCGAACTCAAGATCTGTGAACAAGGTACCAGTGCCCGGCAACACTGTGATACGGTTTAGAGCCACCGAGGCAGCTTGATTTTTCACAGATAAAATCAATCGTGCACCGATCACTCGGATCTCGCTGTCGTTTATGGGTGCGTTCACAAAGGTCACTGTGGTAGTGGCAGCGTCATAGGTGTAGTTCACTGAAGCAGTCTGCCGCACATTGTTCACATATACCAAGGTGGTATATGTGCCAGCATCAGAATACACAGTGCCCACGTTGAAAGATTTCGTCGTTCCATCACCTATGAACTCTGCGTTGGCCGTGACGGTGGCCACGGCATTGGGCACTGCGGCTGCATTTATGTCTGTGGCCAACGCTGTGCTCCAGTTGGCTGGTTGCCAGTAGGTCACATCAGTGATGCTGATACCAGCAGGCACTGCACGCACAGCACGGAATATATCGGTTCCTGACACCAACACATAATCATCGATAACATAACTTGATCCACTGTTGTATACAGTGACACCGGCAAGTTCCACCATGTAGTCATTCACACGGATGCGATCACCCGATGTGAGCACACCGTTGGCCACCGGACTCTCAGTGAAACCATATACCCGGCTCTGATTGAGTTGATATTCCACGTGACCCGCTTCGGGCAATACACTGCCATCAAATGGTGCACCGATGTAAAGGCTGCAGTCATTCACGCACTGATCCACCACATAACCATACTCGGCAGATTCAAATGGTTGATCATCGGCCAAGGTCTGGATCAATGCAAACTGGTTGGTTTGTATTTCTAGCACATCGCCCACTTCAATGTCTGTGTCCAGAGTCACAGTATTACCTGCAATGGAAAATTCTCCTGTGACGCTGCCTGCTGAGTTGGCAAGGAACACTCCATTGAGCAACACATTAATGGGAGCACCGGGCACTGCCAGGCTTCGTACCGTGGTATAGGCCAAGGTGCTAGCATCAGTGATCTGGAATCTTTCCACGGCTCGATCAAACACATACACACGACCTTCACCTGATTCTGTACCCGGACATCCCACTATCACAGTGCGTCCGTCGGTGCTGGTGCTCACGCTGTGACCAAATTCAGCATCGCTGGCCAGGCCAGCCACGGTGATTGAAGTCACTGGTTGCCAATAGGTCAGAGCGCGCACCTGTATCGTGGCATCCACGGCCGGTGCTGATACGAATACCAGATCCAGCGAACTGGCTTCGCCAAAGTCATAGTCGTACTTGGGTCTCTGCAGCACCTCATCCACATACACTGAGAAAGAGTTGATGTTTTCTGCTGAATATATGTCATCCAGAGCATAATCCGTAGTAGCTCCATCACCTGTGAAATTCTTGAGGAATTTGCGAGATATGATCAATCTCAGTCCTGCAGGTGGTATTGATATGAATACGATGTTGCTGCCGCTCACGGTGTAGTCAACACTTAGGGTCTGTATGGCATTTGCCAAGACCACTGTCAACTGGCTGTCAGTGTCTACTATGATGGAATCACCATAGTCGTAGATGAATGTGGTGCCGTCGGTGGTATATGTGACATTTTGCAAAGGCACATCCACTCGTCCGTACACATACACTCGATTGGCTCCGGGTGCTCCCACGTACAACCAATGCTCATCCTGGCTCACAGTGACACTGTGACCAAATCTATCCGCGGCAGTGATGACTTCGTCTGGAGGAGTGACCAACAACTGCCATTTCTGGAAAGAGTTAGCAGTGGGTGGATTGAAGATCACCACGGCATAGCCTTGATTGCCGAGGCTGGTATCGGCACCAATCACTGCCCAGGTCTGATCTCCCATGTCCATGGCATTGCCAAATCCTGCAGCACCAGTGGTGTCCAGGGTCAGAATCAAGTTCTGTTGGAGTGTATTGGAATCGGTTTTCACATAGGTATACACCGAGCCGGAGGGTAGCACACCAGGTGCACCCACCATGGCCACAAGATTCTGGAAGCCTTGGCTCACACTGGTACCATACAAGGCACCTGATATGGGCTGTTCTGGAGTGATATCTCGTTGTGCGGTAAAGGGATTGGTTTTCTCCAGCACTGTCCATAGCCCTTGGCCGTTGTTGTCCACCCACACACGCGACCCTGTGGTCAGTTCCGTGGCAAACGGCAGCGTGACCACATCTGCGGCCTGTGTGATCCGGGCGGAATCCAAAGTAAATCCCACACCTACGCCAGTGACTGTGGTCTGTGTGCCCAAGAACACATAGTTGATCAGCACTGTGTTCAGGCTGGGCACTGAGACCACACGATAGGCGCCGTCGATTGTGGGATCAAAGAACCGTATGATGAGATCGTCATTTATGTCAAGGCCGTGTTGATCATCAAATTGTACCAAGGCACGACCGTCGAGATTGTCGCTGACCACAATGATGTCACCGGGCACTGATTTCAATCGATACACATTCCAATCGTAGGCATTGCTCTTGGCCACCCACAATGTGCTGCCTACGCCTAGCTTATTGACGTCAAGCGTGGTCAATGATGCTGATAATTCTTCTACATCAAACACCGTGAGATCCACGTCTTCTAGATTAACATATCCTGTCGAGGGCAAGGCCGAATCTTGGTTGGGTGTGACAGTGGTGGGCAGTATGTCAGTGCTGGTGAGTTTATCACTGCTCTTCCAGACGTTTTGCAGCAGCACAGTCTGGTCTGCCTGAGATGTCTGCTGTGGTTGGATGATCTGGACTAGACTGGGATCGCTGCGGAGCAGGGCTTCATTCAGCCGCAGTTCTATGTAGTTGCGATTGGCTGTGGCACCGTACTGGCTGCGTAGCATGGCCCAGTACTCGTAGATGTCATACTGGGCAGTTTCTTTGCCGAGATCAGCGAAAGAAAATATCTCCGCACTGCGTAGGGTGCCCTTGGATCCTAGGAACTGCTGATAGAGATTGACCTGGCTCACATCGTCAAGATTCAAGGCCTGCATGTATTCTCTGGGTCGGAATCCTATAAGTCCGTAACTGAATAGATCAACTTCCTGTGCGAGATTAGCATCATACACTGAATAGGCCGTGGCCAATTGATCCGATGAGTTGGCTGCGTTGGGCAAGAGACCTTTTTGTATTTCGTCATAGTCGCTCTTGATCCACAAGGTATAATCGAACTGTTCGCTGGGCTGGATGATCACTGACGCTGACCAGTACTCATTCTTGAACAACACGATCTCGCCCTTGGCATAGCCCTGATTGGGCACCCACTGTGCGATGTTGTCTTGGTTGAGCACGAATCCAGGTGCGTTCACTGTGCCATTCCATTCACCTGACAATGTGCCCGACACCAGGATGCGGCTCTGCCGTGCTCCTGTCACAGGTTGGTATATGAGATCAGCGAAGATCGAAACATTGTCCAAGATCACCATGTGTTCAAAAGCAGTGAATGACACGTTGAGATAGTTGATGGTATTGCTGGTGAGGCTGGTGGCCCGGAAGGTGTTTTCCAAACGTTCGATCACGAGATCTGACGCAGGCAATGGCTGTCGATTCTGGTTCAGTATGAGGTTCTCTGGTCTGAGAACATTGAGGCTGTCTACCACAGTACCGGGCTGGGTGACAGTGATTCTGGTGGCACCAGGGTTGAGATTGATGATGCTGCCGGATTCCCAGCCCTGTTCGCTCCAGTACAAGAACTCCTGGCACATCTGCAGCCAGTTCATTATGTAACCGTTCTCACGGGTGTCAAATGTGAATCCCTGTTGCTCTAACAGTAGACCATAGCTGTAGATGAAATCACACACAGCGGTTACATTGGTAAAGGTGTAGCCATAAGGCACTTGCACCACGGTATCGGTGTGATCCACTGCCACACGAGCCGTGGCACCACCCGCAGACAAGGTAATGAGATTGCCGTTGGGTCGGCTGGTCAGGATTTCAAAATAGGGTCTGGTGGCATCGTATCCGTAGACCTGCCAACCTGTGTCGGTGCTCTGCACCACGATGGAACTGAATGCTGCCTGGCCAAACGGTTGGTTCTTGTACAACAACAGCTGATAACTTTCGTCGGGCAGCAGCAGGCTGGCATTGAGACTGTTGGGTGTGCTGCGTTCAGTGTAGAGTTTGAGATATCGCTTGTCTGAGAATGCGGCCATACGCCAGCACAGCCGCACACCAATGTTGTTCAGTGTGTCAGTGAGGCGAGTGGTGCTGTTAACTCCCAGTTGGCGATTGTAGTCTATGATCCAGTCGATGTAACTGGCCTTGCTGGTGCCGTTGCCGTACAGCGGTGACAAGAGTTTGGCATCCAAGCGATAGCGTTGATCCCAGAGATACTGTGCTATATCAGGATCAAACACATAGCGATCACGATCGGCGAACAAGCTGAAAAACTTCGCGGGCTTGGTGAGAGCTAACAATCGCATCACGGCAAACGGCCAGGCTGATGATGAACGCCATACGTTTTCCACAGGACCATCATCGCCAAAGGTCCAGCTCCGACGGAAACTGGTGGCATCATAGTTGCCTGTAGTGGTGTCTATGGGTGGTAATAGTTCGCCTTCAGATCCCGACGGAATAACACTCAAAAGGTCCGGACGACGATATTGGGGTAAAACATATTCGCCTGCAGGATCTCTCACCAGACCCAGGGCCAAATCTTCCCACAGCACCAAGTTACCTGACGTGTAAGGTGCTGGACCATAGTAGTCCTGCCACCAAGTGGGTTCTTGACTGAAACCCAGCATCTCCCAGGGGCGTGTGTTGGGTGCAGTGGTGTCATAGAAATAGTTGTAGATGCCTCGCCAGGCACCCAGCAAGGGTTGGCGGTTCAGCCGGTTTGCACTCTGGCTGTAGTTGTAGGTAAAAGCATCCGCGGCCAAATAAGTCTGTGAGGTATAATCTAACTTGTTATAGCCAACCCAACTGAGAAAATCCGGAGCCAGGATGGTGTTGATCTCGCCCAGGGTGTATTCTGTGGTACGGAACTGGCCCGGGATCACTTCATCCGCTGTCAGCGGTATGTCTGTGACTATCTTGAGATTGTTGAATATGCGTGTTTCAAACTCCAACAATACCGCATCGCGATAGTCGCCAAAGGCCACGGTTATGGATCCATCGTGTCCACGGATCACTGGCGTGGGCGTGAGATATCCTTCATCTACAAACAGTTCTGGACGATACGCCGAGTAAAGGCCCATCTTGGTGGGAGTGTTAGGCACATAGGTGCCATAGGTGGCTGAAAATTCTCTGATCACGATGACATCGCCCTCTGCCAATGCAGCAGACACAGTGATGGTGCGGCTGTCCGAGACCACTTCGTAATCATAGCCGCGAGTGAGTATAATACCATTGAGATACACCGACATTCCCATGTAGTT
>Ga0172375_10007240_pt1 | contig 15249 bp, 21 predicted proteins | sample LakKiv1m_FD_114537 | JGI IMG/M metagenome (GOLD analysis project Ga0172375, IMG submission 114537) | Freshwater microbial communities from Kabuno Bay, South-Kivu, Congo - kab_092012_11.1m | ecosystem: Environmental > Aquatic > Freshwater > Lake | place: Democratic Republic of the Congo... | reverse complement strand
TGCCGCGCAAACTGCTTACGGGGCATGTAAGAAAACAGGAATAACTTGTGATGATTTGCGAGAAAATTACTTCTCCTTAGTTTATGCCAAAGAGAAGCTTGAAATTACTCCGGTGGAAATGGTCAATAGATTAGATCGTTATGCCAAATCTACTAATCAAATCAGTTATTCCAATCGTCAAGTTACTTTGGTGGAATCAGAACAAATCAATGGTACAGTAGAAAGATTATACGTGGACGATTTCTTTGGTTTACCTCTACATCAAGAAATTTACACTGTTGTTGATGGTAAAGAAGTGGTTCTGGAAGAACGTGAATTCGATCGTTTGGATGCGGTAAAAGGAGCCGTAAGTATGGCGGACGTCACTATTCCGGAAGAATTGGTGCTGTTAAGTTAATTGTTCTCGCAATCACAGAAAATATAAATTTTCTTAGTTGTGGTAAAGCAATTCAGGTTTGTCCGTAACCTTTTTAAATAGCCTTCCAATTTAAGTTTAAATTGGGGTATCTAAGCTAGAGTTAGGTATAATACTCTTAAACAATCATAAACAATCATTGAGGTTTAAATAAAAATGGCTGAGAAGAAAGAAGAAAAGGTTGAGAAGAAAGTAAGTAGAATCAAAGCAAAGAAGAAATTATGGTACAAGATTATCGCTCCGAAGATTTTTGCTAACAAGGAAGTAGGAGAGTCTTATTTAGCTGGACCGGATGGAGCCATCGGAAGAATTGTTAAAATAAATTTAAGAGAATTAACCAGCAACGTTAAAGATCAAAATAGTTATATCGTCCTTCAGATCACCAGTGCTAGTGGAAGCAACTTAAATACAGTTTTGGTGGGATACGAATTAAACAACATTGGTGTGAAAAGAGCCATTAGAAAGAATGCCAAGCGTTTAGATGATTATTTTGCTTTAAAGACCAAATCTGGAAGACCCGTAGTCGTTAAGACTTTAATGGTTACTATCAGTAAAACTCAACGTTCTAAAGGAGTAATGTTACGTAGCAAGTTAAAAGAGATTCTTCAAGAGGAATTAGGAAAGTCGGACTTTAACACCTTTGTTTCTAACTTGGTTAACCAAAAAATTATGGGCGCAGCCAGAAAGAGATTAAACAAGATTTATCCTTTAAGAGAATTAGCTATCCGCGTATTAAAATTACAAGAAAAAGGTTTGATCCAAGAGGAAGCTATTATCGAAGATCATTCTGCAGAAGAAAAAGCTCCTGAACCCGAAGTTAAAGAAAAGGAAGAAACGGAAGAGCAAGAAGAATAAATTGTTCTTTTTTTATTTATGAAATTTTTAGCTTTTGTGGACTTGCACGAAGATAAAAAATCATTACAACGGTTAATAGAAAGAGCTCAACAAAAAGATATTGATTTCTTATTGTGTGCCGGAGATTTAAGTCAATTTGGTAGCAACCTTCGTTATATCTTAAAACAATTAAATTCTATTGGGAAGAAGATGTACCTAATCCCCGGAAATCATGAGAGTAATAATTCTTTGAATCAGGTGCTTTCCGACTACCCCAACTGTATAAATTTTCATCTTCAAGACATAGAAATAGGTAATTATGTTTTTTTTGGCTATGGAGAAGGTGGATTTGCCAAGGAAGACGCTAATTTCAGAAAAATTGCCCGAGATTGGTATGGCAAGCATAAAGAAAGAAAAACGGTTCTGGTTACCCACGGCCCCCCCCATGGAACTAAAGCGGATCTTTTAGAGGGCAATTACGTGGGAAACAAAGATTTCCGGGCCTTTATTGAAAGGATCAAACCCCGACTGGCTATTTGTGGTCATATTCATGAAACCGCCGGTGCGGAAGATAAAATTGGAGAAACTAAAGTCATTAATCCCGGTTGGGAAGGAATGGTTATAGAACTGTTTTAACTTAAGTCCACTTTTTTCCCGCTTTCCATGAACACTTTCTTAACTTTGATGGCAATACCTTTAACTTGAGTATTAACTTCCACCGCTGACATTTGCGCTTCTCCTATAGCTACCAATTCTCCTTTCAAGGTAAGAAGAGCCACGGCTTCTCCTTTACGGAAATTTTCTAATTTAACTACTCCCGGGATAGCTAAGTCTCGACCGTTAGTTATACTAAGGATAGCTCCATCTAAGATCCAGCATTTGGGAACGTATCTTAAAGCCGATTCTACCGGTTGTAAACAGTAACGAATAAATTTTTCATTTTGTTCTTCTTGATAAAGATGCAAGGCGTCATCCAGGTCGTTTAGAGTAACTAAATTATCTTTCTCCGTAAAAGGACCAGCTTGCGTTCTTCTCAATTCAGCCATGTGCGCTCCTACTCCTAGTTCTTGGCCTAAATCATGGCATAATTTTCTGATATATGTTCCCGCTTGACATTTTACTCGGAACAGAACTTCTTGATTTTTAATTTCTAAAATTTCAAATTCATAAATCTCTCTTATCCTGATTTCTCTTTTTACTGCACTCTTTACCGGGGGAAGTTGTTTAATCTTTCCAATGAATTTTTGTACTCCCGCTCGAAGAGCCTCTTCTTCGGTAGGCTTATGAATGTGCATAATTCCCACATACTCTTTAGGAGCAGTAAGTAAAAATTCTGTAATTCGGGTTGCTCTTCCTACTCCCACCGGTTGCACTCCCGTAACTTGAGGATCTAAAGTGCCAGAATGGCCGGCTTTGGTTATATTTAGTATGTTTTGCACATATTCAGAAACTTGATGAGAAGTCGGTCCTTTAGGTTTATCTAAATTAACGATGCCACATTTAATCAATTCTTCTGGAGTTCTTTCTTCGGGAAGCTTGCCATAAACTCCTTGTGCTTGACGTTTGATAAAGATTTGCGTGGACATACTTTTTGTTTTTATTTTAAGGTTTCATAAAAGCTTTTCTCCTAAATCTTTATAAATAGTGGTATTAATCTTAATTTTATGCCTGAAGTAAACCAACCAATGGGAGAAGAGCAAGTTGTGATTAGAGTGAGGATTCCCCAAGGAAAAGAAGTTCTAGGCATAGTACAACAAAGGTTGGGCGGAAGCAGAATGCGTGTTTTATGTTTAGATGGAAAAGAGCGTATCTGCAGAATTCCCGGAAGATTAAGAAGAGCTTTATGGGTAAGAGAGAATGATGTAGTTATCGTCGAACCATGGGATTTGGGTGGAGAAGAAAAGGGAGACGTAGTCCACAAGTACAAAGGTAAGGCAGAAGTTGAATTCTTGAAGAAAAAAGGTTATTTGAAGAATTTAGAAGAAGAGTTTTAATTAATACTATTCTTATTATAACAAATAAAAGATAGAAATACTTATATAATCTCTCGACCGAAGAAAAGGTCATGACACAAAATCGTTCTTTAGGAAAATTATTCGCCTATGGGCTAATTTTAGCCTTGCTCTTGTTTGGATTGATTCGCGTGCTTATGGTGACTGGAGGGAATTTATTCAACATCGAACTATTAGTCTTAATCATCTTTTTAGCTTTAACCGTGGGGGGTTTGGTGGGCTATAAAACCTGGGGAGAAGGGGTGTTATTTGGTGTTTTTGTACTTTACTTGATGAACTTGCTGGGCTTATGGATCTTGCTCGGAAGCATCGGTATCGTACCCCTAGTGTTGGCAGTAGTGGGATTCATACTCGCTATTCCCGCCCGGAAAAAAGTTAAACCGGTTGTGGAAGAAGAACCCCACAATCAAGTGTTTGAACCTGCCCAAGCAGCTCCAGAAGTAAAGGTAGAGAAAGTAATGGTGGAGAAAAAAGTAAAGTTTACTCCCGGAAAACTTGTTGCCAGCAAGTTTGGCAATACTTATCACGCACCCAAATGCGAATGGGCCAACAACATTAAGAAGACCAATCGAGTCTGGTTTGTTTCTAAAGAAGAGGCTGAACAGAAGAAATACAAGCCTCACGATTGTATGAAGTAATTTTTAATATTTTATATCTATTTTATATTTAATAGAAAGTAACTGTTTTGACATTCCCTTGATGTCTAACCACTACTCTTTCTGATCTTTCTTTAATCATTTCTTCTAAAGAAGAATCTTTTGGAACATAAAGTTTAGTTTTACCTTGTTCAAATAAATGAAAAGATTCTTCCGGGGGGAGATGTTTTTGTCCAACATAACGAAAAGGACCGCTTCTTTCAGGATAACTTACTGGGAAAGGTTGAACAAAGTCCCAAGGAACAAATTTTACCACTCTTTCTGTAATATATCTTTCTAAATTCACGCGACTTTTTTCTATTTCTCTGGGTTCCTTATTTAATCCATAAAGTAAGAAAGCCCAGTATAATTCTCTTTGAGGGTAGCAGTTAGGAAAATTTTGATACTCTTTTTCGCAACAGGCATAATTGTGTTGAATATATTTAAGATAACGGCACTTTAGTTCTATTCCAATTTCTTCAGAAAGTAGGTCTATTCCACCCGATCCCGTAGATGGAACCATCCCTAAAAAACTTGCTAACCATAATTTATTTGGACGTTCAATCCTTGTTTTGAATCCTTCTGGACGCATAAATATTTTTATTTAGGAGGATTTATATTAAAATTGGTTTAGAAAAATATGTTTCTGGTTATTCCTTTTTCCAGAAATAAATCATTAATCCGATAATACTTAAAGTGATACAAGCATCAGCCAGATTAAAGGCAGGCCACCAACCAAAGTCCATAAAGTCTACTACAAATTGGCGGAAGAAACGATCAAGCATATTTCCTGCAATTCCTCCCAATAAAACCGAAAATAAAATTTGAGAAATATAATTTTTATCAATTTTCTTATATTCAAATAGAATAAGGGCGGCTGCTGCCAGAGAAATTATTCCTAACCAGAAACTTTGATTTTGTAAGATTCCAAACCCCGCTCCGGTATTCTGAATCAAATGGAGCGTAAGTATCTTTAAATCCCAAGAAGGCGAATATTTCAATAATAAAAATTTAGTGAGCTGATCTAATATAACCACCAACAGAGAAATTCCCGCAAAGATTAACTGAAATTTATACTTAGAGTAAAAAGAAGAATTTACCATAATCTACCGGGTGTTTTTGGTTCAGTCTTTTCTAGTTTGTCTAACCGTTGTTCGATCGAAGCGAGCATGGCTCTAATGGTATCCAGTTTACTGTTGATTAAATCAAAATCACGGTTACCAGAAGAAGCCATAATTTGAGTGGAAGATCCCGGATAAAGTGAAGCCCGAGAGGCTTGTGCATATTGCTGAGGAGAAGTTTGTGGAGAAGAGCTTTGCGGAACATTAAATTCAGATTCACCGGGAAAAGCACTTTCCGGCTGTCCCATTTCTGGCGGGAAGGCACTGGGCTGGTTCATATCTTGGTTGGCAGCCTGATCAAAATTAAATTCGTCCTCTTTTTTCCAAAAAGCCAACTTGTCTAAGATACCCATATCAGCTAGAATACTCTTAGGGTTTTAAAAGGTTTTCCCGGGCAAAAGCTTATAAACCTCCTTTTCTAGTAAAGGCGTATGGCAAAAGAAATGTCTAAAGAGGAAAAAGTTGGCTTTCATAAGGGTTCCCTAGCCACGTTAACTAAAGAACGCGAAGAAATGATGCGCATCTTACAGATTGTCGAACAATTGATGCAGATGCATATCAAAGAATTGAAAGATTTGGGCGTAGATTTAGTAGCTATGGCCAAAGAAGTTAAAGAAGTGGAAGGGAAAAAATTAAAAGGAAAAAAACCCATTGAAGACGTTTTAAAATAAGTTTTTCTTATCGTAAATAAAAGCTTATTTTTTATTTACGGTTGAAAAGCTTTACTTTTCTTATTTTTTTCTATGTGTCAACAATAGTAAGATGATTGCTACTACTACCAAGACTATAGCCACGGTTAGCCAGGCTAAAGTTAAGTCAATCTTCATAATCGGAGAAGGCTTAGCTATGGGAGTGGGAGCATTTTGAGGCATTACAATCACATTTAGGGGCTCTACCTTTACCGGTGGTTCGGGAGCGACTTTAGGTGCTTCCTTTTGATAATAGCCGTAATAATCATAGTTATATCCATCAAGGGAATTGTCACTTAATAACTCGTCAATACGCTCTTGGAAGGATTGAGCATCGTCTCTTAAGTCTTTTACATCGTATACTAAAGATTCTGAACCATCTGCATCTCGAATGTCATCCATCAAATCATTAGCATCTTGTTCTAAGGAGTAAAAATCGCTTCTCAATTCTCGTAAATCTCGGTCGTAGCGGAAAGAAGAGTAATCTTCATATTGATTATTTCTTAAATAATCTTCTCGGTAGTCGGTGTATCTTTCCGTTAAATCATAATAATCGCTTCTTAAATCGTGATAACGATCATCGAAGTCAGTAGCGGCAGAGGCCATACCTACTACACTTAGCAGCAAAGTAATGGCCATAATTAGAATAAATTTAGAGATATTTTTCATGGTAATCTTTAAGGGCTTTTTAGGTTTATAAAGATTTATCTATTCTAGAGGATAACTTCTCCTCTATGGATCTTAGGCAGAAAGTTCAGGATTTTTCCTTCTTTGTATTTAGCGCAGCCCAGAATGTCTTTCTCATAACTTAACAAGATTAAACGATTCTTCTCCCCACAATCTTTAGGCAAGTCTACTCCTGTAAAATAGTGCTTCAACTCTTCTTTACTTAGTTCAACTACGTTCTTCAATTCTACCTTATGTTTCTTAGCGGCTAGTCCTAATAATTGTGCTCCTTCCTTACTTAAGCGGAATTCATGGCTAAGATCTTCTCCTAAATACAGGCCGACCTTATCTACAATTAACTTGTTAAGATCAACCTTGGCAATATCTTTATTGATGAGAAAGATTTTTTCTTTTTCGGTTCTTAAGTAAGCATAATCTTCGGAGAAGAAGTAGCCGAATTGTGCTTCGATCTGATTTCTCAACTGCTTGATCTCCTTAGAGTTTAGGATAGTTAATTGTTGCATTAACCCACACCCCAGACCGGGTTGTTTTTTCTTTTGATCTCGGCGATCTCTTTCAAGACTTCTAACTCGTTCTTAGAAAGGTGTTTCTTTAATTCTTTTAATTTTTTGAAATCGTCTTCCGGAATATCTGTGTATAAAAAATCTCCTTCGTTGATCTGTCTACCTACGGTAACCCCGTCCATAGCCATGGCCAACTGCTTTCCTTGTCCGGCCAGGCCTACGTTTTCTTGTCCTTCTTGCATACTTTTCACCGTAGTTAGGCTTCTGCCTTCAATGGTCATGATGGGGTCCCCACTCTTGATCTGTCCTACTTCAATCTCTACTCCCACAATGGCAGGATTATTTTGTCTAAAAACGTAACCTTTCAAGAAGGTAAATTTACAGGGTCGAACCAATTTGGACAATTCTTTCAATTCGATTTCTTTCTGTAAATTAACTCGGAATTTTTCGTAATCTTCAATAGTGCGATAGATCACATCATTGGTAAAGATCTTGAAACTCTTAGCTTTAATAAAATCAGTTAGCTCGCTAGGTATTTTAATATTAAATCCTAAAATCACGCCCACAAAGGGATCTTTTTCTTGCAGTGATTCTAGTTGAGAAAGATCTTTTTTAGTAATATCTCCTAGAGAAGCAGAAGTAACGGGAATTTCTCTGGATAACAGTAAATTGCGTAAGGCTTCTAGTCCCCCGATAGTATCAGATTTGATCATTACCCCTACACATTCATCGCATTCTACCACCACTTCACTTACTTCCAATTGTACTTCCGCTTTTAGTAATTCTACTTCTTCCAGCTTACCGGAACAGGAGCGGATGGGCATACCGGCGATTGCTTTATCCAAGCCCGGAGCAGAAATCTTTATTCCCGTGGCGGCTACCGCTTCTTTGACATTTTGGAATTTAGATTTCTTTTCACGCATTTCACATAATTCTCCCGGTTCTAGTAAGGCGCGAACTTTAGTGACGATGGGTCCGTCTAATCCCCCGATAATTAAAGCATCATTAACTTTAAGGGTTCCATTGTAAAGAATAGCGTTTAAAGTAACCCCTAAACCTTGTTCTTCTTTCACTTCTAACACTGTACCTTTAGCTGCTCCTTCTTCATCTATCTCTAATTTCTTCTCTAAGAACTTTTGCGCTAACCCCGTTAAAACCATCAATAATTCCGGAATACCTTGTCCGGTTTTAGCAGAGATAGGGATAATGGCTAATTGTTTAGTGTAATCTTGTACGCGATCAAATCGTTCTGATTCTAATCCCAATTCCGCAAATTTACCTACCAATTCATACATCTTGGTTTCGAACAATCCTTGCAACTTGAAATCTTGGGCATTAATGTTGTCCATTAAATACTTGTTAGGATCATAAGTCCAACCGTTGATCAAATCAATCTTATTGGCAGCGACAATAAAGGGAACCTTATTGGCTTTCAGAATTTCAATACACTCTAAAGTTTGCGGTTTAAAGCCTTCGTTAATGTCGACCACGAGAATGGCGATATCGGCCAGAGAACCACCCCGCTTTCTTAAAGTGGTAAAAGCAGCATGTCCGGGAGTGTCGATACAGAGCAAACCAGGAACCGTAAGTTTACCTTTCATGGAATCTAATAACTTACCACAGACTTTCTGAATAATTTCCATGGGAATGATAGAAACACCGATGGCCTGAGTAATTCCTCCGGCTTCTCCTGCACACACCGTGGTTCTTCTAATCTTATCTAGTAAAGAAGTTTTACCGTGATCAACGTGTCCCATGGTAGAGACCAGTACTTTTCTGAGGACCATCCTTACTTAAGAATTAAAGTGGTTTTTAAAGTTATCTTCTCGGGTAGAGAAATCTATATAATCTGACAAATAGATAATTCCACTATGAAAGAAGATCCCGGAGAGTTATTGAAGAATTATTATTCGGATATCTTTAACAATCATGCTCAAACCAAGATTTTTATTGATAATAAGGCCAACTGGTTATTGGGGATTTCGGCAGTATTTTTGGGATTATCTTTTACTTTTATAGAAAAAAGATTAGATTTCTCTTCCTTGGGCTATTATCTCATTTTTATATCTTCCTTAGTCGCATTTTTACTTTCCCTACTTATTTTGGAACTTCCAAGTCTATTTATCCCAGTAAAACACGTAGATAAATCCTATATGTTTTTGACCTCTTCTCGTCGGGTTAATGCGGAAGATTACTCTAAAAAGTTAGGTTCTATCCAGACCAATGAACAACTAGCAGAGCAGTATGCTTATGAAATCTGCAATATGACCGCGCGGTATATTAACGTAAAGAAGAGGCTACTGCGCTGGCCCACTTATATTCTATTTTTTGGGCTGCTTTTTGGTTCATTGTTTGTCCTGACTTTCTAAACTTTTTTAAATGGTTCTTACTTAGTTAATCTTATGCCCCTTATTCAAGAACATTCCATTAAAATTAGGGCGGAGCTGCCTAAAGTGGTTTCGCAAGAGATGGAAGTATTCTATAATCCCATTATGATTTCTAATCGCAATATTTCTATTCAATTGTTGAACTCGATTGAAGATACGGAAAGAAACATTGCTGATCCTTTAGCCGGATCGGGAATTCGTTCCTTACGTTTCTTAAAAGAGCTGAAGAGAGGAAAGATTAAGCAGCTCTTTGTCAACGATATGAAAGATGATTTCTTGAAGATTTTCAAAGAGAATGCTAAGCTGAATAAAATTAAGTTAGGGAAGAATGTTTCTCTCTTCAACCAAGAAGCCAACTTGTTTATGCAAGAACAGGTTGGTTTTGATTATATCGAAGTTGATCCGTTTGGTTCTCCCAATCCTTTCCTGGCTACGGCCGTTTCGCGAATTTCTCGAGGAGGGATCATTGCTATCACTGCTACGGACACGGCGGCTTTAACCGGAACTTATCCTTCCGTTACCAAAAGGAAATATTGGGCCCAGGTTTCTAAAAATTATTTGATGCATGAAATTGGTTTACGCATCTTGATTAGACGGATTCAATTGCAAGGGACGCAATTTGATAAAGCACTCGTGCCCATTTTAGCTTATCATAAAGACCATTATTTCCGCATTTACGTGCAAAACCAAAAGGGGAAAGAAAATTGCGACAACCTCTTGAAGCAGCACCAATATTTATTGTTTTGTCCAAAATGTTTGAATTTTAAAAGCTCTATTTTCAATAAGGAAACCTGTACTTGTGGTCAAGAGTTTACTTTTCATGGCCCTTTATGGACAGGCAAGTTGGGTGATGCTGCTTTGCTTGAAAAGATGGTTTCCGAGAATACTTTTCCCGAGGAGCAGCGCTTCTTAGAATTGCTTAAAGAAGAGTGTAAGGTTGAGAGGTTTGGATTTTATGATTTGCATGAGATCTCTAGTCTATTGAAAGTCAATCCTCCCCGTATGGAATTAGCGTTGAAAAAATTAAATGCGGTTCGTTCTTATTTCTCTGAACATGGAATCAAATGTGATAAAGAATTGAAAGAAGTAATTAAATTTGTTAAAGAGAATAGGAGTTAATTATTCTTAGATAATTTTTCTTTTATCTCCAATAGTTTTGAAAGACAAAGATATCTTTCTACCGGAAAGTTAGATGGGGTCTCCGGATCCATATATGAATCTACGCGAATAAATTTACCCCCGGCGCTGCTTTCGATGTTAACACAATTATAGTACATTGATCCTTTCGGCTTATTTTCCTGATCATACTCGCAGATGTTTAACCTGAAATAATCTTCTCGTAACATTAGATATGCTGGAAATCCCTCATATCTCCCAGTAATAACGGTTGGTCTTTCTCCACATCCCAACGCAGCTATCAAAGCAAGTCCTGCTAATCCTAATCTATTCATGGTAATAATCTCCCCTAGAAACCACTATCTCTCTATTAATGTCAAAATATTTAAATATTAGTCCCCCCTTAAGGGTACCTATGAATGACTTTGAACCATTGCTGAAAGAAATAGGGTTAACCGATTCAGAAAAAAAAGTTTATCTAGCCTTGCTTAAATTAGGAATTTCTACCCGTAATAATATTGTTAAAGAATCGGGTATAGCTGGATCTAAAGTTTATGAAGTTCTAGAAAAGTTACAAGAAAAAGGCTTGGCTTCTAATTTTATTGAGAATAAGGTTAAACATTTTAAACCAACTAATCCAAATCAATTATTTAATTACTTAGAGAAGAAAAAAGAAAATATTGCCCTCTTAGAAAAACAGGCAAAGCTGGCCATTCCTGGTTTATTATCTTTATATGATTCTTCTAAAGAAGACCAAGAAGTAGAAATACTTTCGGGAATGAAAGGATTAGAAATAATTTTTAGAGAGCAGGTTGATTTGCTTAGATCAGGAGAAGTTTGTTACGTTATTGGTGGTACTAAAGGGATGGACGAAGAAGCAGTATGGTCTTTTTTCCGCAAAATTCATGTGCTAAGAGAACAAAAAAAGATAAAGACCCATATGCTTTTCAACGAACGACAAAAAGAAAATACCGAGAAATTATATTCTAATAAAAATTTTCCCGGCACCTTGACTAGATACATTGAACACACCTCTCCAGTTGCCATAAATATTTATGCGGACAGAACTGTAATAATTATTTTTGGAAAGAAAATAACTTCTATTCATATTACTTCTAAAGAAGTTGCACGGAGTTTTTTAGAATATTTCAAGATGCTTTGGAAGATAGCGAAAAAACAATTTAATAAAAATTCAATTTAACCCAAAGCCAAATCCATCTTGGCTACTTCTGCTGATTCTACCTCCGGAATACTGCGCATCTTTTCAGCAATAGCCTCGAAGTCAGAAGTGTCCACGTCGTACATGGCTAGGATTAAAACTGCTACCAAACCGAAACCGATGGGGTCTTCTTTACTCTGCATCTGTCCGATAGCGCCGTTCTCTTTAGCGATCTTCAAAGCAGTTTCTGCAATTAATTTTCTGTCCGTATCAGGAGACTCCGGCATAATCTTGAAGGTAATTATAGCTTTAGCCATAAAGAATCACCTAATTTGGTCCAACAAAACCGCATTCGGGGCAGTGATATTTGGTTCCGTTAGCTCGGCAGTTCTCGCAGCGAGTAATTTCATACTTATTGCATTGTGGGCACTTGAAAGTCACACTTCCTACCTTGTTAACGGATCTTTTCTTACAGGAAATACAAGTTTTTTCAATCATAGTTTTATCTTAAACCTACTTTCTTTTTATAAATCTTATCTTATTTCCACACTAATCTTTCCTTTCAAGATTTTGAAGGTGATGGGAAGGAACTGTCGGCACACATATATATTGGTGTGAGCATGTTCGCTGATTTCATTCGTTTGAATTTCTGATCCGGGTAAAAGGGACATAAAAGGAATAATTTGATCTAGCAAATGATGATCCACTAAATTCTTTTGTTCAATCTCTTTGCTTAATGAAGTTGCCGCTTCTTTTCCTACTTCTTCAGAACTTTTATTCTTTTCAACCAGAGCATCGCTGCCTAAGAGGTGAGGGTTATCTGGATCAACTTGTCCATCTTTAGTAAACAGAGCCCAGAGCACTATCTCTCCACCGATACTTAAACTGCGAGCATATTCAACTCGAATGTTAATCGGAACTTCATATTTCTTAAGAGCGATTTCTGCCGCTTTCTTAATACGTTCTCCCACTTCTTTTTCCTCTAACTCGGAAGAAACATTGACGATTCCGCGGATCTGTTCTAGTTTTCCCGGTTCAGTTAATTTTATTCTAGCTACCTTCAATTCTTTTAGAAAATCTTCTACATACTTGTATTTATGAATATTAAAACGGGGAGTAATTTCTAGTTGTACTTCACCACCACCTTTAGGATAGTATCCCGGTTTGAGAATTTTTAATTCAATTTTGTCCACGAACTTTTGTAGATGAGGAAGCAAGATGTTTTGTAGATAGTGTACGGAAGCTTGCCATTTACCGCAAGTTCCACCCTTAATCTTTAAAGTTACTTTAGCTGGGGCGAACAGACAGGGAAGAATTAAAGCTTGCAATACCAAGCTGATACTTCCGGCCGTGCCAATATCAATCTCGTAAATGCCTCGTTTGATCTTTCCCGGTTTGTAATGCAATTCCGTTGTACCAATTTTAATTTCATTAGTTTCAGCATTACAAATACTTTTTAGAGCATTGATGGCTTCCAAATGCTGTGCTTTTAATCCCGGTTCGGGGCGATTAGCACGGATATTGATTACTTTAAATTCTTGCTCGGTTAAGGTGCTGAGAGCGAGAGCTACTCGGATTAGTGCTCCTCCCCCTTCTCCCTGTGATCCATCTAATTCGATCATTTTTGTGATAAAATATCAAAAACTTAATAAAGAATTTGGAGGATTATTGTCTTGTATGGGGCTGTAGTATAACCTGGCAGAATAGGAGCCTCCAGTAATATGGAAAATTGAGCTTCGGCTATGACAACACTTTCCTTGAAGTCAGCTTCGGATCTGGGTTCAAATGTTGGCGTTTGACAATGCTTCGAACGTTAGCGAGAAAGTCCCAGCAGCCCCATACCTCCCTCTTTAAAATTTTAAAAAATAATAAAAAAAAGAAAATTTATTTTTTAGACATTTTGGTCTTAACTTCGTTCATGTCTACTCCCATGATTTCTGCGACCATTTTTTCGTTAGCTCTTTGCAATTCACACAACTCACAGAATTTAGTGGTTTTGTCTCCTCTACCTAGAGCTAACTCTTCTTCCATTAACTCACAATAATCTTCTTCATAGATCATTCTACACACCCCCTTTTTGATGATCTACATCGATAAAGGAAGTATTATTTTATGCTATTTAAAGCTTACGCAAATGAACTCAAGAAACACACTTTTATTTCTTCTTGGCAGCTAAAAACAATTGATTTACTTTGTCCCAGTTGATGACCTGAAAGAAATTTTCTACATACTCAACTCTTCTATTCTGATACTTCAAATAGTAAGCATGTTCCCATACATCAACACACAACAAGGGGACTAAACCACGACTAAGAGGACTGTCTTGATTTACGGTGTTCAAAATTGAAAGTTCTTTCTTGAAAGGATCGTAAACTAACCAAGTCCAGCCGCTGCCAAACAAAGTAGTAGCAGATTGCGTCCAAGCTTCTTTGAATTTATCATAACCCCCAAAATGCTTTTCAATTTCTTTAGCAATCTCTCCTTGAAAAGAAGTTCCTTTTTTCAAGATCTCCCAGAAAAAACTATGGTTAACAAATCCCCCTCCATGATTGATTACCGCTGTTTTAATATCGGGAGGAACTTGACTTAAACTTTTCAAAATCTCCTCTCCAGAAAAATTTTCTAATTTTGTTCCTTTGATCGCAGCATTAAATTTATCACAATAAGTTTGATGATGTTTATCATGATGAACCTTCATAGTGGCTTCATCGATAAATGGTTCTAGGGCATTATAAGCATAAGGTAATAGTGGTAATTTTTGCATGAGTTAACCTCGTTTTGTTTTGATATACTTTAAGAACTTATATGTTTAACGATTTCTTTGCTCTTGGCATTTAGAACAGTAATTAAATTCTTCACTTACAGAATCCTCTTCACAAAGATTACAAACGTCTTGTACCATCTTTTCACCCCCTAAATTTTACCAACTAAATCTAATCCGGGCTTAAGAGTTTTCTTTCCCGGTTCCCAATTCATGGGACAAACTTGGTCTCCATTCTTTCTTACAAATTGAGCTGCTTTTAATTTTCGTAACAGTTCCACACTGCTTCTGCCAATGCCGTTATCGTGCACTTCCACAGTTTTCAAAATCCCGTCGGGATCAATAAGAAAAGTTCCGCGTAAACTTAATCCTTCTTCGGGATATAGGTTCCATAGGCAAGGGAAATATTTCCAGTAGGATCTGCCACCATGGGAAATTTAATTTTCTTAATAGCTTCAGAATGGTCGTGCCAAGCCTTATGCACAAAAACTGTGTCGGTGCTAATGCTTAACACTTCAGCTCCCAATTTTTGCAATTCTTCATAATTATCAGCCAGAGCTTCTAATTCAGTAGGACAAACAAAAGTAAAATCTGCCGGATAGAAAAATAAGATTACCCACTTTCCATGATAATCTCGAAGGTGTATTCTTTTAGTCTCTTCATTCTGAAAAACTTCTGCTGTAAATTCGGGAGCAGCTTTATTTATTCTTAATTCATTTTCTGTCATATTAATAACCTCAAAATTTTCTTATTTTTCTTAACTATAGTTAAGTATATTTAAATCTTTTGCGGTTGTGGGGGATTGGTTTTATTGAAAATTATCTGGTGTAATACCTCGGCCTTTAGGCCGATAATTTTCAATCCCGAAAACTCACCAATGTCAGCGAGACCGTAAAACCCCGTGCTTTAGCGCAGGGATAGGTCGAGCAG
>Ga0172375_10007239_pt1 | contig 15251 bp, 12 predicted proteins | sample LakKiv1m_FD_114537 | JGI IMG/M metagenome (GOLD analysis project Ga0172375, IMG submission 114537) | Freshwater microbial communities from Kabuno Bay, South-Kivu, Congo - kab_092012_11.1m | ecosystem: Environmental > Aquatic > Freshwater > Lake | place: Democratic Republic of the Congo... | reverse complement strand
TTCCAGAAGAAATCTTTCCAGGCCTTCGGACATGATGTTCGAAACGACGCGTCTGGCGTCACTGGACCCGAGCTTCGATTTGGTCTGGCCTTCGAATTGGGGATCGGGATGCTTGACCGATACGATCGCTTCCAAGCCTTCCCTGGTATCCTCGCCAAGCAAGGATTCGTCCTTGCGGAAGATGTTGTAATTCTTGCCATAATTGTTCAAAATCCTGGTGAGCGTCATCTTGAAGCCTTCTTCATGGGTGCCGCCTTCGGGATTGGTGATGTTGTTGGTGAAAGGATAGATGTTCGCGGCATAGCCGTCGTTGTACTGCATGGCGATCTCGACGGTGATGCCTTCCTGTTCTCCTTCGAAATAGGCCACCATGGGATGCAGAACGCTTTTTCCCGAGTTCAGGAATTCGACGTATTCCCTGACGCCGCCCTCATAGCGGTATTCCTTGCGGACGATGTTCGCTTCGTTGCGGGCGTCGGTGATGCTGAATTTGATGCCTTTGTTCAGAAACGCCAACTGCTGGATCCGGGAGCGCAGGGTTTCGTATTCATATTCCTGCGATTCCGTGAACACGAGCGGATCGGCCAAAAAAGTGACGATCGTACCGGATTTCTCCGTATCGCCAAGACATTCGAGCTCCTTTTTCACGAATCCGTGGTCGAATTCGATGATATATTGTTTTGCGTCCTTGTGGATTTCAATGATCATGTAGCTGCTCAGGGCGTTGACGACCGAAGCTCCGACACCGTGAAGACCGCCGGAAACCTTGTATGAGTTGTGATCGAATTTGCCACCGGCATGCAACACTGTATATACGGTTTCGACGCTTGGTCGTTTCGTTTTCGGGTGGATGTCGACGGGAATTCCTCGGCCGTTGTCGGTCACGCGGATCACATTGCCAGGGAGGATTTCCACATGGATGTCGTCCGCATAGCCCGCCAGCGCTTCGTCGACCGAATTGTCGACGATTTCCCAAACCAGATGGTGAAGGCCTCTCGGTCCGGTGGTTCCAATATACATTCCCGGTCGTTTTTTGACCGCTTCTAGCCCTTCCAGGATTTGGATGTTGCTGGCATCGTATTTCGCATTCTTGTTTACCATGTGTTAAGCTCCTCCTTGATGTATCCTTTGGTCACGCGAAAGATTTTCGCCTGTTTCTTGATTGAATCCTTGATTTCGCTTATGTTGGTCGAAGTGATGACCGATTGCATATCCGAGGCGGCCAGATACTCGATAAGCCGGTTCTGCCGGAGGGAATCGAGTTCGGAAAACACATCATCCAGCAAAAACACCGGCCGTTCCTTTTTCGTTTTGTAGACCATTTCCGCCATGCCCATGCTGAGGGCCAGGATCATCATTCTCTGCTCGCCCTGGGAAGCGTGGCTCTTGGCGATATATTCGCCGAACATGAAATCATAATCGTCACGATGAGGACCGTATCCAGAAGCTTTGAGCGCCAGATCCTGGCGATATTTGCTTTTCAGAAACGCGGTCGTGTCCTCGACGGGAATCGAAGGCAGGTATTTGATCGTGAATTGCTCTTTCTTGTTGGAGAGTCTCTGATACATCTGCTGCATCAGTTCGTTGATCTCGCTTTGAAAGACCAGCCTGCGTCTGCTGATCAAGTCCGCCTGATCGGCGAGCTGCTCGGTGATGACGTCAAGCAGGGTGTAGTCGTTGCTTCCGGAATCGGACATTTTCTTCAACAGTTCGTTTCTCTGCTTGAGGATGTGTTTGTACTTGGAAAGATCATCCAGATAATTTCTGTCGATTTGTCCCAGAAACACGTCGATATAATATCTTCTTTCGCGGGGAGACCCCTTGACGAGGTTGGTGTCCTCGGGAAGGAAGGAAACCACATTGAGGTTGCCGATATATTCGCTCAACCGCTTGACTTCGTATCCGTTATAGATCGCCTTCTTGCCGATTTCGGTCACGATCATCGTCAGGTCGGTCTTGCGTTCCCTCGTGTCGATGACGGCCTGGATCTTGGCGAAATCCTCTCCGTATCTGATCAGATCGGCGTCATCCGCCTTGTACGACTTGGCCAGAGCCAAAACATAGAGAGCCTCGAGAAAGTTCGTTTTCCCTTCCCCGTTTGCCCCGATTATAAAATGAATACCCGAACCAAGATCCATAGTCTGCTTTGAATAATTGCGAAAATTGGTCAGGGTAACTTTTTCAATTTTCATATTTTTCAATTCTGAGTTCAAGATCGTCATTGATCTTGACCATATCTCCCGGAAACAGTTTTTTGCCTCTGCGGTTTTCCGGTACTCCGTTATAGAAAATCAGGTTTTTTTCCAGAAAACTTTTCGTTTCACCGCCGCTTTGGACGATGCCGGCAAATTTGATCAATTGACCAAGGGTGATGTAGGGAGTGTTGATCCGGATCGTTTTCATGGGTGTCCTCCAAAACAGGGGCGTGAAGTATTGCTTTATATATAATATTATATAATATTATTATATAATTTTCAACTCATATTTTCTTTTCTGCGGCCTTTTCGCTCAATGGTAGTCATCTAGACTGAAACATTAAAAAAACGCGGCCAAAGCCGCGTAGAAATTGATCTGATGACCTGTTTCAGTCGGTGATCTTTTCCAAAAACCCGACCATTGTGAACAACCAGTGTCTTTCGCTTCCGACGGTATCAAGAATGATCTGGATCTTACCGCTTCGATATGCGAAACGGATATACTTGGAGATTTCGATTCCGGCGGAGAACAACTGGTCGCCGGCTATTTTCTTGCTGGCGGCTTCGGAAAGGACCAGGGTAACATTGGTCTTGCTTTCAATCAGGCGTTCGGCACCGACCTTGACGGACAGTTTTTCGAACAGGCGCTCGTACATGTATATCTCCAACTCTTCATCGTATTCGCCGAACCGATCCTTGAACTCCAGGAGCAGGTCGTTGATATCGGATATGGTCTCGATATCGTTGATCTTGTTGTGCATTTCGATTTTGACGAAGTCATCTTCGATATATGTCTCGTCGATATATCGGGAAACTGTCGCCTTGACCGATGGCAATGTAGTTTTCTCCTCAACCGCTCCTTGCTGCACGTTGATCTCCTCTTCGAGGATTTTCAGATACAGGTCGATACCGACGGAATCGATGAACCCTGATTGTTCGCTACCGAGAATATCTCCGGCTCCGCGGATCGAGAGATCGCGGATGGCGATCTTGAATCCGCTACCGAGTTCGGTGAACTCCCTGATGACCTTGAGTCTTTTTTCAGCCTCTTCGGTGAGGACCTTGTTCTTTTTGTACATCAGATAGGCATATGCGATCCGATCACTGCGGCCGACGCGGCCTCGGATCTGATAGAGCTGGGCAAGTCCAAGCCGGTCGGCATCATGGATGATGAGCGTGTTGGCATTCGGGATGTCGATGCCGGTTTCGATTATGGTCGTCGAAACCAGGACGTCAAGCTTCTGGTCGATGAAGTCATCGACAACGGTCTCCAGTTCCAACTTGTGCATTTGTCCATGGGCCACGGCGATCCTGGCGTCGGGAACTGCTTTCTGGATGTTAAGCGCCACATCGAGAATATCGTCGATGCGATTGTAGAGATAGAAGACCTGTCCTTTTCGGGCAAGTTCTCTTTCGATGGCGTCCTTGACGATCATTTCGTTTCTTTCCAGGACGTAAGTCTGAATGGGATAGCGATTCTCCGGTGCGGTTTCCAGAATACTCATGTTCTTGACGCCCATGATGGCCATCTGGAGAGTTCTGGGGATCGGCGTCGCCGAAAGCGAAAGCACATCGACATTAACTTTCAGCTCCTTGATCTTTTCCTTGTGCTGGACACCGAAACGTTGTTCCTCGTCAATCACGAGCAACCCGAGATCATGGAAGGCGATATCCTGACTGAGGATCCTGTGGGTTCCGATCAGGATGTCGATCGTTCCCGCCTTCAGACCGCTCAAGATTTCGTTCTGACGCTTTCTGGTGATGAACCGGTTCAGAAGTACCACGTTGACGCCAAACTTGCTAAGGCGGTCGGAAAACGTCTGATAGTGCTGCTTGGACAAAACCGTGGTCGGAGCGAGGTAGGCAACCTGCTTGTTGTTCAATACGGCACGGAAGGCGGCCCGAAGTGCGACTTCGGTTTTACCGAATCCCACGTCGCCGCAGAGCAGTCTGTCCATCGGCTTCGGTTGTTCCATGTCGGCGAAGACTTCCTCGACGGCCCGGATCTGATCCCTTGTCTCGTCATATGGAAAATCAGACTCGAGATCGAGTTCCAGTTCGGGATGCGAACGGAAGGAAAAACCGACGGATTTCTCTCTTTCGGAATAGAGTTTGATAAGTCTGTCGGCGATATCTTTCGCCTTGTTTCTGACTCTTTGTTTAGTTTTGGCCCAATCGGATCCACCGAGTTTTGACAGCCTGGGAACAAAGCCTTCGCTACCGGCATGCTTCTGGATTTGCGAGAAGGATTCGAGGGGGATATACAACTTGTCTCCGTCGCGGTATTCGATATGGATGTAGTCGTTTCTGGTATTACCAAGTTGCATGGTTCTGATGTCGAGAAAGCGTCCGATGCCATAATCGTAATGAACTACATAATCCCCGTGCTTCAGTTCATTGACGGAGGACAAACGCTTGCTTGTTTCATAAACGGAAACATATTGTCCTTTGCGTCGTGAGGTTTGTTTTTTTCTTAGGGCGGACTCGGTGATGACCAACAAATTTTCTGAATCCGAATAGTAATCGAAGTAGTTTTCGGAGATGATGATATTGATTTTGTTCTCAAGGAGTGAATCCTTGTCTCCGATGAGGTAATACTCGATTTTATTATCGGAAAGCAACTCGGTAATGTCGCTTCTGGCCCTGGAGGAATGCATTGTCAAAATAGTGGTTTTTTTACCGGAAACCGCTTTGAGTTCTTGAAGGAGCAAATTAATGTTTCCCTCGAATTTCAGCGGTTCGTTGCCTGTTATAGAAAACTTTTTATCAATTTCCGGCTTTTTTGATACACCTAGATAATCAAGGTAAACCGATTGTTTCGGACGAATATTTTCCAGCGGATGGAAAAAGGTGAAACCGAGTTTTGCATAATCGCTCGCATGCTCGAACCAAGCGGACAATTCGTGCTTCAAAAGCTCGTATTGCTCCTCTATGCGTTGATTGTCTAGGAAAAAGACGGTGGCGTTGGGAAGATAATCCAGAAGTGTTGATTCCGATTCGGACAGGAACGTAAGATATCTAGTCAGCCGATCCAGATCCCTGTGCATCGACAGCTTCTCCAAATCCTCGTCGACTCTTTTCATGGTCTCGTCGGACAATGCCAAAGCGGCTGTTTTTTCCTTGACTGCAAGCTGAATCCGCTCATAATCCGCATCATCATACAAAAATTCGGCCATAGGCAGTATATCAACGGACAAAACCGGCGAAAATGACCTTTGCGACTCAATATCGAATAGCTTTATCGACTCGATATTGTCTCCGAAGAAGTCGAGTCTGACAGGGTTTTTCTCGCCTAGGGGATAGATATCCAAAATACCGCCACGCACACTGTAATCACCCATTTTTTCTACAGTATATTCCCGATTGTACCCAAAGCGAAAGAGTGTCTCCACCAAAGATTCCAGGGAAATATCTTGTCCTGAATTAAGGCTGAAAATAGCGCTTTTCCATCTTGAAACCGGCATTTGTGGCTTCAAGATTCCCGGCAGGTGGGTAACGATGATGGCATGTTTTCCCGACAGGATCTTCTTGATTGTATGGATGCGTTCAACACGGAATTCCCAAGAGGATACAAGCATTTCGCTGGTGATGAATTCGTCCTGGGGAAAGAACAATACCTTGTCGGGATCGAGGGCGTTGCTTAGTTTGTCATAGATGATCTGTGCATGATAAAGGTTGGGGGCGACAACGAGGACGGGCCTGGTGGTTTTGTAAAACGCTGAAAGGGCGAGGAAAATGCCGTTTTCCTCGGTGGTGTTTTCGATTTGGATTTTGTTTGTTCCAGTCTGGATCGCTTTGACAAAAGTACTGAAATTTGGTCCTTCTATCAGATATTCCAAAGCTTTGTTCATTTTTCACCTCACGCACTTTTAGCGAGTTTTTCAACTCGCTGGGGGTATCGTCAAGATTGGCTTATTACTTGCGTCGTTGGATCAGATATGCAAAGTAGAGAATGATTTTGGTCGGAACCAGCTTGACCAGAACATGGGTGATTTTCATCAACAGACCGGGGATGATGACGGTTCTTTTATTCTCGATTCCCCGTATCGTAATCTTTGCACAACGCTTGGCGCTCATGCCTTTGAAACTCTGACTTGCATTGGCTACGTCGGCGAATTCGGTTTCGACAGGACCCGGACAAAGGGCTACGACCCGGACTTTCCGTTGCTTGATTTTCAGCTCCTGGTTGACGGCTCTCGTGAAATTCAACACATAGGCCTTGCTGGCGGAGTAGGCCGCCATCAACGGGGTCGGTAGAAATCCAGCCATGCTGGCCACGTTCACAATGACTCCCTGTTCCATTTCCGACAGATACAATTTCGTCAGAATATGTAAGGATTCGATATTCAGGCGGAGCATTTCCAATTCTTTTTCAAGGGGCAGATTCTCAAAGAAACCGACCTGTCCGAACCCGGCATTGTTGACGACAATCGCCGGAGCAAAGGTTTTCGTTTCCGAAAACAATCGATGACAATTGTCCTGAACCGAGAGGTCGAGACTTTTGATTACTACGGTGATATCCGCTTCGGATTCCAATTTTTCTTTCAGCATTTCCAGCCGATCGATACGTCTGGCGACCAAGATCAGATTCATGCCTTTGTGGGCCAATTGTTCCGCGATTTCCTTGCCGATGCCGCTCGAAGCTCCGGTGATTACGGCATATTTGCCCTGGTAGAAGTTTTCTTTCATGCAGTGGGTTCCTTCCTTGTTTGCATATGCTAATAGGTATTATACCATTATTCCTTGAATGAATAAAGACTTATCCATATAACCGAAAACCAACAAAAAAACCGCTTGTGCAAGCGGTCCTCAGTTGAATCTGTTCATGATGTTCTGGAAGTCTTCTCCCTTGATGAAGGCGTCGATTACCTGGGCATAGCGGATCATTTCCGCGTCGAGCAACTTGAATTCGCTTTTTGAGAAGTTGCTCAGGACATGGTCCCTGGTTTCGATATCTTCGTTTTTGTCGATGCCGATCCGAAGTCGTTTGAAATTGTCGGATCCGATCTGGGAGATGATCGACTTCAGTCCGTTATGACCTCCGGATCCGCCTTTTTCCCGCAAGCGGATCTTCCCCAGCGGCAAATCGACGTCATCTGAAACCACCAGAATATTCGCTTCGGGAATCTGATAGAAGTCTCGGACGGCCTTGACGGCGTTACCAGATAGATTCATGAAGGTCTTCGGTTTCAAAAGCACGGTGTCGTCGGTAATAACAACTTCGCCCAGGAACTTGGTTTCCTTGCTGAATTTCAGCTTTTCCGCCTTGGCGAAGGCATCAAGGCACATGAACCCGATGTTGTGTTTGGATTTCGCGTATTTTTTTCCCGGGTTTCCCAACCCGACAATCAGGCGTTCCATTTTATTTGTATTTCGGTTTGATCACAACATACCGGTTGGGTTCTTCGCCTTCGGATTCGGTTACCACATCGCGCCAATCGGACAATTTCGTGTGAACAACCCTTCTTTCATAGGCATTCATCTTGCCAAGACGAGCTGGTACTTTGGTTCTCGCCACTTCTTTTGCGGTTTTCGTGGCGATGATTTCCAGTTGTTTCTTTCTTTGCGACTTGTATCCGCCTACATCCACCAGAACGACATAAAAATCTTCGGTGAAAAGGTTGATATAGTTTTTCATCAAGGTCTGGATGGCATCAAGCGTCTTGCCGCCCTTGCCGATCAACAGCGGGTTCTCGCTGGCGTCGATCGAGAAGATGATCTGACGGTTCTCTTCGGCCTTGGCTTCAACCACGGCTTCGATTTCCATGGCTTGCAGGATCGTCTTCAGATATTCGATGCCATCGCGCATCGGATCGAATTTGATTTTTGCTTCGACTATATATGTCTTGTTGAGACCGAGAATGCTTTTTTTCTCCTCGACCACCTGCAACTCGACGAAATCCTTGTTCACACGCAGTTCGTCGGCGGCATATTTCAGTGTGGAATCGTTAAGTGTCTTGGTTTCAAAGCGAATTGATTTCATACTACATCTCCCCCATCAAAATTGTTTTCTCAGTTCATCCTGGCGTTTATCGGCCTGCTTGTGGCTGATATAGCTCTGGAACAGTTGGTACAGGTTACCAAGGATCCAGTAGAAGGCGATACCGGCGTTGCCGATGGCGATATAGGCCATCATCAGAATCATGAAATACATCATGAACTGCATGGTTTTCTGGGTTTGTTGCCCTTTTGCGTCCTGATAACGCATCTTCTTCTGGTTGGCGCGGGTGCGTTTCTGCATCAGCCATTGACTGAGAAACATGGTTCCGGCGACAATGATCGCCAACGGAAGGTTTTCCAGCCAGTTCGTGTTGCCGAGGTCAGTCCAAAGAAAATTATAGTTCATGACTGCGGATCCGTTTCCGAAAACCGAGATGTCGGTCAAAGGAAAACGACGAACGACCGCATACATGGCCAGGAAGATCGGCATCTGCAGAAGCGGCGTGAAGCATCCCAGCAGATTGATCTTGTATTTTTTGTAAATCTCCATCGTCTCCATCTGCATGCGCTGTTGCGAGATCTGGTCGGTCTTACCTTTGTATTTTTCCTGTACCCGGGTCAGTTCCGGTTGGGCGATCTGCATCTTGATCGTCATGTCGTTGCTTTTCGCATAGATGGGCCACCCCAAGGTACGGATGACAAGCGTCATGATCAACAGGCCGATCCAGTAATAGTAGGTGCTTCCAAGCAGCCCGAACAGATTGCTGGCATGGAAAGTGAAAATGGCTACCTGTTTTACGATCCAATCTGTCCAGGTTCCCTGCGATCCGATCGGGGTGACGTAGGAGTTGGCATAAAGCCCTGTCTGGGTTTTGTCAACGGCGTTGAAATCCTCGAATGTGACCACGACGGTAGCTGATCCGTCGATCCAGGTCATGGTTCCATAGCCGGCGACGGTATCGTCGCTTGTCGGTGTTCCTAACAATACGATAGCGCCACTATAGGTTGTGGCGTTCTGCGGATCTTCGGCGACGGTGACGATACTTGTGTAGTTTTGGTATGAGACAACGCCTTTTTTGGTTCCGCATCCGGTAAGTCCGAAGAATATGAATACGATTAATAGTATTCCGAGTATTTTGTTCTTTTTCATGGCATCCTATCCTTTTATTATTTTCGCGCGTGCGAATAGTTTAGTCAATTCGTCTCTGATCGATATGAAATCCAGCGTGATAGCTGCCGGCTTCACAACCACCAAAAAATCATTTCTGCTTGATAGTTTCAAAAGCCGTACGATTTCCCTGATCCTTCTTTTTACTTTGTTTCTTTCCACCGCAGTACCGTATTTTTTCGATACGCTGATGGCAAAGCGAAAGTGATCGTTTTGCGGGTTTTCGGCCTGATAGACAACGAAATGGTTGTTACCGACACTGCTTTTCTGTTTTATGATTGCTTCGATCTCGGTGTTCTTTTTGATCCGATAAGCCTTTTCCAAATCGGCCCGCCCCCTAAAAAACAAAAATCACCAAAATATATTATTCCGGTGATTGCAAGTTCTAATATATATCGGGTGTGGTTCTATTTGATTTTTAGCGATCCGAGACGGTGAGAGACTTGCGTCCTCTCGCTCTTCTTCTGGCAAGAACTTTCCTGCCGTTTGCGGATTCCATTCTCGCTCTGAAGCCGTGGGTCCGCGCCCTTTTAACCTTGCTGGGTTGATATGTTTTCAGCATCTTCAGCACCTCCAAATCCTCTATCCTGAACCATGCTACACCATTATAAGGGATTTTCATCCTTATGTCAACAGTTTTCGTTTCGTAAAAGCCCACATCTGGCAATTCCTAGGTTTGGTATTCCAGGGCCGGGGCCAACCTCAAACCGAATGTTGATAACCCGGTTTTTTATCCACAATATCCACTTCGCGCCGTTTTGCGCTTCCCGGGGTTTTTCCCAATCATCCACATTTCAAGCGGAATTGAACGGTCCGTGGAATCGGGGAAAAATAGGGGTCAGGTCCAAAAATAGTAGTTGGTTTTCCACATTATTTGTGTTAATATGATTTTTGCCAAAAAAGTTTTCCACATATTTTGTGGAGAAATATTTAACAATTTGATTTTTAACTATGATATATTTATGATTGTAATTGAGGTATGGGCCATGGAAGAATATCAAAAAATCTGGGACAAAATCAAGTATCAGTTACAACTGACTTTGGATGAAGACGTGTACAGCGAACATTTCGCGTCGATTTCCAATGTTTTCAAAGTTGTAAATAATTATGTATACCTGATTTCGCCCAATTCTTTCATCAAAAGCAAGATCGAATCCTTCTATCTCAATCGGTTGAACGCCATGTTGAATGACTTCGTGCCGGAAAAGCACATGTTCAAGATCATTACCAAGGAACAAGCTGCCGAAGAGATCGCAAAAACCTCAGCCTATGAGATCAACACCCCGGAACAGGGGTTGTCGGATAAATACAAAACCGGATTGAACAACTCCTATACGTTCGACAATTTTGTTGTTGGCTCCAGCAACCGATTGGCATATACTTCAGCCATGAAGGTTGCCGACCAACCCGGCGTCGTAGCCAACCCGTTATATATCTTCGGAGATGTCGGTTTGGGCAAGACCCACCTCATGCAGTGTGTCGGCAACTATATTCTCGAAAACGACGTCAATATGAAAGTCCTCTATGTCAAAACCGACCAGTTCATCGAGGACTATGCCAAAGCGGCGCTGAAAAAGAATTTCGACGACTTTTCCAAAAAATATGAAAACGTCGATATTTTGCTCGTTGACGATATCCAGTTCCTTTCCGGAAAAACCCAATCCCAACTCGAATTCTTCAAAATATTCGAGAAACTGAAAGAAAACAACAAACAGATCGTCATCACGTCCGATCGCCCTGCTTCCGAACTGTATGAGATCATGTCGCGTCTGACCTCGCGATTCGAATGGGGACTATCAGTCGATATCAACCGGCCGAATCTCGAACACAGAATCCTGATTCTCAAGAAAAAACTGCAGGCAGAGACCGCAGATCCCGATTTGATCCCCGAGGAAATCTTGGATTATATCGCAAGTATTTTTGACAACAACGTTAGAGAGTTGGAAGGCGCTTTGAAGCGGGTTTTGTTCTATTGCACCGCGTTTGATTACAAATTCACGATCGCCAACGCCGAAGAAGCTTTGAAAAACCTCGTCAATTCCAAAAACATTTCCAACAAGACCATCGAAAAAAGTAATTTCAACAATGTTCTCGATATCGTCAGTTCCTATTATAGTATCACCACAACTGACCTTCTGTCCAAGAAGCGGCAGAAACAATACGTCTTCCCCCGTCAGGTATCGATGTATATCCTCAAGGACCTTTATGACCTTACCTACAAGAAAATCGGACAAATTTTCAACAACCGCGACCACTCGACAGTCATCTACAGCATCGAGCAGATATCCAACGACATCCAGACCGACAAAATCAAAAAAACCGATATCGACAAGTTGTTGATCAAGTGTGGAAAAAAAGCCTGATTCTCAGGGTTATAAACATCAATAAAAGTATACTTTAAGCCCGGAATATGGTATAATTATATTAATGGAATCGTGTTTTTTTACCCTTTTCAACACCCCTAACAACAATAACAAACAAAACAAAAAAGATAATTAATGTAATAAGTAGGAGGTCGTCTATGAATTTCATCATTTCGACAAGTGTCTTGCTCAACAATTTGCTTATCGTCCAAAAAGCATTGTCAACCAAAACGCCCGCGCCATACCTTCAGGGAATCAAACTGGAAGCCTATCAAAAAGAAATCGTCCTTATCACAAGCAATTCAGATATATCGATCAAACTCTCGATCAAGGATGAGAGCTTGAAAGTAGAATCCCAGGGTGAAGTTCTGATTCCGGGAAAGTTCTTTGTCGACATCATTCGCAAGCTCGAAGGGGATACCATCGAATTATCGGTCGTCGACAACAACATCCTGAGAATCCTCGCCGGAGATTCCGACGTTACGTTGAATCTTCTCAACGTCGAAGATTATCCGGAATTGGATTTTCCGTTGAACGACGAACCGATCAAACTCGATTCGAAGATCATGAAGGCGATCATCAGACAAACCACATTCGCCACATCCGCGATCGAGAACCGTCCGATTCTGACCGGAGTCAACATCCGGGTCGAAGGGGAAAAACTGGTTGCGATCGCCACCGACTCCTTCAGACTTAGCCAGAAAGTGATCGACATCCCCAAGAACATGGAGAACATGAATGTCGTCATCCCGGGACGCAGCCTCGATGAACTGTCGAAAATCCTCGAATCCAATCTTGATGAGATCCTGATCCATCTCAATCACAAGTCGATTCTGTTCGAATATGGAAACGTCTTGTTCCAGTCACGTTTGCTTGACGGCAATTTTCCGGAAACCTCAAGACTGATTCCGATGGAGTTTCCCGTCATCATCAAATTCAACAAGGACAAATTGTTCGTTGCCATCGAAAGAGCCTCCCTGCTTTCCTCTAAAGAAGGTTCTTCAAGCATCGTCAAACTGAATCTGCAAAACGACAATGTCGTGGAGATCACATCCAATTCTCCCGAACTCGGCAAAGTGACCGAAAAAGTCTACCCCTTGGAAAAACCGATCGGGCTCACAATCAAGATCGCTTTCAGCTCCAAATATTTCATGGATGCCCTGAAAACCTTCAATTCCGAGGAAATCTATGTGAAATTCACCGGTGAGATCAGACCTTTCGTCATCGAAGGCGACAGCGATCCAGGTCTTATCCAACTGATTTTGCCGGTCAGAACCGAATAAATATTTTTCAAGTCAAATGGAGTTGCATACTCCATTTTTCTTTTGTCACGAGGTTGATTTAACCATTGATTGGTGATATTATCATATCGGTTCAAAAGGAGCGAATCTTCATGAAAAACAAATATGATGTGATCATTGTCGGAGCCGGCCCGGCCGGATACATGTGCGCATACGAAATCTGCAATCTCGATCCGAAAAAATCAGTCCTGCTGATCGATAAAGGACACGATATCGATCATCGTAAATGTCCGATTTTGGAAAAGAAAATCAGCAAATGTCCGGTCCAGAAAAACGGATATCTTGGTTGTCTTCCCCATTGCTCCATAACCAACGGATTCGGCGGGGCGGGCGCCTACTCGGACGGTAAATTCAACATCACCAGCGAATACGGCGGCTGGATGGACGAATACATGACCGGCGACCGGGTCGAGGATCTGATCCGCTATGTTGATTCTATCAATCTCAAATTCGGAGCCCCGGAAGAAATAACCGATCCCACAACCGACAAGGTCAGGGAAATCGAACGCCGCGGACTGGCCGTAGGACTCAAACTCCTCAGGGGGAGGGTCCGCCATTTGGGAACCGAGGTCAACCTGGCGATTTTGAAAAACATTTATGAATACCTTTTGGACAAGATCGACATGACATACAAGACCGAAGTCATGGACATTCTGACTGAAAACGACGAGGTCAAAGGTGTCGTTCTTGAAGATGGAAAGGAAATATCCGCCCCTAGGGTTGTCGTTGTTCCCGGTCGTGACGGATCTACCTGGCTTGCCTCCCTGTGCTTGAAACACGGAATTCCGATGACCTCAAACTATGTTGATATCGGGGTCCGGGTCGAAACCAACAACGAGATCATGGAAGAGATCAATGAAAACCTCTATGAGGGCAAATTCATCTACAGGACCAGCGTCGGCAACCAGGTGAGGACGTTTTGTTCGAACCCTTCAGGCCACGTCGTCATGGAAAACCACAGCGGAACCGTGCTGGCCAACGGCCACGCGTACAACGACAGCCAGCTGGGATCCAAAAACACCAATTTTGCGATTCTTGTCAGCCACCGCTTCACCGAGCCGTTCAACCAGCCCAACGAATTCGCCCACAGCATATCGCGGTTGGCGAACATGCTGAGTAACGGAGCGGTCATCGTCCAGAGATACGGAGACCTGAAACGAGGAAGAAGATCGACCGAGAAACGAATCAAGGAAGGTTTTGTCGTTCCCACGCTTCAGGAAGCCGTGCCCGGCGACCTGGGACTCGTTCTACCCTACAAAACCATGAAGTCGGTCATCGAAATGATCGAAGCCTTGGACCATATTTCTCCCGGAGTGGCCTCGGAACACACCCTTCTTTACGGCGTGGAATCGAAATTCTATTCCTCCAGGCCGGAAATGAATCACAACTTCGAAACCAGGATCAAAGGTCTGTTTGTCGGCGGCGATGGAGCCGGACTTACAAGAGGACTGGCCCAGGCCGGAGCCAGCGGCATCTGGATCGCCAGAACCATCGTCGGCAGCAAAGATACTTCCGATCAGTCCTGACGAGTCACAAAATGAAAAGTCGTGAAAGCGCCTTTTCATTTTTTTTGGGCTTACAATGTTACTGGCGATATGGTATAATGATGGTGTTTTCGGGAGGGATGTCTTTTGGCAAGAGCGGTTGTCGTTGTTGGCACCCAGTGGGGTGATGAAGGCAAAGGCAAAATCACCGATTATCTTGCAGCGCATGCGGATGTCGTGGTTAGATCACAGGGCGGCAACAATGCGGGACACTCTATTTTTTTTGCCGGAAAAAAGCTGGCTTTGCATCTGATTCCCTCAGGAATCCTTAATTCCAAAACCATCAATGTCATGGCCGGCGGCATGGTCATCGACCCCTTTGCACTCAAAACCGAGATCACAATGTTGAGAAACAACGGCATCGGCGACTTCCGGCTTTTCATTTCCGATCGCGCCCATGTCGTCATGCCTTATCATCTAGTTTTGGATGAATTATATGAAGAACTGCGTCAAGGTGACGCAATCGGGACCACCAGGAAAGGTATCGGACCGGCATATGCCGACAAGGCCAACCGTTTCGGAATCAGATTCGGTGATCTGCTTCACAAAGATACTTTGGTGAAGGCCGTCAGGGACAGCCTCGCCTTTTACAACCCCGTGTTTCATAGCTTTTCCCGACCCGAGTTTTCGTGGGAAAAAATCGTCTCTGATTATCACGCACTGGGCATGGAATTCCGGGATTACATAACCGATACGTCATTGTTGTTGGACCGGTTGTTCAAAGAGGATAAGAAAATCCT
>Ga0172375_10007238_pt1 | contig 15251 bp, 15 predicted proteins | sample LakKiv1m_FD_114537 | JGI IMG/M metagenome (GOLD analysis project Ga0172375, IMG submission 114537) | Freshwater microbial communities from Kabuno Bay, South-Kivu, Congo - kab_092012_11.1m | ecosystem: Environmental > Aquatic > Freshwater > Lake | place: Democratic Republic of the Congo... | reverse complement strand
CAATATTGGCTGCGATGCCGCCAACCTTGGCAGCTGCAATAATTACATATTGCGGTTTGAACTTTTTAAAGAATGCATTAACGTCTTTACCGCTGGTCAAATCCAGCTCTTGATGGCTTTTTAGGAGAAGGTTTTTAAAACCTTCCTGCTTAAATCTACGAACCAGAGCAGCGCCAACTAAGCCATTATGGCCGGCAATATAAACTTTAGCGTTATATTCCATTGCAATTATAATTCTCTTTATCAAGTATCTCGATTAATAAGATAGCTCGGAATTGCAGTAACTTTATTTTTGAATCAAGTATTTCCATTTATCCTCTAACATATACGCACAAGGCTTATGTTTCTGTCCTTTTAGCCTACGGATTAATCCCCTAAGTAAAACGTTAAAATTATAGTTTGTCAGCTTATTTGTTTTCGCTTTAAAATATTCTATCTTGCAGTGGTTTAAATCGCCCCTAGAAAGTCCCGAAATAATCTGCGAATCCCCTGAACGGAAAAAATGCTTTATTTTACCGTTGAATAGATCTTTCTTGTATTTTTTGATATCAGATAAGTATTCTTGAACCGAAACATCCATGCGCGCTTGGACTATTTTAGATTGGCCGCAAGCGTCATGATGTATCCTCCCAAAATTTGCTATTACAGGAACAAAATAAGGCAGATAACCACTTGTCATGAAATTATAAATAAGGTGTAAAAATATGTTCTCTTTTAATTTTCCTTCACTAGGAACGCATTTTTTGAATACCTCGCTACGAGTACATTGATTTCCTTCATATAAAACATGGCCCGTTGCAAGCCAAAATCCTAAAAAATCTTTTTTCTGGGGAGGCGGATTAAATAAATACTCAGGCGTAGTGATGTGTTGCATAAAACCATCTTCTGTCATATATTGTGGTAATCCCCATACCATAGAGATATCTTTGTTTTTATCAAGTATATCTACACATAGCTGAAACCAGCGCTTGTCTAAAAACCCATCGGATGAACAACATTGAATTACATAATCTCCTCTTATCATTGAACGTAATTTTGCAAAAGCCTCACTTGCCGAGTCATCTTTTTCGGAAACCCATTTAATATGGGGATATTCTCTTAATATTTCCACAGTATTATCAGTAGAGCCGCCATCCATAACGATGTGCTCGTAATTAGTATACGTTTGACTCATGATTGACTCAATCATCTGCCTTAAAAATCTCCCCTGGTTTAAGGAAGCTGTAATAATCGATAATTTTGGATGTTGATTGCTAGTTTGACCAGATTGCATTTTAATTTCCTTCATATTAATGGTTTACTGATAGCAAATTTTTCATTTTTAAGATAAGTGGCGATTTTTCATCTTCATGCAGAAAGAAAACCCAACTAACCACAAAATAACCAATTATTAATACCATAATATTTCCGATAATAATCGGTAAATTCATCTTTCCAATATATTTAATAAGCAAATTCAACAATAGAATTAACATAAGACAAAAAATACCTACCAATAGCTTCAAATTAAGCCTAGGCGGCCTCATAATGTATCCTTTTTTAATAAAATAAATAATGTATGTGACTGTGCTTGTAACACATAAAATAAGATAAGCATAGCCACAACCATTAAAACTGAATTTCTTTGTCAAAAACCATAATACAACTAGATAACAAGGCGCTGTAATAATAGAAAATAAGGATAAGAAGCGTGGATTATTGATTTGAATAAAAATTGAAAGAATCCATGAAATCCCTCCCAAAAACATCGATGCGGCAAGCAAGCGCGTAACAAAAACACTTTTTATAAAATCAATCCCCATCCATAAAACCAGGATTTCTTTTGCAAATATAAACAACAATAAGCAACCTAACCCATACAATAACACCGTGTATTTCAAAGATGCATAGAATAGGCGCTTAGCCTTTTCCTGATTTGATCCGTCAAAAAAACTAGCAGCAGGAAAAACAACAGGATTAATTCCGGCTCCAATTAACCCAATCTTAGTGGCCAGCGAATAAGGAATAGCATAATATCCGATCATAGAAACAGAAATAAGCATCCCGATTAAAACGGTATGTATATTAAGCTGTATCCAATTCATAACTCTTTGTATAATTAACCAAAAACTAAAAAAAGAAAATTTTTTAAATTCAGCCAGGGCAAGAAACCCCCGGAATTTACGCTCAGGTATAATTCTTAAACTTACTATAAACCAGATTAAAGTAAAAACAAATTCTATAATCACTAACCATATAATAATCTCTTTCAGGCCTTTGCCCCTAAAAAGCACCCAAACTGGTGCCAGTTGCGAACAAGTTATGTTCGATATGGTAATAATATTAACTATATCGAATCTCTGATACGCTTGCATTGTCCCGATAAACACGGATTTAACCAGTAAAAACAAAATTAGCGGAGATGCAATAATAGAAACCGCCATGATTTCGGGAAGTAATTTAGGGTTGACAATAAAAAACCTGACAGCTAAGGTGGGAATAAAAATACAGAATAAGCAAACTCCGATAACTCCTAAACAAATGATTAGAAACAATGAGGTCCAATAGATTTTATTAATATTCAATTTGTCTTTTTTGCTCAATGATTCAGAAATATATTTAGTCGTAGCAGTACCCAAACTACAATCAAATATAGTAAAATATCCGATAAGGACCCAAACAATGGAAAGTATACCAAAAAGCTCCATCCCAAGATGACTAACCACATAAGGAATAGTAAAAAAGGCAATAAACAACGGGACAATTTGGCCACCAACATTCAGAATAGAATTCTTAATAAGTAATCTTTTCGTAATAATAGACATTGGCTTATCGATCAAAAAAAACTTTGGCTCGCTCGTAACGTTGCGGAGTTCCTATATCGATTAGTGATTCTTCAGTAACGAATCCATAAATACCTTTACTGATGAACTCGGGGAAAAAATTATATTCTAGTGAAATAGCGCGGCCTGAAGGAATCGAGAAAAGCACCTCATTCTTAAAAATGTACACCCCGGCATTAACAAACTCTTTTGTTTTTTGCGTCTTTTCTTGAAATGCGGTTATTCTTGCGGAGCTATCAATACTTAACGACCCAAAATCTTCGGAATTTTCTGTATGAGCAGCAACTATGGAAAGAAAAGAATTACGTTCTAGATGAAAGTCATAAAATTTTTTCAGGTTCACCCCGCAAAACGAATCACCATTTAGAACTATGAAGTTAGCTGATTGAATAAGCTTTTGAGCATTCTTAAGCGCTCCCCCGGTTCCAAGGGGAGTATTTTCGCGGGAAACAATTAATTCAAATGGCAGTTTTCTATTAGAATAATAAGAATCAATATATTCGGCCTTATAACCGGAGCAAAGGATAATTCGTTTTAAACCAAAAGATAAAACGTGCTCAATAATAAAATCAAGGAATGGCCGGCCGTTTATTTCTGCCATCACCTTAGGTCTGTCATCAATTACTTCCCGCAGGCGCTGACCTTTTCCACCACATAAAATCACCACATCTATATTTTCCATTTTTTAATAGAAATCCTGGGTGGAATACATAAGTACCTGGCTACCCAACCTTTCAAAGGTAAAGGGAACGTGAAGTATTTTATTCAATTTTTCTTTAATCATTGCCTGCGCAGCAGGCTCGGCAAATAAAAGAATAAAACCCCCTCCACCGGCTCCTAGAAGCTTGCCTCCAAGAGCACCTGCTTTACAGGCAGTCTCATAAAGGCTATCGATTTCACTAGACGAAATCATATCAGTAAGCCTACGTTTAATCTGCCACGATTCATTTAGCAGCTTGCCAAAATCTTTAAGCTCGCATTTTTCATTATTAAGTATACTTATCGCCTGATCTACCATACCCTTCATTTCATTAAGCTCTTTTTCTAATTTAGTAGTTTTTTTGATCTGCTCCCCCGCTATATCAGAAGCATTCCGGGAAAATCCGGTAAAAAATAGCATCAAGTGGCTCTGAAATAAATCTAGTTTTTCCTTAGAGATAGTCACGGGGTAAACATAAAATCCGTCATCACCGCCAAAATCAATTTTATTTAATCCTCCGAAAGCCACAGCGACCTGATCCTGGGCGCCAACATTCTCTTTAATCAGGTTATGTTCTACAAAGATTGCATCGCGGGCCAACTGCCTTTTACTAACCATTTTCCCTTTTAACGCATTTAAGGCCTGGAGAAATCCTACGGTAAAAGCAGAACTTGAGCCTACCCCGCTCCTTGCGGGGATATCACTAGTATGCACCATTTCTATACCGTGGCCGATATCCATGAATTTAAGACATTCACGCACAGATGGATGTTTAATACCATCGATAGACTGCGCCTCTTCCCGTTCTACATATCTTATGCGATATTTGTAATTAAAAAACGGCGGAAGATACCTGCAGCTGATATAACAATATTTATTTATTGTCGTACTTAAGACCGATCCTCCGTTTTTTTTATACCAAACGGGATAATCAGTGCCTCCACCAAAAAAAGAAATTCTTAAAGGAGTACGAGTAATAATCATGATTTTAACCCTTTTTAGCTGTCGACATATAGGTTTGGCGATACCAAGACATAGTCTTAGTAATGCCTTCCCGAATATCTGTTTTGGCTGTAAAATTCAATAATTTTTTAGCTTTATTTGTATCAATTAATCTTACCGGAATCATTGAAGGTTTGGAAGAATCATATTCTATCCGGGCATTCTCATAACCTTCGGTTTCCAGTGCCATCCGCAGGATTTCTTTTAGACTGTAAGCTTTTCCTTGAGCGATATTAATTGCATCAAAAGAATTTATTTTTTCCGTAGCCAATAGTAAGCCTTCAATAAAATCATCGATATAGATTAAATCCCGAATGTCATCTCCAGAGCCCCAAATTTTAATAGGATCATGCCGTTCGGCTACTTTTCTCAATGTAGCTGCCATCATATGGGAAGTTGCAAAATCAAAATCGTCATAGGTTCCGTATATGTTCGAAGGCCGCACAACAACACAAGGCATGGGATTCTTAAGTTTTCCCGAATAAAGCCGGCATAAAATTTCGGTGAACCTCTTCATCCAGGCTACTCCGAAATAAATATCGTAAGGATCGGCATCAAACATCTCTTCTTCTTTAACCGGCCTGTCTGCAGAAGGAGGATAAGCTGCATTGCTGCTTATAAAAACAAACTTTTTAACCTTAGCTAAGTACGCAGCTTCGAGCATTTGGGAATTCATTATTATGTTTGGAGTTACATGTACAAGGGGCGTAGTCGCAATTACTGCAGCACCCGAAGTGTTTGCCGCGCACATAAAAACATAATCCATGCCCTCTACAATCTTTTTACAATCCTCGGCTTTAAGTAAATCGCAATTAATATATTTGATCTTATCATTTACTATAACAGGCCCTTTTCTATGAATAGTAGCTCGGACATTAGCACCCAATAAAACTAGCTTTTGCACTAAATTAGCCCCAATAAAACCCGCCCCTCCCGTAACTAAGACATTTTTTCCGTTAAAAATATTTATTCCGGTCACTTTCGTATCGCCTTTCTTATTTTATCCTTCCACTCTTTATAGTAGGGCATTTTTTGCAAAAAAGGTTTTATCGCATTGAAATGGTTTAAAAAGTTATTTTTATTAAAACCGGATATTATTTTAGCGCGCAAATCCTTAATCTCATCTTCCGTGAACGATACAAGGCCACGATCCCTAATTAACTCTAAAAGCTCGATGGCACAATCAGGTAAGCAATGAATTTCAAAAAGTGAAACTAATTTAAGAACTTTTTGTTCATCCCACTCTCCGCTCATTAATTTTCCATAGCTGATCTCATGGAATGCATCCCTTAAGTAAAGCGCTTGGCACCATACGGCTTGCCCGTACGAACTTACATAGCCTAATGGCGCTCCTGGTAACGATTTCCTACTCATTCTATATACCGACATGTCATAGAGACTAAACCCGAGGTCGCGTAAATATATATCGATATCGCTAAAAAGCTTTTGGTCTTTACGCCACGGGGAAAACAACGCTTCGCAATTTATGCCGATAACTGATTTGGCAATTGTTTTAGACGCTCCTTCCAGAATTTCAAATTCTGAACTCTCTGTATCCAACTTCATAAAATCAACATAAGGTATATTGTGCGTTCGGGCAACAGAATCAAAATCTATTGTATCAATTTGTATCTCTTTCTTAACGGATAGATTTTCGTAATCAGGAAACCTTTGGACAATTTCAGGAATCATGGGAAACAAACTAGAACTAGCTGGTAAGTGCGTAAAATAGAAAGTTTTTGATTCTTTTTGTTTATATAGCATATAAGGAAAAAACTGCTGATTGGCAGCGGCCTGTTCATTCAATCTTTGACATTCTTCCGTATCTGGCTCAAAACCGATTATCTTCGCTTGATCGCCATAGAGCATCCAAAACGGATCAACCCCTCCTCTTGCTCCTATGTCGACGAAAATAAACGGTTTGTCCTTAAAAAAATGTTTTTCTACTAGGTAATTCGTGAATCTAGGTGAAAAGTTTAAATTCTGCAGACTCATAATTACTCCTTTTTCTTATCTCGCTGCGAAAGAATAGGCTTCTTTATCGGCCAACTGATTCTTAGCTCAGGATCATTCCAGGCTATCGTAAACTGTCCGGGTCGATCATAATAAGTTGATTGCTTGTAATGAAATATTGCCTGTTTGCTTAAAACTAAGTGGCCATTACCGAATTTCGGAGGCACCAGGACCTGTAATCTGTTATTTTCAGATAAAGTAAATGATTCCCATTTCCCGCATTGATCAGAATTCTTATCCCAATTAACAACAACTAGATAAAATTCTCCGTAGAGACAAGATATTAATTTCCATGTTTTACTATCCCCGTGAATACCCCGTAAAACATTCTTTTTCGATACTGAAATGTCATCCTGAATAAAATCTACATTTACCCCCGCTTCTCTATAAAGCTTCTCATTATAAGTTTCTACATAAACTCCGCGATGGTCTTTAAAAATTGTCGGCGGCTTAATTAAAAGAACGCCTTCGAGTTTGGTTTTAATTATTTCCATATTAATCCTTAAAATAATTTTTCTTATTTAAATATTCTTCCTGGTGGCCGGTAAACCAATTCCAAGTTTCCTTTAAACCATCTATCAATGAAGTAGACGGATTATAATCGATAGTTTTTTGGGCAAGAGAAATATCCATAACCCTCTTCGGAAAACCGGATGATTTGGTAGTATCAAATTTATAATTAAAATTTAAAAACGACTTCAATGTTTCTACTAATTCTTTTATCGATACGCCCCTACCGCTTCCAAGGTTGACAAAACCGGAATCTGTTCCATGATAGAGGGCAAGAATCACCCCTTCTGCGACATCGCGGCTGTAGGCAAAATCCCTGACGGCTGTTCCATCTCCCCAAATCAAAACAGGATTTTCTTTTTGATAAATCCTGTGCATTAAAGAAGGAATTACCATGGCATTATTGGGGTCAAAATTATCTCCCGGACCATAGACATTGCAGGGCCTAACTATCGCAAAATAATTCAAATTATACTGTATTTTATAAGCCTGGACCTGAAGCTCAGCCATCCGTTTTGCCCAGCCCGGAAACATATCCATCGGAGTTCCTTCATTACCTTCTGATTCCCGAAAGATTTCGGCACTTTTATACGCTCCTATTGAACTGGTATAAACTGCTTTTTGCACTTTATTTACCCGGCAAGCCTCAAGCACATTGGTATTAAACATTAAAAGTGGCACAAAAAAACTTGCAGGCTTAGACTTGGTAACCTCAATTGAGCCTTTGATCCCGGCTAAATGAAAAACAAAATCCATATCCTTAGCTAATTCTTTACAGGAATTAAAATCGGTAAGATCGCAAAAAATATGCTCAGCCCGGGTATCGACATTTACTCTATCAAGAGATACAATACGAACCCTAGCTCCTGATTCACAAAGGATAGAAACAACCTGGCGTCCGATCAAGCCTGTGCCGCCAGTAACCAATACGTTTTTGTTCTTAAAGGTTCGTAAAACGCTATCCTTAATCACGATATTCTCACTTTGTTGCTTCCACATTAAGCGCTACAAACTTACCCTTAAACCACTCCTTATCCGGTAAGATATTATTTTTTCTATCCTTATAAGGCATGTAGTTTAAGCTCCAATCTCGAACATCGGCATGCTCTGTCTTATTGCGGTCATACCGCTTTATTTTGGTAAAACCCGCTGATCTGAGATCTTTTTTTAACATTTCAAAATCCCAGCACCAATAATGGAAATTACCCGCAATATCCTGGCCTCCATATAACGCGCAATACATGGTATTTAAATCTTTGGTTTTCAGGTAATATTCGCATAAAGCTTCGAAATCAGGCACGCTAAGCCTTAACTTACCGCCTTTTTTTAATAACTCATGCCATCTTTTAAGCGCCGGCATATATTCCCATCTGCCCAAATGTTCAAGCACATTACTTGCATAAATCAGATCGACGGAATTTTCTTTAAATTTCCTCAAATGTCTGACATTGTCAACCATATCGATAACCGAAGAATAATTTGCATCAATGTTTACAAAACCTTCAATACGGACATTCCCACAGCCTAAATGTAATTTTATTTGTTTCATCTCTTTCTCCATGGCGTTCTTAATCTAACTGGGCTCTATAATCTAGATAAAATTCACCTGATACTCATCGCTGTATTTGCCGTCTAATATAATGTTCTCAATAATTGTATTGAGCCATTCTTTCGAGCAAAATTTGCAATTTTTTGGCTTTATGGAAGCAACCAACTCCTTATGTTTTTTTGAACCCCACAAATCATGCAGCTCCTGCCAACCGTTTCTAGTATAATCATCGGTAAGGATATAACCGGTCCTGACATCACAACATAAATAGAATTTATGGTCAGCTCCGAACGTAGCGTAAAGAGGAGTACCCCGGCAAATTTTAAATTTGAACTGGCTTACCGAATCTTTATTCATCGCATCTCGCAAAATATATTTGCACCCTAATTCTTGCGCTAGCCTAGGTAGCAATAAAGCATCAGCAAAGTTATCTTGTTGCGAATTTAAAAGGGGGCTTTTCTTTTTAGTTTTTAAATTTGACGAAAGCTCTTTTCTACCCAAATGTTTATTTTTGCTCCATCTAATAAATTTAATCGAAACTTCTATACTGGGCATATCACGCCTAATCCGCTTTATATTATCAATAATTTTGTAAAAAATTTTTTCGGGTGAGCCCTTAAACCGGCTCCAAGTTTGAGGGGTTGTTGCATCTAAACTTATCCCTATCCAACGCAATAAACGCAGATCTTTGACTTTATCAAGCATTGTACCGTTAGTAATCAAACCCATATCAATGCCATGTTTATTACCGCTGCGTAAAAGATAACCTATGTCAGGATTTAAAGTCGGTTCAGAATCTCCGGCTAGCCTCCAACTCTTTACACCCCATTCCTTACAAAATGGTCCCAGTTTTTTCATGGTTTCAACAGGCATAAAGGTAGTTTTTTTTGTTTCCTGACTAGCCCTTTGGGCGCACCACTCACAGTTAAGATTACAAAGCCCGCTGACTAGATCGACATCAGCCATTATGGGCGGACAGTATTCTTCGTCTAGAATACCTTTAACCCTGTCATAATATCGTAATAGTTTTATTTTTGGATCCATTTTTTAGCTAACGCGCCCCAGAAACAGAAATAATTGAGCCTGAAACATAAGAGGCTTCATCAGACAAAAGCCAGGTTATCATCTGGGCAACCTCTTTCGGGTATCCCATTCTACCCATTGGCAATAAATGTTTTAATGCTTTCAGCCTACCCTTAGAAATACCCTTATGCGCATCCGTATCGATTACGCCGGGACTGACGGCATTTACCCTTATATTAAATGGGGCTAACTCCCTGGCAAATCCTTTAGTAGCGGAATTTATCGCTGCTTTTGCTGCGGCATAATGGGTAAGTTTGTTTCCACCGAAAATAGCCGATTCGGAAGATATATTTACAATACTGCCCTTTTTATTTTTTTTCATCCGCTTAACTGCTTCTCTGACACAGATAAAAACCCCAAAAACATTTAAAGAAAAAACTGATTCAAGCTTATCGGTTGTTATCTCTTCACAATTTGATAAACCGCCGTCATTTCCTGCATTGTTTACCAGGGCCGTGATGGCTCCGCATTTATCAATCCGCTTAAACAAATTAATAATGTCTTTCTCTTTCCTGACGTCAGCCTGTAAAGCAATTGCCCTGCCCCCAGCCCTTTCAATTTTCTCCACTATTTTGCCGGCTAATCGAGCATTTTTTAAATAATTAACGCAAACAAAGTAGCCCCTGTTTCCTAAAAGCACTGCGGTTTCTGCGCCTATACCACGACTTGCCCCGGTCACAAGAACTACTTTATTTTCCATACTGCTCTCCCTCAATTAATGATTTTATCGACAATTTTATACCACTTTTGATATTCAACAAAAAACTGGGTGATCATTTCTTTTTCCGGTCCAGTTTTAAGTTTTGATTTTTTCAGGTCTTTTTGACAGTTGATAATTAATTCACCCAAAGCTTCAAAATAGGTTTTCTTTGTCAATGCCACATTCCTAAGCAGCGAAATAAGATCATCGGTAGCACGGTTATTGATCAATTCGATATCCAAATCATTCCATAGATTGTGCGAGTTCCTTAACTGCTTCACCAAGGGCTGTCCAAAAGTAATAACATGGCCAAAATGTCCGGCCAGCTTGTTAATTAAATAAGCAGTCCAGATATCGCCGTTACGTAAAGTAGACAGCGGCCTGTAATACAATGGAATTAGCTCCCGACACAAAGAAGTGTTTTGATAGTTAAAAGGAGACCATGTTCCCGGATGAAGTCCAAATTGCGGTTTAAAATCAGCCTTCATTGCTGTAGCCCGAATAGGATGGAATAAACGCGAGATAGCATCAATGTCAGGATCCTCAAGCACCAACCCCTGATTGGCCACAACTTTTACTTTTTTTAACTGGTAATTTATTTTATTCGCCTCCGGCTTCCTTTGTTTCCAGGGATAACCTCTGGGATAAAAAGGAATGTTGTTTTCTTCTTGCAAGGCGCTGTGCACATTAAACCATCCCATATCATTTTTAATTAATTCAAGATTTACTTCTGTACCGGTAATGGAATGAAACCCGACAAAATCATGTTCAGTAGTATAATTATCATCATCCACTGCAATCAACCTATCAAAACCTCTTAGATAACTAAGCATGCCTCCTAGCATTACCCGGTCCGGGGTATTGTAGGGAAAAAGTTCGAGCAGCTCCTTATGCTTAGCTAAAGCTTTTTTCTGGTCCTTGATATCTAAATACTCAATTTCGGCCTTAAATTTATCGGCCATTTTTTTGCAATATCCCCTAGTTTCCGCGGGGGTTTTAACGTCGCCGATAACAATCATCGCGGCGGAATTTAACCTGTTGTATTTGATCAAATTCTGGCAGATCCCTTCGATAAAATTAGGGACATTAATTGTAGTAATAGTAATTGCTGTTTTACTCATGGCGTAAATTTTCTCCTTTCGCAATAGTTAATATTTTAAATTAAAATGGACCCTTGAATTTATTCTCGTAACTATAGAACTCTTCGCCGGATAAATCGCTTTGGCCTAAATCAAGCTTCTCTTCGACTGCCCGGATAATATCAACCGCATTAGGATAATAGCAGTCTTCAAGCGGCCGGGTACACGGACAGGGCACTGCCGCGAAACCTAACCTCTTAACCGGCGATTGCAACATTCCAAAACATTTTTCATTAATAAGGGCTGCGATCTCAGCGCTAAATCCGCAATAAACCCAATCGTTGTCGACAATAATGCAGCGGCGGGTTTTCTTAACCGATGAGCATATTAAATCTTCGTCAAGCGGGTATGCCGAAACCGGATCGATTACCTCTATTTTAATCCCGTGCTTCCGGTTAAGTATTTCCGCAGCTTTTACTGCCTCAACAGCCATTATAGAAACAGCGATGACGGTTAATGCATCTCCTTTTTTTAAAACCATGCCTTTTCCCAAAGGAAAAGGCTCAGGATCAACCGGGACTTCCCCACTTACGTCATAAAGAAGTCGATGTTCAATGACAATTACAGGATTGTCCTCTCTTATTGCGCTAATAAGGCAACCCTTTGCTTCAGCGGGAGTAGAAGGCATGACAACCTTAAGCCCGGGAATATGCGCAAAAACAGAATGCATAGTTTTGCCGTGCTGAAAAGATTGCCCCCAGCCTTTTCCGATAACTGCTCTTATAACCATCGGCACCTTTAAATTACCGCAGGTGGAATAACGTAGGCTAGAAATCATATTCACCAGCTGATTCATTGCTAAAAGCATAAAATCAACCCGCATATGAACATGAACCGGGTGTAATCCGTTTATAGCCGCGCCTAAACCAAACCCGGTCATAGCATCTTCTGACAAAGGCGTACTAAAACACCTTTCTGCCCCAAATTTTTCAAGAAGGTTATTGGTGCTTCCAAAAATTCTTTTATGGTCGGCTACATCAATGCCATAAACAAAAACATTGCGGTTGCGCTCCATTTCTTGGACCAAGGCTTCGTTTATCGCTTCGCGGTAGGTAAGGGTTCTCATTAATATAAGTTCGTATGCAGCTCTGCTTTATCAGGAAAAGCTGCTTCTTGTGCTTTTATAATGCTGCGCTCAATTTTTACGTTGATTTCTTTTTCGATTGCGATAATCTCGCTTTCCTTAAAGCCTGATTCAAGCAGTTTATTCCGGTAAGTTAAAACAGGATCACGCTTTTTCCATTCTTCGAACTCATACTTCGAGCGATAACCTGCCTTAAAATCTTCGAAGATCCCCACGTGCTCAAGATAACGGTAGTACTTTAAATGTAGAAAACACGGTTGGCTTGTCTTCTTCATTCTAACCAAACAATCTAATGTAAGATTATATATTTCTTCGGCATCGGTTGTATCAGACTCCTCAACCAGGCAATTGAATTTTTTTACTACTTCGGTTATGGAAGAATACCCATGCCTCTCGGAAACCGGCGAATGGACTGCATAACCATTATCCTCATATGCAAATAACACAGGAATTTTCATAAGGCAGGCTGAATTTAAGCTTTCCCAAAAAACTCCTTCATCAACCGCTCCGTCGCCAAAAAAAACAGCCACCGCTTTTTTATTATCCTGCCGTTTATTGGCAAAAGCTGCTCCCACAGCTACCGGAATATTGCTGGCCACAATAGCCGAGGTCAACATAAAACCATGCTTAGGGGCGGATAGGTGCATAGAACCGCCTTTGCCTTTTAATAGAGCGGAAGCTTTTCCGTAAATCTCAGCAAAAAAATCATCGCTATCTTCGGTTTTGGCTAAATAAATAGCATGAGAGCGGTAAGTCCCAAAAACCTGGCCTTCATTTCCCAACGCCGAGCAAACTCCGGCCGCTATTGCTTCTTCGCCCATGGACATATGCATGGGAGTTTTCATCTGATCTTGCGGATAGTGGCGAATTACATTTTCTTCCGAACTTCTAATCAGATAAAGTTTTCGATAAAGCTCGGTTTTTAAATTCTTTTTCATCTGATTTTATTTTTCTACGGTAACTACTTTCCAGGGAGAATTCCGCAGCTCAGCTCTCCAATAATTCAAGATGTCTTTTAGGGTTTGTTCCAGCGGAATTTGCGGCTTCCATCCGGTCTGATTACAGAACTTATCGGTGCAAGGTATCTGCAGAGTAACATCGGAAGGTCTTTTTAATTTTGGGTCCTCCTTGATCTTAAGCTTAACTTTGGAAAACGAAATTAAAATATCCAGCACTTCGCCAATAGTTGCTGTCCGCCTGCCTCCGATATGATAAACTTCTCCCGGCTTGCATTTGTTGACCATAATCCAATAGGCCTTAACCGCATCACGCACATCGCAAAATGTTCTCACTGATTTAAGGTTGCCTACTCTTATAACCGGCTTATCCAATTTTAATTCGGCAGAAGCAATCTGTTTGGCGAAAAAAGAGGCCGCAAAAACATCTCCTCTCCTTGGGCCGGTATGAGTGAACATCCTGGTCCGGATTGTTTTAATGCCATGAGACAGCCAATACTGATAAGCCACCATATCTTCTCCGACCTTGCTTACCGCATACGGAGAAGCCGGCCTAAGCGGACAACTCTCTTTAATCGGAATATCTTCTTTGGTTACCTGGCCATAAACTTCGGATGATGAACAAATGTGAACCACAGGATCAAGCTTAAGAATCCTTACTGCTTCTAATAGATTGGCTGTACCTATCACGTTGGTCCATAGAGTTTGAATAGGCGAATTAAAACTGGTTAGCACATAGCTCTGGGCTGCTAAGTGAAAAATAACTTCCGGTTTTATTTTTTCTAAAACCCTGGACAGGGAACTTAAATCCATCAAGTCGGCTTCAAGGAGAGTTACTTTATTATAAAAAGACTTTAGGTTATCTTTTGGGCTTCTCCACCTGCAGATACCGTAAATTTGGTGGCTTTTATTTAAACTTAATAAATATTCCGCCAAATGGCTTCCTACAAATCCGGTTATACCAGTGATTAAAATACGCATAGATCTCCTTTAAGAATATATAGGGTTATCCGTGGCTATACCATTTTCCCTTACAAATCTTAATTCCTTCACCCGGCGCAGCGATGCCTAAAGCCTTCAGGTCGTAATCAACCATAATCTTAACCAAATCATTAAACTTTACTTTTGGATGCCACTTGAGTTTTTGTTTTGCCCGGCTTATATCGGCGCACAAATAATCCACTTCATTCGGACGAAAGTAACGCCGGTCAATTTGGACGTATTTTTTCCAATTTAAACCCGCATATTTAAAAGCCTTTTCCACAAATTCTCTTACAGAGTGTGATTCCCCGGTTCCTATGACATAATCATCTGGCCTAGACTGTTGGAGCATCAACCACATCATTTCAATGTATTCTGGCGCAAAACCCCAATCGCGCTTCGGATTAAGGTTGCCCAGGTAAAGCGTCTTTTGTTTACCGGCTAAAATATTGGCAATTCCCCGAGTAATCTTACGGGTAACAAATGTTTCTCCCCGCCTGGGGCTTTCGTGATTAAAAAGTATTCCATTACAGGCAAACAAACCATAGCCGTGGCAATAGTTTTTTACCATCCAATATGCATAGGCTTTTGCGCAAGCATAAGGGCTTTGAGGCTTAAAAGGTGTCTTTTCAGATTGGGGCGCAGGAGCAGATCCGAACATCTCGCTGGATGATGCTTGATAAAATTTGATTTTATGCCCGCTTCGGCGGAT
>Ga0172375_10007237_pt1 | contig 15251 bp, 15 predicted proteins | sample LakKiv1m_FD_114537 | JGI IMG/M metagenome (GOLD analysis project Ga0172375, IMG submission 114537) | Freshwater microbial communities from Kabuno Bay, South-Kivu, Congo - kab_092012_11.1m | ecosystem: Environmental > Aquatic > Freshwater > Lake | place: Democratic Republic of the Congo... | reverse complement strand
TGTAAAGCAGCCTGCCGGTTGTCTCATCACGGGAGATCTGCAGGAATTTTTCGATATCCTGCAAAAGATGCTTTACCTTCTCCTTAGTTTGCTCCTTAAGCTGGCCTAAATCCGGATTTTTTTCCAAATCATTAAATACGGAATAAAGGGTAAGGTTCCGGCGCCGGCTGAAATGGTTGCACAGGGTAAGATCGCTTAAATCTATTTTGTAAATTTCCGAGCTGGCCAGATAATACAGGCTTAGAGAGTCGGAAGGATTAGCAATTACACGTAAGAAATTAATACATAATTTTACCTCTTCCCTGCCGTAGAGCCCCTGGTTGCCGCTGAACTGCCAGGGAATATTTTGTATATTTAAGGATTGAATAAATCCTTGCGCATCGGAATTAGAGCGCACAAGAATGGCAAAATCCCTATACTTAAACTTACCTAGACTTACTTTCTTTTGTATAATCTTACTTACATTATCTGCTTCAGTAGAGTAGGTATCAAAATGTAAATGCTCCGGAGGCAAGCCTTCCTTAGTCAGGCCAATCAGATGTTTATTGATTTTGGCTTTAACCTCAAAACGCTCCGGATTATTATATTGGATCAATTGATAAGAGCTGTCCAAGATCGGCTGGGTAGAGCGGTAATTCTGAATCAAGGTAATCTTCTCTGCTTGTGGAAAATCCTGGATAAAATTAAGCACATTACTGTAAGCTGCGCCCCTCCATCGATAGATACACTGGTCGTCATCGGCGACCACATTGATATTCTTATCCGCGCCGGCAAGCAGCTTGACCATTTGAAATTGCGCGAAATTCGTATCCTGGAATTCATCGACCAGAATATATTTAAATTGCTGCTGGTAATTTTTCAGGATCAAAGGATGCTGGCGCAATAACTGCAGGCTCAAATAGAATTGATTGCCGAAATCAACTAAACCCTCTTTAGCCAAAAGCTCCTGGTATTTCAAATAGGCAGAGGCTACCTCCATCTGTTGTTCGGCGAGCTCCGTGGCCGCCGGATCCGGTGGCCCTGCTTTTACTTTCAGCATAAAATCCTGAGCGTATTTAAAATAATCTTCGGCAGAGATATCTTCATCCTTAGCCCGGCTAAAAAAAGAAATCAGCGCCTCGATAAAACGGGTAGGCTCGGATAAAGGCCGGTAATAATCAAGCGTAAACTCAAAAAGATGCTCACGGAAGAAAACTGCTGCCTCGGGTTGGGCCAAAACCTTAAAATCAGGGTTAATCCCGGCGACTAAGGCATTCTCGCGCAATATCCGATCGCCAAAAGCATGAAAAGTGGAGATCCAAATATCCGTATAACCGTAAGGCATGAGAATATCCACCCGCTCCTGCATTTCTTTCGCGGCTTTATCCGTAAAGGTGAGCGACAAAATCTCATCAGTCTTGGCTAACCCTTGATTAATAAGCCAGGCGATCCGCTGGGTGATTACCCGCGTCTTGCCAGTGCCGGCGCCGGCAATAATCAGTAACGGGCCTTGCCTGTGCTCAACTGCCTGGACCTGCTCCTGATTTAATCCTGCTAAAACCTTATCCATTAATTTTTACTTTCTAAAATAATCTTGCGTAAATTTCTAAAAGAATAAAAAGGGATTTCTGCCGAAAGCTTGTTCACCAGAAAAACCGGGATCATTCCTCCGGGGTCACTGTGCTGCTGGAAATAAACTTCCGTGCTCCCGTCTTTTAAAGGAGTGAACTGCCAGTATGACTTAATATGCACAACGCGGATTTTCCCCTTTTGCTCCGGGTATTTCCCGGAAACCAGACGTAAAATATATTTCACCTCCCCAGAATCCGGGTTTACGGATTTATCCCAGGTAAAAACGCAATCTCGATCGGTAACCGGCCAAGGTAAACGCAGAACAAAATACATCACATGCTCCCCGTTTTCACTTTTTATGAGCCTGGCCTCTGCGCATTGATAATACCATTGGGGCAGTTTTTTGATATCTTCAAAATTACGCAGTACTTTCTCCAAAGGAACCTTGATGACCATACTGGCTTTATATTCTAGAATCGGAGAACCCTCTACCTTGCGGGTGTAAACCGTAATTTCTTCCTTATTTATACGCAGTTTCCAGGGAAACTCCGCGGCAAATAACGCTGCTGAATAAAATAATGTTGCGGCAATAAATGATCCACAAATTATCTTGCGCATATCTACATATTTCCTGGTTAAAAAATCAGCCGGGTTACTTATCCGCATTAATCACATGGATCATCTCAAACAAGCGTCCGTAATCATGCATGTTAAAATTCAAGGCCAGGCGCGGTAAATCCAAAAACTCACCCTCCTCTATCTCCTTTGGCGTGGGTACTGCGACCTTAATTTCACCGCTAGTTAAAATATCTTTAAATTCTTTATTGAGTAATTTAAGCGTGCGCTCGGAGATTGGCCGGTTGAGCCTTAAAACCGCTACTTGCGAAACATAGCGGATAGAGTGATAAACCCGGTAAAAATCCTCGATATATTTAACTGCCGCGTCCACGCTTTTTACTATTTGAAAAAGATGCAGGTCCTCTTTTTTAATAAACCTTCTTTTAACCAGCTCCTTCTTGATAAAAGACATCCAGGTCGCCCAGTAAGTAGAGCCAACAGGCTCCATCAAGACAATCGGCCGGGGACGCGATTTACCGGTTTGGATCAAGGTAATCATTTCAAAACCTTCATCCAAGGTGCCGAACCCTCCGGGAAAAAGCGCTGTTGCATCGGTTTCCTTGACAAAGGTGAGCTTGCGGGTAAAAAAGTATTTGAAATTAATCAGGTGTTCTTTTTCGTCAATATAAGGATTGGGCTTTTGCTCAAAAGGAAGGCGGATATTCAAAGCAAAATCCTTGCCCTTCCCAGAACCCTTATTGCCTGCCTCCATTACCCCTGGCCCGCCGCCGGTAACGATCATATAGCCTTTATCCGTGAGCTTGCGGGAAAATTCCTCCGCCATTTTATATTCGGCGGATTTAGGGTTGGACCGGGCGGAACCAAAGATAATCACTTTTTTTGCTGTGCGATACGGAGAAAATATCTTAAAAGAATAACGCAGCTCTTTCAACGCGTTATTTACAAGCTTCAGGTCCCCTCGGTCATGCGATTCTTTACCCAGCTTAACGGTCGTGGTAATTATTTCACGCAGCAGATTTTCCGTTAGCGTAGAGCCGCATTTTTTCACCAGCTCATTGATCAAGTTGTCGATAGCCGGATCACCGATATCATAATCTTTAGCAAAATGCTCCATTAAAGATACCCCAGTTTACGTAATTCCTCTTCTGCCTGGTGGCGAAAATCACCCTGCAGCTCAATAATATAATCCTTGACCGCCCCGCCTGTACCAAATTTTTGTTTGAGTTTCTTAGCCAACTCCAAAAGCTGCGTTTCGTTTAAGGCTAATCCGGAAATTAATGTCATGCCTTTCCCTTTACGCCCCTTAGTTTCATAACGCAGCCGCACAACACCATCAGTGCCAGACACCATACTTTTCTTTATACTGCGGCATACGCAGCCGGAAACCGGATGAGCGCATTCTGGGCAGATCGTGCCATGCTCCGTGGAATATACTAAACGCGCATTAATATTATTGTTTTTCATCGCCTATAGCGGATTATTGAACCAGAAGGGCTGGACTTTTAACCTGTCCAGCCCTTGGCTTGCTGTAAAAATAAATAGCCTTTTTAGAAGGAACAGTTGGCAACTAACATCCACTCGAGCGGATCAGCGCTTCCGTTATAGTTGCTAAAACCAACCTGCACTCCGTCCAGGTTACGGCTGGCATTAAACAGTCCGAGCTGAAAACCTTTCATTACTCCCGCGTAATTAATTACTCCCAGTTGAAAACCCGTCATCGTGCCGTTAACCGTATTAATTATCCCGGCTTGACATCCAGAAGCGTCTCCGTTTACCATATTCAAAAATCCGCTCTGCAAACCAACAAAAGAATCTTCCGCGTAATTAACCAAACCATCCTGCCAACCATGAAAAGAACCGTTATTCCAATTAACAATACCCAGTTGAACACCAGTAGTATCTCCTTGGCCAAGATTAACCGCTCCAATATCCAAGCCAACCAAACGGTCAGCAGTAAAGTTTAAAAAACCAAGCTTAAGCCCATAAGCAGCACCATCAGCCCAATTCACTATTCCTAAGCTTACCCCGCGTAAGTTGCCGCTGGTGCGGGACCAGCCTAATCCTAAGTTAAGCCCGGAAACATCTTTATTATCGGTATAAAGAAAATTTAAACGCAACCCCTTAACTGAATAATCTTCCGGGAATAGCTGGAGCGGGCTCCACAGCGCAAGCTGTAACGGCGTATTACCCTCTGCGAAGGCTAAAGTAGTTACGCAACAAAAGATCAGGAATAAGCCTACTATTTTTTTCATCTACCCTCCTGGTTGATTTTATTCTTTATGACCTGCTATTATTTTACCACAAATTCCAAAATTATAAGCAAACAAAAAAGGGCCGGAAGAAATTCTTCCGGCCCTGCGAAAATTATTGCCGTACTTTTATTTGGCGAACTTATTATACAATTTAGCCAAAATCATGCCCCATATTCCGGCGCTCACAAAACCCCAGATCCCTAAAATAATACTTCCCAGGATTGTCGGTGTATATCCCAGGTAAACACTAGCTGCCACCTTGCCCCAGGCATCTCCCCAGGTAGAAGCAGTATCAAGCAAACCTAAAATCAACATACCGCATCCCCACAGCACTCCGCAAGCCAATGCAAAAGCCTTTACATTGATCTTTGCCATTACTTCCTCCTTTTGTTGATAACTGATACGCCAAATATTTTATTGATCCAAATGCTTAGGCGACTGGACACCCTGCTGCAACTCCGGTTGGACAATCTCTTCTACAACGGTAGTCTTAATGATCTTACCATCCCCATCTTTCTCCACCGTTACTGTTTTATGGAACTGCGTTGGGGTAGAACAACCAGCGAATAATACAATTACCGCTAAAACTACGATAACCTTTTGCACCCTCTCCTCCTTTTTTATAAAGATATTATCTTATTTCTAGTTCGGAAATACAAGCAATTTGAGCGAAAATAGTCGCTGTCCCTATTTCCTATTTCCTCTTTCATCTCTTAGTTATCTCACCCCGCACTTTTTTTCACCCTCTCCAAAAATATAATGCTGCGGTTAAAACAATGCCAATAAGATAAATAAGCCATGTTCCGGGTATAAAATATGGATAGACCATTAAAACAATCCCAATAATCAACGGCCTAAATGATGCTGTTTTCTTGCCATAAATAAAAGCCACCAAGCCGATGGAGCCGAAAATAAGACCGGCGAATAAATTGGCCTCGTTAAAATTACCAAGTTGAAACATAATAACTCCTGATATTTAACAAGAAAGTTTTAGAATTTAATATTTACTAACCTTTTTTAAGTTTTATGAATTTAAAATACTCCTTACCTGGAATGAATATTTCTGGAAAAATATAAGACGAGACTTTCAACGATGAAGCATAACCATCGATACCGGGAAAAAGAGAAGTTCGAGTTATATTCATCCGGAACAAATCTTTAAGAATTTCTTTCCGGAGTGATTTATTAACCTTAATCTTAATAACAAATTTAAATAGGTGCTTTTTTAATTCCTTTCTTGACCCAGCAGAGGCCAAGAGATTATTAACAAAAGGCTCGGTAATATTCCCAGACAAAAGAAAACATCCTTGTTGGACAGACAATCTTTCATGCATATAATAAGGATTAATTCTTATTACACCAGATGTATTGATTATTTTCTTTAAGTTTTTTGGGGACTGCAAATGCCTATCGCTCTGGGTAAATGCTTTCTTGAAATGAGGATATTTGTTGGTAAGTTTATCTTCTAGCCATTGACAATTAATCGCCCAAACTGCGCCATTTTCTTCATTGTATTCGACATCCTCGAGAGCAAAATAAGTAGCAACGTAAAAAGAGTATGTGCAGTCAAGCAAACGAGTAGGAGTACCGTGATGCTGCATCAGTGAAAACCATTCAATCAAATCATAAAAATTAGGAGCTCTCTGCGAATAAAGATGGAACTCTCGCTTAAACTTCCTTAATAAACCAAATTCAAAACTTAGGAAGTTTTCCGGCTTGATTATACAGGTTAAGCGTTCTAAGGTCGTCATAAGATCCCAGACTTCATTTTTGTGGCCCCTAAAAATCCAGGTTCCTTTTTTATTGTAAAGTTCTTCATATTCTTTTATTAAATCTCCCCTAGAGTAACAATTTCTGACTTCCGCGTAATCTTCGTGTTTCATTATCCCCCCCTCTAATTTCTAGCCAAACTATATGAGAATATACTAAACGAGATTTTATAAGGAAACGATCCTTATATTCGTCACTCAAGCGGAATTAGTTTGGTTTGTTTTACCCCTCCCCACCCAAAAAATGCCACTGGCAAGTTTATCCGCGAATGTCGATTTTAGTAAAGGAACCCATTCTTCTCCCCCTCTAGCGGGTGGCAAGACTTGTTTTTCGCAAGCATCTTAAAAATTTTAGCGGGCATGGTCCCGCCATGATTCTTGGCGGGGAGCGAAAATTTCGCCGAAGCGCAGCGAGCCACGCTGGGGCGAGCAAGCGGTGCTTGCGAAAACAAGGCTTGACAGGCCCCGCGTGTACGCCTTCATCCATAATTCTTCCCTCTCCCCCCTGAGCGGATGGATTGGTTTGTTTTGAGCAGGGCGTGGAGGCCAGGAGCGGGCACGGTTCCGCCACGCTTTTTGGCGGAGAGCGACGCAGCCGACCCGAGCGATGTTTGCCACGCCGGGGCAAACGAGCGTCCCTGCGAAGAACAAACCAAGACAGACGCGTATATATTCTAACTTGACAATCCCCTGATTTCAAGTATACTTATTAAACTTAAAGGAAATATCTATACAGGAGTATAAAAATGCTTAAAAGATGTGTAATCTGCAAAAAAGGCGCGCTGAACGGCAAGGCAATAGCTAGAAAAGGCCAGTACAAAGCCAAAGGCGGAACCGGCTCAAAGATCGCCCGTTGGTCCAAACGCGAATTTCTTCCTAATCTTCAGAAGATGCGCATCCTGATCAAAGGCCATCCCCAGCAGGTATTTATCTGCACCAAATGTATCAAAAAAGGCGAGTTCAAAAAGGCTTAAAAAACACTTCCCCTTATTTTAGAAATATATCCTTAGCCTCAAGAATCAGTGATTCTTCATCCCGCCAGCTGTCTATTTTCGGGGTATAGACTAAATCTAAAGAAGCTGCCTGCATCAAGCTATTCAAAATACTAGCCATGCCAAAGGCAATCACTTGACGGGTAGTTTGGCCATCCGTAACCCAGAACTTCAAAGTCTCGCGGCTTAAAACCTGCGCCTGACCTTTTAATTTAAGCCCGCGGGTATAGAACAAAGGTTCAGGATTAGCCATGCCAAACGGCTCTAAAGACTCTAGCTCCCTTACCATTTTTTCATTAAGATCAGAAAGCCTTAACTCCGCGTCAACATCCAGGCTCGGAAGCAAATCCTCCAGCTGCAGGCGTTCATGCGCCAGTTTATTAATACTCCTACGGAAATCATCGATATTATCCTTGGTAATCAATAACCCCGCGGCATGGGCATGCCCGCCGAAACTGTTCAAGAACTCTTTGCAATCAACCAGCGCGTCAAAAAGATGAAAATTTTTAATGGAGCGCGCCGAACCCTTGCATAAATTTTCATTAAGCGAGATAACGATTGCCGGACGGTAAAACCTGTCGGCAAGCTTAGAGGCAACAATCCCTAAGACCCCCTGATGCCAGTCTTCTTTGGCAATCACAATTACCTTCTGCTCCTTAAAATTTATCTCCCGGTTAATCAAATCCTCGGCTTCCTCTAAAATCCGGCTCTCCACTTTCTGGCGCTGGCGGTTTAACTGCTCCAGCTCCTTAGCCAAAGACTGCGCCTCCTGGTAATCTTGCGCCATCAGCAGTTTTAAAGATAACTCCGCGCTGTCCATTCTCCCTGAGGCATTCAAGCGCGGCGCGATAATAAAAGAAACATAGGTAGCATTGAATTTTTTGTTCTTGATCCCCGCGTTATCGATTAAGGCGCGCAAACCCTCTCTTTTAGTTGCCGGAAAACGCAGCAATCCTTCACGGGCAATAATCCGGTTTTCTCCGTTTAAAGGCACACTATCAGCAATCGTACCTAAAGTGACTAAATCTAAATCTTCATCAAGCGGCTGGCCGGTAATTGCCTGACAGAATTTATAGGCCACTCCTACACCGGCTAAGTCCCGGAAAGGATACCCCGCATGCTTTAATTTAGGATTAATCAAGCAGGAAGCAGCCGGCAGACTTGCTCCTTGCGGCTCATGATGGTCGGTAACAATCACGTCAATATTTGCCTGCCTTAAACTTTCTACTTCCTTATGATTGGCTGTGCCGCAGTCAGCGGTAATCATCAATTTTACCTTATTGGTCTTGGCAAAATCTACGCTCTCCCTGTTTAAGCCGTAGCCTTCTTTAATCCGGTGCGGTATATGGTGCACCACATCCAAGCCTAAAGACAAAAGAGCTTTTTCTACCAGAACAGTACTGGTTATGCCATCCACATCATAGTCTCCGAAGACCATAACCTTCTGCTTATTCTCCGCGGCCTTCTTCACTAAGGCCACGGCCTTAGGCATATCCGAAAATAAATCCGGTTTAAATAAATCCTTAACACTGCATTTAAGAAATTTTACCGCTTCCGCGCATGAATTTACCTTGCGGTTAATGAGCACCTGGGCAAAAATCCTGGAAATACCTAATTCTTTGGAAAGTTGGTTTTGCAGATGTAAGTGGGGCGCGGCTAATCTTAGGATTTTATGAGAGGACATATGAGATAGGTATGGTTAATCCCCGCCAAGAACCGCGGGGATCTCGCTAGATAAAAAATATAAGGTGCTCGAGTTCGCGCATTAAGTTATGTCGGCATTCTCTATCCCCGCAAAAAACGCGGGGATGAGTTCGGCCAAATGACTTATGTCGTCCTGCGGACTCCATAAGTCATGGCCTCACTCACATTTTTTCCGGTTGGGAGATGCCTAATAGTTCTAAACCGCAGGATAAAACAATCTTTGCCCCTTTAATCAAGGCTAATCGGGCATTGGTTAACGCATTATCCTGGCCTAAAACCCGGTGTAAATCATAAAATTTATGAAAACTCTCTGATAACTCCTGGAGGTAAACCGTGACCATATAAGGATCAGTAGTTAACAAACAGATGTTCAATATCGCCTTAAACTCCAGCATCTTCTTGATTAAATCCAGCTCCTCTTTTTCTTTAAGCACGGATAAATCTAAATCAGCTGGAACGGGAGCGGTTACCCCGCGCAATATGCTGCAAATACGCGCATGGGCGTATTGCACGTAATAAACCGGATTTTCCGCGCTTTGTTTTTTAGCCACCTCCAGGTCAAAATCCAAGTGGCTTGAGGTACGCCGCATTAGAAAGAAAAATCTGGCGGCATCCGCGCCGACTTCATCCAAAACTTCGCGTAAAGTAATGTATTGGCCGCGCCGAGTGGACATTTGGATAGGCTGGCCATTACGAAAGATGGTCGCCAACTGGACAATAACCACGGAAAGGCTCTCCGGAGAATGTCCAAAAGCCTGAATAGCGGCTTTGATCCGGTTAATATATCCGTGGTGATCCGGGCCCCAAAGATTGATTAACCAGGAAAACCCGCGGTCAAATTTATCCTGGTGATATGCGATATCCGGAGCCAGATACGTCTGGCTGCCGTCGCTTTTAATCACCACCCTGTCCTTATCATCACCAAAAGCAGTGGATTTAAACCAAAGCGCGCCCTCCTGTTCGAACAAAAACCCCTCTTTCTTTAACCGCGCAAAGGCCTGTTCGATCTTGCCGCTTTTGGCTAGGGCCTTCTGCGAATACCAGCAGTCAAAGTTAACCCCGAAATCCGCCAGTTCCTGTTTAATAATCTTTAAAATATAATCAGCCGAAAAATCCCCCAGATGTTCATCCGGAATCTGCTGCTTTGCCGCGACTTTAGCAATATCATAGATATAATCGCCTTGATAATAATTTTCCGGGAACTCTATACTTTTTCCTGCCAGCTCATCTCGGCGCAGGCGCACGGAGTTACCCAGGATATTAATCTGGTTGCCCTCGTCATTCAGGTAAAATTCACGCTGCAGGTTGAAATTAAGAAACTCAAGGATGTTACCCAAGCAATCCCCCACTGCTGCCTGGCGGGCATGCGCCACTGACAAAGAACCGGTAGGGTTAGCGCTGACAAACTCGATTAATACTTTTTTATTTTTGCCGATATCCAGTCTTAAAGCATCTTTGCCTTGCGCGATTATTTTATTCAGTTCCGTATAAAAATACTGCGGCTCCAGGTAAAAATTAATAAAACCCGCTCCCTCCACCTTTACCTGGCGGACTAACGCCTGCAAACCTGATTTTGAAACTTCCTGCTGGATAGAAGATACTAATGTTGCGGCAATTTCGCGGGGTGACTTTTTAAGCGCCTTACTTAGCTGCAAGGCGATATTCGTAGTGAAATCTCCGAAGCGGTTATCCGTGGGCAAATCCAGGATAACTTCGCAGGCTTTTGCCTGCTCGGCTAACCCACAAGCATCCAGGGCATCTTTAACAAGAATAGTAAGTTCTTCTTGGATATTTTTCTGCATTTTGATTTCAGATAAGAAAGGCTGCTCTGAAAATGGAAAGTTCTTCTTTCGCCTTCATTCTTGGACCTCAAGACCGGAGATTTCGGCGAAGAAGAACTGCTGCGAAAGCCCTACCGGCACTTGCCATTTGAAGGGCGAAGCAGAGTAATGAATCCCAGAGGTTCAATTCTTTGAGGCAGTGACCCGGACCTTTTTAGCATCAGACCAGACCCGCTCTAAAGAATAAAACTCTCTCATCGGCTTGTAAAAAACATGGGCGATTACCGAAACATAATCTAAAGCGATCCAACCTGATTCATCGCCCCGCGAAGCTCGAGAGAGAGGTTTTATCCCTGCTTTGGCAATCTCATCCTGGATTGCCTGCGCAATAGCGTTAGTCTGCCTTATCGAGTTGCCGCTGGAAATCACAAAATAATCGCAGAAACCGGCAACCTTGGAAACGTCAAGTATCAGGACCTTCTTGGCTTTTATGGATTTAGCAGCCCGTGCTGCGGCTAACGCTAACTGTTTTGATTCTATTTTAAAGACTCCTAAAATACGGTTACTTGGCTTTTCCTAAGATTTTATACATGCCGGTCCCGCACTCCGGGCATTTGCCTCTTACTGCGGCGCGGCCGTTTTTCATGGTTACCTTCTGCTCATCTTTCATGGTTTTCTTACCTTTGCATTTTACGCAATATCCTGCTTCTGCCATTTGATCCTCCTATTGTTAAATAAAGTGCGCTTCACTGCAAATACGCTAGCTATACTAGCACAGCTTAAATTTCATGTCAAACAATTCTTCACGACGCGGGCTTTTTATGCTTAGGGTGCCTCTCCTCAATCTCGCCGACGATCTCCTCGAGCAAATCCTCCAGGGTAACCAGGCCTTGGGCCTTTTTATCCTTATCCACGATAATCGCGATCTGGATTTTTTCCGTCTGAAAACGCTTCAAAAGTTCGCTGACGCGCATGGATCCTGAGACAAGATACGCCTCATGCAGCAGGTCCTGCAGCAAAAACAGCCCCTTTTCCCGCAAAATATAAAGCAGGTCCCGCGCGTAAACTATTCCCACGATATTATCCGGGGTTTCGCTGTAAACCGGCAGCCGGGCATGGCCCTCTTCAACAAATAAATCCAACAGGTCCTCGGAATTAGTGTTCAGGTTTACCGCGACCATCTTCTCCTTAGGCACCATGACGTCATTCAGCTTCGTATCCCCAAATTCAAAGATCCGGTGCAGCATCTTACGCTCTTCATCGCTTAAAACCCCCTCTTCTTTGCCTACCTCGATCATCATGCGCAGCTCCTCAACGGTAATCAGAGGCGAGCGTTTAGCGGTATCCACACCGAAAACTTTGAGGATAAAATTACTGATGCTGATAAAAAACCCGATCAAGGGCTTTAAAACAACGATCATTTTCTCCATGATCGGAGCGGTAAAAAGCGCCGTTTTTTCGGAGTGCTTTGCCGCAAGTATCTTGGGGGTTATTTCGCAAAATATCAGAAGCAGCAAGGTGGTTGTGAAGGTCGAGACAATAACACCCCATTGATATCCAAAAGCCTGCACAAATATACCGGTGACAATGGAGGAAATGGCAATATTCACCAGGTTGTTGCTGATCAGGATAGCAACAAGCAGCTTATCCAATTTAGTTACCAGGCGCTGGATGCTTTGGGCGCGCTGCACCCCTTTCTGTAAAAGATGGCGCAGACGGATCCTGCTTAAGCCGATAATCGAGGTTTCCGAAGCAGAAAAGAAAAAAGAGATTCCTGCCAGAAGAACCAGAATTAAAAGAACGCCAGGAGTAATAATTAAATGTGCCATTTTTATCCTAAATTAAGTTTACTGTAAATATCCTGCTCTTCTTTACCCAGCGGCCCGATTAAAGCCAGGTTAATCTTCTCCTGCCGGAAAATCTGTTGGCCCACTTGTTCTAAATCGGCAATTCTAACCTTATTAACCTCCCTAATCACTTCTTCTAAAGTATGGACTTTATCCAGGCAAGCCATACTCTCTCCCATCCAGAGCATATACTCCATCGTATCTTCCAATGCCAGCATCAATTGCCCCAGATAAAATTCTTTGGCGCGCTTGAATTCATCTTTGGTCACCGGCTTACTTTTAATCTTATCCAGCTCTTGAAAGATCAGTTCCAGACAAGGAACCACCTTGCGGTTATCGATACCTGCGTGCACTAAAAAGGCTCCGGAGTCATGATAGCGTTTAACGCTTGTGCCGATCTCATAAGCCAGACCTCTTTTTTCCCTTACCTCATTAAAAAGCCGGCTGGACATATTCGCGCCCAGAATAACGTGCAGTAATCCTTGCGCGTGCTTTAAAGGATGATCACGCTTAAGAGCGTGAAACCCTAAAGCCATATGCGTCTGCTCCGTATCTTTATGAAAAATCTTAAGCTGCTGTTTGGTTTGTATTTCACGCGCGGCTGTAAAGGTATTTCTTATTCCCGAATCCTCGCGCGAAAAAATCCCCGAAACCTTCTTTGCCAATAAATCATGCTCCACTAAGCCTGCGGCAGCAACCACGATATTCGCGGGGGTATAATGCGTTTTCTGAAAAAGGCTTAAAGTATCGCGGGAAATACTACTGACGGATTCAACCGTACCGATAACCGGAGCACCTAAAGCCTGCCGCGGCCAAAGCAATTCATCCAATAATTCGTAAACATAGCTCTGCGGAAGATCGCGGTACATTTTTAACTCTTCCAAAACCACGGTCTTCTCTTTGACCAAATCCGCCTGTTTTAAACAGGGGTTAACTACCATGTCAGCGAGAATATCCAAAGCCTGCATCCAATAACGGCTGGGGATTTTTACCAAATAGCAGGTCAGCTCTTCGGAAGTAAAACCATTGAGCGCTCCGCCCACCCCTTCGATAGACTCCTTAATCTGCCGGCAGGAATATTTTTTACTCCCTTTAAAAAGCAAGTGCTCCAAAAGATGGGATATACCTTTTTGTTCCGGAGTCTCAAACCTGCCGCCGATATTGATCCAGATACCTAAAGAAAGACTGTTCACCCCGCTTAAACGCTGGGTAATTATTTTCAGGCCGTTATCAAGTTTACTTTTTTTATACATGCAGACTCTCCACGAAATTACCCACCCTCTTAACAAGATCCTTGCGTCCGATATTTTCGCGGATCCTGTTCACGATGGCGCTGCCGATAATCGCTCCGTCGGCTATTCTTTCGATCTGGCGCATTTGCTGAGCGCTGGAAATACCAAAACCCACGCAAACCGGTTTAGCAGTCACTTTTTTAATTCTGGCTAAATTTGCTTTTAAATCTGCCGCGAGATTCCTGCGGGTCCCGGTTACTCCGGTTAAGGAAACATAATAAATGAAACCGCGGGTAGAATTAGCGATAGTTTTAACGCGCGCCGCAGAGCTTGTCGGCGAAAGAAAACAAATGTTTGCTAACCCTTTTTTATTGGCGTAGGCAATAAATTCTTTGGCTTCTTCGGGGGGCAGATCCGGAATAATCACCCCATCAACCCCGCTAGCAACCGCGGAATCGATAAATTTTTTATCCCCAAAACAAAAAATAGGGTTGTAATAAGTCATCAGGCATATCGGTATGGCGGAATTTTTGCGTATTTTTTTTACCAACTCCAATATTTTCGGCAAATTTGTGCCCTGTTTCAAGGAATACTCGGAAGCTGCCTGGATTACCGGCCCATCGGCTAAAGGATCGGAAAAAGGCACGCCCAGCTCCAATATATCCACTCCTCTTTTTTCCAATTCGCTGGCCAGAGCCGCCGTAGTGGCAAGGTTTGGGTATCCTGCGGTAATAAAAGCGATAAAAGCCGGTTTACCTTGTTTTTTAAGCAGTTTAAATTTTTGATCAATACGATTCATGTAAATCCTTATCCCCTCTTCCGGAAAGACAAACAATCACCGTGGAGTTGCGCAAATAATTTTTCCCGGAGGAGCTCACCTTGCGCAAATAAGCAAAGGCGTGCGCCGATTCCAAAGCCGGGATTATTCCCTCGATTCTGGATAACAATTTAAATCCTGCCAATGCTTCCTTATCGCTGATAGCAACATAGGTGGCTCTTTTAATCTGCTGATAATAGGCATGCTCCGGGCCAACCCCAGGATAATCTAATCCCGCGGCAACCGAATGCGCGTTTTTAATCTGTCCGAATCTATCCTCTAATACATCCGATTTACAGCCATGCAAGACTCCAGGCTTGCCCCCGACTAAGCTCGCCGAATGTTTTCCGGTAGATAGGCCCAATCCTGCGGCTTCGACACCGATCATTTTTACTTTTTTATCCTTAAAAAACGGATGAAACAACCCCATGGCATTGCTCCCTCCGCCAACACAAGCAAAAAGATAATCCGGCAGCTTTTTTTCCTGTTTCAAGATTTGCACGCGCGCTTCCTGTCCAATCACCGATTGAAAATTACGCACCATTTCCGGGTAAGGAGAAGGACCGGCAACCGTACCGATAATATAATAGGTATTACGCACATTGGTTACCCAATCGCGTAAAGCCTCGGTCATGGCGTCTTTTAAAGTACGCGTTCCGCTTTTGACACTGATTACTCGGGCACCCAGTAATTTCATGCGCAAAACATTCAAAGCCTGGCGCTGGAT
>Ga0172375_10007236_pt1 | contig 15252 bp, 14 predicted proteins | sample LakKiv1m_FD_114537 | JGI IMG/M metagenome (GOLD analysis project Ga0172375, IMG submission 114537) | Freshwater microbial communities from Kabuno Bay, South-Kivu, Congo - kab_092012_11.1m | ecosystem: Environmental > Aquatic > Freshwater > Lake | place: Democratic Republic of the Congo... | reverse complement strand
CTTCGGGGCAGGGTGAGGGAGCAGGTCTCCCGATTCCCGATCGGTGGTGATAACCCACGAGCGCTCACCAGCGCAGATCCGGTGCAATTCCGGGGTCGACGGTATAGTCCGGACAAAAGAAGGCATGTTAGTTGAAGCGCCCTGTCCCGAAACTGATCAGTTTCGGGATTTTATTTAATGAAAAATAAAAGTTTTAACTTAAAACGCTGGAGCATCGTATTCGCGCCGTTCATCTTTTGGGCTGCCTGGGAAATTCTGGTGCGGCTGATGTCTCTGCCGGCTTTTATACTGCCTGCGCCCGGACAGGTGGGAGCGCGTTTTTTGCGGGCGATCTCGGATGGCACGTTGTTACGCCATACCGCCGCCACCCTGCTTGAGGTTCTGGCCGGGCTGACCGCCGGTGTTTTCTTTGCCACGCTCCTGGGTTATCTGCTGGCCAAGTCCCGCCTGCTGGAAAACTTCCTCCAGCCCTATCTGGTCGCCAGCCAGGCTGTACCGACCGTTGCAATCGCTCCGCTGCTGGTGATCTGGTTCGGCCCGGGTATCTTCTCCAAAGTGCTCATCTGCTCGCTGATCGTTTTCTTTCCGGTTCTGGTCAATACGGTGGTCGGATTGCGGGCGGTGCCTGATAACCTGCGCGACCTGATGCGTTCTCTACATGCCCCACGATTGCAGACCCTGCGCCTGCTGGAACTGCCGGCTGCGCTGCCTGTGCTGCTGGGCGGGCTGCGCATCGGCGCCACCCTGTCGGTCATCGGCGCGGTGGTGGGTGAGTTGGTCGGCTCGGACCGCGGGCTGGGCTTCCTGATCAACGTCGGGCGCGGCCAGTATGACACCGCGCTTGTTTTTGTAGGCGTATTTACGCTGGTTGTATTGGCATTGGCGTTGTATGGCGCGGTGATCCTGCTCGAAAGGCGCTTGCTGCGCTGGCAGACTTAATAAATATGGTGAGGGTGATATGGAATTAAGATCAAAGATCTTTCGATTGACCTTATTTGTTCTTATCTTGGCAGGGTTGGCTGCGGGCTGCACGCCGAAAAAGACGGATGTGATCCGGCTGCCGGTCGGGTTCATTCCCAATGTTCAGTTCGCTCCGCTGTATGTGGCCATTGAAAAGGGCTTTTACCGCGATGCCGGCCTGCAAGTGGAGATGGACTATAACATGGAAACCGATTCGGTTGCGCTGGTGGGGGCAGGCGAACTGAAGTTTGCGGTCGTTTCAGGCGAGCAGGTATTGCTCGGGCGTGCCCAGGGGCTGCCCGTGACCTATGTGATGGCCTGGTATCAGCAGTTCCCGGTGGGCGTGGTTTCAATGGCTGAAAAGGGGATTATAAGCCCGGCCGACCTGCGCGGCAAAAGGGTCGGCATTCCGGGTCTGTATGGCGCCAGCTACATCGGCTTCAAAGCGCTGCTCAATGCCGGCGGGCTGAAGGAAAGCGACCTGACCCTGGATTCAATCGGGTTCACCCAGGCAGAATCGCTGGCAGATGGCCTGGAAGACGCCGCGGTCGTGTACATTACCAATGAGCCCATCAAGCTGCGCGCTGAAGGCTTTGATGTGGATGTGATCGCGGTTTCTGATTATCTGTCTTTGGTCGCCAACGGTCTGATCACCAGTGAAAAAATGATCGCTGAACAGCCGGAAATCGTGCGCGCCATGGTTGCGGCAACCCTCAAAGGCATCGAGTACGCAGCACAGCACCCCGATGAGGCTTACACCATCTGCGAGAAATATGTGGAAAACCTGGCAGGGCTGTCGCCTGAGGACAAACAGGTGCAGCGCGATGTGCTGGCTGCTTCCATTGAACTTTGGAAAGCGGATCGCCCGGGCTTTTCGGACCCGCAGGCGTGGCAGAACATGCATGACCTGCTTCGGCAAATGGACCTCCTGGCGCAGCCGCTGGATCTCGGAGCTGCCTTCAGCAACGCTTTCTTGCCTTAGAGCAATGGCCGATCTACCCGCTGCCATCCGCCTGAATCATGTGGGCAAGACCTTTAACGACCAGAACGGGATCCTGGAGACGCTCAGGGATATTCACACGTCCATCCTGCCCGAACAATTTCTGTGCGTTCTGGGCCCCACCGGCAGCGGCAAGACCACTCTGCTGCGCCTTCTGGCAGGGCTGGATGTGCCCACCAAAGGCACAATAGAATTCCCTTCAAACGTTCAGCCGAAGGTGGGGCTGGTCTTTCAGGAAAGCAACCTCATGCCCTGGCGCAGCGTGATGGATAATATCCTGCTTCCTCTGGAACTGCGCGGCGTGGGTGCTGCCGAAGCGCAGCGCCAGGCATCTGAATTGGTGGAATTGGTCGGTCTGCAGGATTTCACCGATGTTTGGCCGGCGTCGCTGTCAGGCGGGATGGCGCAGCGCGTGGCTATCGCGCGGGCGCTGATCCAGGACCCCGACCTGCTGCTTCTGGATGAGCCCTTCGGCGCACTGGATGCGCTGACGCGCGAAAAGATGGGCGGCGAGCTGCTGCGCATCTGGCAGGCACGGCGCAAGACGGTGGTCATGGTCACGCATTCCATTTCAGAAGCCCTCTTGCTGGCTGACCGGGTGCTGGTGCTCAGCCGGCTCCCCGCAGAGATCGTCCTGGACTTGAACATCCACCTGCCGCGTCCGCGCGGTGAGGAGATCCGTTACTCTCCCCAATTCCAAAAACTGTCCCGCGAATTGCGCGGCGCATTGGCATAAGTGTGGTTTAATTGCTGAAATTTTCAGCGAGGTGAAGCTATGCGGTTATTAAAAGAACGGATCCTTTCCCAGGGGAAATATTTAGGCAACGGTATTCTCAAGGTGGATTCTTTTATTAACCACCAGGTCGACCCGGAACTTATGGATTCCTGCGGGAGAGAGCTGGCTTCTTTTTTCAAAGATACCGGCGCCTCACGCGTCCTGACCGCCGAGATCTCGGGCATTGCCCCGGCGCTCATGACCGCCAAATATCTCGGCCTGCCGGTGGTGTACGCACGCAAGAACAAGCCCATCACCATGCCCGATACCGTCTATCTGACGGTTGCCCCCTCGCATACCAAAGGCGTCATGGCCGAGCTGATCGTCTCACCAGATTATTTGCCTGCGGGTGAAAACATCCTCATCATTGATGATTTTTTGGCCAGCGGCGCTACCATTATGGGCCTCGTCCGGTTGGTCAAAGCCGCCGGTGCAAACCTGGTAGGCATTGGCGCCCTGATCGAAAAGACATTTGAGGGCGGGCGCGAGTCGCTGGAAGAATTGGGTGTGCCTGTCCACGCATTGGTATCCATATCCTCCATGGATGAGGGCAAGATCGAGTTCCTGGAATAAAGCGATCCTGTTTTCCGGGACCAGGGATCTCTTTAGTGAATAGTTAAGGACCCGGGTAAGAAAATGACTGCAAATGAAAATGGTCGATCCCGGCAAAAGGGCCGCTCCTTTTCTCAGGGTATCTGGCTGACCCTGGTATTGTGGCTTGCGGGGGTGGCGCTTCAATTCACCGCACCGCTGCTTCGCGACAGGGTCCCCCTGAGCGATGATCTTTTTATTACATCCATGCTTACACCCGCGTGGGTGTTTCTGCAGGTGCTGCTCTTATCCGCCTGGCTGTGGATCTTCCGCCGCAGGTCGCAAAACTGGACTGTACGAACCAGGGTCATTTTCGCGCTCGTTTCGGCTTTGTTTTTCATGTTGTTTGAACCGAACATGCTCACCCTGATCATCGCGCATGAGGTTCCGCTGCGCCTCAACCCGGTCGGGGCGAACCTGATCTGGAGCACGCCGTTATTCTTCTATGTTCTGCCTGCGGGATTGGTAATTTATTCCTGGCTGAAGCGGCCGTATTGGCTGCCGCTGGCCAGGGCGCTCGGGCTTGGGCTGGTCATCATCGGGATCCTGAACTTTGGCTACATCCATTGGCTGACCAACCTTTGGGATCTGTATCTCCGCCCTGCTGGAAGCGGAACCGTGTTTTAAATGGTCATCCGTAATATTCGGATAAAAAACACAGCAGCAATTATTGAACCTGATCGATCACCATCACGCCCTTGGCACTCAGGAAATCCTTGATTTGCTTGCAAAGTTTCTCGTCACCAATTGTCGTATTTAAGACCAGGTTTCGATTGTTAAAGGTGATCTGCAGAAAATACAGCATGAGCTCAGAGCCGCAGTTGACTTCCAGTATGTCACTGTATTTGGCTGAGCGGCAGAAGAAGAGTTTGTATTCCAGGTGATCTTCGAACAGGATCAGCCGCGGCTTTTGAACATTTTGGGTTATGCTCGCGTTGTCAACATCTTTAATGCCGCCGTACATGTCCACGATCGGAACCATGAATCCTTTAGCAGGCAGCTTGTCTGGCAGGGTGGCGCTGAAATCACTGTCGCGCATCGGACGGATGATGATGCGGTAAATTACCCAAAAAGCGATCAGCAGCCCGACCATTGTTGAAATGATGGCCAACCAGAACAGCATGGAATTTACGGGCATGTTGCCTCCTCTTGAATAATGCATGGGCGCATGCACGCGGGCATGCTTATCCTTGATTACACGCTTAAGTGTACAACCGGCCAATCCATCAGCAGGGCATCCAGCATCAGCTGCAAATTCGCATTGGGCAGCCGCGCAAAGGCATGCTCCAGAGCCGCCACGATCTTGGCTGAGGTCTTTTCATTCACCCTGGCAGCCATTGCCGCCACCTGGTCAGCCAGGTCTGGGTTGGAAAGTGCGGCGCCGCTGCCTGATGCTTCCAGCAGCACATCCCGCCAAAAGGCAAGCCAGTGTGCCATCCCGTCGCGCAGGATCTTTTTGGTCTCGGCGCGGTCATTGCCGCGCGTCTTGCTGGTCGAATAGGCAAGTCTTTCCCGTTTGGTTGCGCCGGTCAGGGTCAGCAGGTCTGCCAGCCATTCCTGCCGCGCGGCTAACTGGTGCTCGTCTTCTGACAGGCGCAGCGCGTAGCCCGGGCGCCCGCCGGAGATGTGCGCGATCAGTTTTGCTTTTTCTGCATCAAGGGCTTTCTTCTCGATCAAAGCTTGCGCCAGCGCATCCAGCGGCAGGGTGCGCAGCCGCAGCAGCTCGCAGCGCGAGGCAATGGTTGGCAGCAGGTTTTCGGGCTCGTCGGCCGTCACCAGCAGGATGACGCGTTCATTGGGTTCTTCCAGGGTCTTCAGCAGCGCGTTCTGCGCGCCATCAGTGGCTTCATTAAACCGCAGCAGCAGCGCTATGCGGTAGGCGCTTTCGTAAGGCGCCAGTGAGAGGGAATGCTGCAGATCGCGCACCTGGTCCACCTTAAGTGATTCGCCCTCGGCTTCGGACTGGATGATGGTCAGGTCCGCCTGCTGCATGCGGGCGGTTTGCTCGCAGACGCGGCAGGTGCCGCAGGGAACGCCCGGCGCAGTGGGGGTGGGGCAGTTGATGGCCTGGGTAAAGTTCAGCGCCAGCGAGCGCCGGCCGACCCCCTGAGGGCCGCTGAAGAGATAGGCGTGCCGCAGCCGGTTTGCTGCGATATGCTGCCGCAGCATGTCTGCTGCCCAGGAGTGTCCGATCAGGTCCCAACCCATGCCTGCCATTGTAGCCCATCCGCCCCTGTTTGACAACAAAATCCCTGTAGTTTCACTTTTTCGGATCCTCCAAAATCCTTCCTTGCGGTTTCTTTCGCTTGAGGATAAGATAGTCCAACTCAAATTCTCATTTAGGAGCTGTCATGCAGGATATTTTGGATCGTTTCATTCGTTACGCTAAGATCAATACCCGCTCGGACGAAAATGTCACCGACCGGACGCCATCCACCGAAAATCAATGGGAACTGGCGCGTTTGCTTGAAAAAGAACTTAAAGACCTGGGCATGCAGGATGTGTTTTTGAATGAAAAATGTTTCCTCACTGCCACGCTGCCGGCCAATACTGATAAAGAATTGCTCGTGATCGGTTTCCTGGCGCACATGGATACCAGCCCGGACTTTGCCGCGGATCATGTCAGTCCGCAGATCATCGAGAATTACGACGGCGGGGATATCCCGCTGAAAGGCAAGGCGGGCATGCTGCTTTCGCCCAAGAAATTCCCCGCCCTGCTGAAATACAAGGGTGAGACGCTGGTCACCACCGATGGCACCACGCTTTTAGGCGCGGATGACAAGGCCGGCGTTGCTGCAATTATGAACGCGCTCGAAACCATGATCGCTGATCCGGATTTCAAACACGGGACGGTCAAGGTTGGTTTTACGCCCGATGAGGAAACCAGCTACGGGATCGACCATTTTGATGTGAAGCGCTTTGCCGCCGATTTTGCCTACACCGTAGATGGCGGCGAACTGGGCGAAATGGAATATGAGAACTTCAATGCCGGGCGCGCTTTTGTGAACGTGAACGGCAAATCGGTGCACCCCGGCGACGCCAAGAATGTGATGGTCAATGCCATGCTGGTGTTCTTTGAATTCAACAGCCTGCTGCCTGTCGAGCAGCGCCCCGAATACACTGCGGGGCGTGAAGGCTTCTACCATTTATGGAAGATGTCTGTTGGATCAGTTGAACATGTTGAAGGCATCTACCTGCTGCGCGACCATGATGCTGCCAAGTACGATCGGCAAAAGCAGATGATCCTGGACTGCGCTGAGTTCATGAATAAGAAATACGGCGCGGGTACGGTCGAGATACGCATCCAGGATCTCTACCGCAACATGCGCGAACAGCTGGAGCCGGTCATCCATATCGTTGAGACCGCCCAGCAGGCCATGCGCGACCTGGGCATCACGCCCATCACCAACCCCATCCGCGGCGGCACCGATGGCGCGCGCCTGTCCTTTAAGGGCCTGCCCACCCCCAATCTTTTCAATGGCGGGCATAACTTCCATGGGCCTTATGAATTCCTGGTCGTTGATACCATGCGCAAAGCATCCCAGGTGATCCTCAAGATCATCGCGCTTTACACCAACAAATAAAAGATAAGTGGGTTGGGTATACCCAAGCTTTCTGCTTTTTGAATTCGCGCAGGCTTGGGTATACCCAACCCAACTGATAAAAGTAGCCCGTACATTCCCCGAAAACCTTTTCAAGAGAAAAGACTTGAATTACCCAAACCACAATAGCAACAAGCTATTGAAGGTTTGGGTATTGTTGTGCGGGATTTTTTTCCTCTTCCCAGCCCACGCCTTGCATTGGGCCAAGTAGCCCCCTGTAAAGATCCCGCGGAGGTGTTAATATTCTCACCCCAAGAGGTAAGCATAGAATGAGGAATTGGATTGTGTGGGCAGCCACCCAAAACTCGGTGCCAAATTAATTGCTACAATTTTTGAGGAATTAAACAAACAAACGCCCTTCCATCAGCGCCATTTGATTTCTACTCCCAGGCATTCATGCCTGGGCTACGGATTTGGATTTTTTACCGAGCTTGAGAATTCATTCTATTTAATGGTCTTGCGCATTTTTATGGCGGTTTCACCGTCGCCGTAAAAGCTGTGCTGCTCGCCGATCTTTTCAAATCCCATTTTTTTCCAGAAGCTCAGCCCGATAAAATTGGTCTTCCTGACCTCGATATCGATCTGCGGGATGCCGCGCGCGTTAATTCGCCTGACCGTTTCAGCCAACAGCGCTTCTGCTACACCGCGCCTGCGGTATGAGGGGTGGGTGGCCATGGAAGCCAGTTCTGCCCGGCCATCAACGATGCGCGAAATCACATCCCCGGCGACGCGGCCGTCGATGACTGCCACCAGGCACAGGTCCGGGTCGTAGCTGAACCAGCGCCGGTAGTCTTCGAGGGTATACGCGTCATATTCATTGAAGCACAGCGCGTCGATCTCCAGGATCTGGTCAAGTTCGGGGTCCTCCCACTCCAGCGGTCTTATGATTATCAGGGGTGTTGATGCCTTCTTGTGCAGGTACGAGCCCCGCCTGCCCGGCGAGGGCAGGTCCTGCCCCGCGTGCTCCAGCAGCTGCTGCATAATTGCGATCTCATCCAACCCATGTTTGGAGGCTGTTTGAAGGAAGGTCTCATCCAGCGGGTCGGGGGAGAGGTCGATCTCATCCAGGTAGATATTGCCATCATCAATAAAATCAAAGCGTGCCAGGCCTCGGGCTTCCAGAAGCGCATAAGCTTTAAGAGCTGATTCCAGGCAGGCGGAGTTTTCGGTCGGCAGGAAAGGGGCGGAATCGAGAATGTAGATGCTTGATCTGTCTCCTGTAATTATTTTTTGAAGCACCAGGTCTTCGCGGGGCGGGTAATCTTTAAGGGCTTTTTTTAATTCAAACTGGTTTTTGATCGTCATTTCGTCATAAACGCCATCACAATAGAGCGTTAATGGAAAATCAAAGCCCGCAGGAACTGCAGCTACCTCTGCTTTCATCACCTTAAATTCCACCAGCGGAACTCCGGAGGCCAGCAGGAGCGGAAAGCGTTTGGTGTAATTGCGCGCGAGCGAAAGGCTGAGCAAATTGGAACCCGTATAGCGCCGTCCGGCGATCTCGAGCACCGCGGGAACAAGGTTGGTCCTTTCCCACCCGTAGATACTGGCGAGGTTGAAAACAACATCCGGCGTGCTCTTCAGCAGGAAGGCGTACATGCTGCTATCCGCCTTCTGGCGCAGCACCTGATGGCCGCTGCTTTTAAGCAGGGCACTGATATGGCCTATCTTTTTTGCGCCGGTAGAGTCCGGCTCTTCGGGTTCAAGCACGACGATCTTCATATTGCCCCCAGGATAGCGTTCTGCAAAAGCGCGTTGATCATGGCCGTGTAATCCAGCCCGAAGTCCAGGGCGGTGCGCACAAAACCGCTGCCATCCTCGCCGATGCTGGGATTCTGGTTGACCTCCAGCACATAAAGCGTGTGGTCCTTGAAGCGCATATCCACGCGCACGTAGGAATCCAGCCCGAGGCAGGTGAAGCATTTCATGGCAGTATCGTTGATCTGCCGGTTCTCCGCTTCGGTCAGGTTCTGAGGGTGGATGGGTGTGGTCTTGCGGTACCAGTCGGAATGAGTCATCCATTTGGCGCTGTAATCCAGGTAGCGCTGGTTTAGAGGCAATGCGTCATATTCGATCTCGAGCAGGGGCATGGTGCGATTGACCTTGCCGGGCAGGATGGCCACTGCAAATTCCCTCCCGCCAATGAACTCTTCCACCAGGGCCGGCTGCTTAAGATCGGCATTGATCTGCCCAACCTTGTCCTTCAGCTGGCGGCAGTTGGTGACCAGCGAATGTTCATCAATGCCGATGCTGTTCTCGGTGGCCACCCCTTTGACGAAAAGCGGGAACTTCATATCGGGTCGCAGCAGTTCATCAGCGCTGCTGAAGACCTGAAAGCGGGGGATGGTGACGCCATGGTATGCGAGTAAATGCTTGATGCGGATCTTATTGATGCCGAGGTTGATGTGGAAAGCGCTGGTGCGCGTATGCGGAATGCCCAGGAATTCCAGCAGGGCGGCAGAGTAGGCCTCGCCGCGCGAATCGCCGCGGATGCGTTCGCTGGCGTCGAAGGCGACTTTGATATTGGACGCACACAGCTTTTCAATATCCTCGGGGGAGTCCATATCAAAAAACTGAATGTTGTGTCCGAGCTTAAGCAAGTGCTTGCCAATGGCAAGGCCTGTGTCCCTGAGTTCTTTCTCTTCAGGGAGCAGGCGCTTGTGCGCAAATGAGTTGTAAATGATTCCAATTTCCATAAAGCAATAATAGTTTTGTTTGCTTAGTATAGTACTAAAATGCTGAAGGATATTTCCTGGTAATGATCCTTAAATTCCAAAAATCTTTACTCGTAGGATAAAAATATGTTTGTCGGCGGTGAATTTTATTATGACGGGGAGTGGCTTCTGGCTCAACCAGTGCCGACGGCTGAAAAGCGCTGCTTTCTTAACGGCGGCAGAGCCTGCCTGGCTGTTATCGGCGACTACCTGATCGAGCACAGCATCCGCGAGATCCTGCTGCCCTCCTATCTGTGCCCTTCTATACTTGACTCCCTGGAACGCTGCGAATTGAAATATGATTTTTTCCAGGTCAACGAAGACCTTTCCGTTGATCTGGAGGACTTTGCCCAAAAAGCCGGCGGCTACGAGGCCGTGTATCTCATCAACTACTTCGGTTTCGAGCACCCATCTGTTGTCCGTGATCACCTGAAGAGCTTGCAGGAAAAAGGTATGCTGGTCGTTGAGGATAACGCCCAGGCAGGTTTCAGCGCCCATCCGGTGGGGGACTTTGTTTTCAACAGCCTGCGCAAGCTGGTGCCGTTTGACGGGGGCTATCTGGATACAGACCTTGAAATCGCGCCGTATCTGCTGAAGTACCAGGCGCGCCCCAACCGGCGCCTGCCGCTGATCCGCGACTACCGGCAGCGCCTGCATGATTACCTTGTAGGTGGCACCTGCAGCTATAAAAAACTGGTGGGGCTTTACTCGCGGGCTGACCGTTATTACGAAAGCGATCTCGTGGTGGAAGGCGACCCGGGGGAACAGGCGCGGATCGAGCGGCTGGATTGGGCAGGCATACGCCAAAGGCGCCGTGAGAATTACAGCTATCTGCTCGGTTTGATCGCACCCATTCGCGAGGTTAAACCGATCTTCCCTGCCCTTCAGCCTGATATGATGCCAATGGGGCTGCCGGTGTATCTCGAAGGCGTTTCACGCGATGCGGTGTATGAGCACCTGGGGGAGAACGGAATCGGCCTGTTCATCCACTGGGAAGAGCTGCGGCACGATGCACGCACCAACAGTAACACGCTGGCTGTATCCATGGCCAGCCGCATGCTGACGCTGGCCATTGACCAGCGCACCAGCAGGGCGCAATTGGAATACCTGGCGGATACATTGGCAAATGGCATACAAAAGGTGAGACGGAATACGTAAAACAAAGGGCGCCTTTTCGTGCGCCCTGAATTTGCTATGCTCCTGCTGCCGCAGGAGCTGCCCCACGTCGGTTCAGCCAGCGCATGGTGAACAAGCCCAGAATGGCGATCACCACGATACCCACCAGGCCGGTGATGCCGCCCAAAGCAGGAATGGTGCCGGCGAAAAGCAGCATGCGCCAGATGCCATAAGCCTGGCTGTTGAAAACGCCATGGATCCAGCCAGCCAGAATGGCGCTTTGGTAATGCAGTGTCATTTCGTTGATGAAGATACCCAGGGCGGTGGTGAGCAGGACCATCAACAGGATCCCAAGGACCGGCATGCCGGGATAATTGAAGCCGACCGCGATCATCGGCGCGTGCCAAAGACCCCAGACTACACCAACGATAAGATAGGCCTTCCATTTACCCAGCGGTATCAATCGCGGGAGCAGATAGCCGCGCCAGCCCCACTCCTCACCAAAAGCCGCGATGCTGTTTAAGAAAGGCGCTGCCACTAATGAAATAACGAAGAGCAGGGGCAGGATCAGGCCGGGAGCAGGCGCAGTGGACATATCAACGCCGCTGGAGGCGATGAGTTCAAAAAAGCTGGTTAATCGCCAATCAGGTTTGCCAAGCCCCAAGGCCCAAGTGAGCAGATAGGTGATGACAAATGCCAGCGGGATGACGAGCGCACTGAAAAGATAGGGCTTGATGGACGGCCCGAAACTGAACAGGGTCGAATTGAGCTTTTCTTTGGTAATAAATCGTATTGTGATGCAGGTTGCCAAAGCCGGCACCCACATGGCGATCAGTATTGTATATTGGCCGATAATAGCCGGGATAAGCGTCACCCTGAAACCCGACAGGATCAGGACGCCTTCTATTAAGTAAGTGATCCCAAAGGTAATGAGCAGAAACGAGATGATGCCTTTTCGATTGAGCATTCTTTATCCTTTTTTTTACACAATTTTAAATACGCAGAACCCCTGATTCAGGTGTCTTCAAACAGATCCTATTTCACCATGCCGAACTGTTTGTTAGCAGCAGTCATCCTGATGAAATACCTCAGCCTTTTTTCAAACACCAGCGGGCGTTTTCGTGCGCCTTCGATCCACGCAATACGGATGCGCCGGTAACTTTCAGGAAAAGCGTTAAAGTTCTGCCAGACCTGCGCGTCTGCCTTTAGCGCCCGAAGGATATCAGCGGCGATGGTGAAATTTTCGGCAGTAAGGTCACCCGCAGCAGCCAGCCCGGCCGGGGTCATCAGTCCTGTTTCGATCAGCCTCCGTACAAGTTCCTTGTTCATTTCAGAGAAAGGGCTGTTCGGGCGGCGCTGGGTGTAGCGCTGGGCGTTACTCTCGGCGTCAATTTTATTCACGGTGCTGTCGATCCATCCAAAGCACAGCGCCTCTTCAACCGCGTCGTTATACGGCAGGCTGGGTTTGCCTGAACTTTTGATATAGCCGATCAGCCAAATCTCTTTTTCAGTACTGTGATTGGCGGCAAGCCACTCGCGCCAGTCCCTTCTTTCGATGAAATATACTGTATTTCCGAGATTCATCAGATTTTCTTTTTCTGTTTCTTATTAGTTCAAAGCAAAACTGTTATATGTATTTTGAAGAAAACACCTGAAACAAATATCAAAGATCTAATATCCATATTAATTTCCACCCCATGTAATATCATCCCCCCGGAGGCTGGTTTTGCCGATCTCAAATCCATTTAATTTCGCCCATTCGCGTGCAGCATTTTCCAGTTCAGTATTGCCGCAATTCAGATATTCATTAGCGGTATTTTTTGTTCCGAAAGCAAACAATGATTCTATGAAAACGGGCTCGTCACCTGCTTTTCCTCTTTTTATGTAAAAAGCAGATTCTTTTGCGATTATTTCCAGTTCTCTTCTTTCCAATAAAGCCATCAATGGCTCTTCTGCACGGACATCCCCGATTTTCACCAAACTCCCCGCCCCCTTTAATCGTACTGTTGGATCAACATCATTCAAGGCAACTATCAAAGGTTCAACGGCGCGTGTATCCAGTAAATATCCGAGAGATTCCGCTGCTGCTGCCCTCACAGTCGGGTCTTGATCAGACAAAGAAGTTATTAACGGTTCAACCGCACGCGAGTCAAAAATTCCTCCAAGTGCTTCTGCTGCAGCCGCTCTAATTGACGGGGCTTCATCATTCAATAAAATGATTAGCGGATCAACTGATTGCTCACCCCCAACCTGCCTGAGTGCCTCCAATATGCCCGAGCGCAGGTATTCATTGTCCGTTCCATGAAATGCTATTCTCAAAGGCCCGATCGCTTTGGATCCTGAATTTGAAAGCTCTTTGATCGCGCTTCCTCTCCACGCAGGATCCTCAAGATGTTGGATCTGTTCGGGTATAAAACGAACATTGTAAGCCCTGAAAGATGAGGTCAATTGAAAAGAACATGCAGCGAACAACAACCACCCCAGAATTATTGGAAGGGGACTCCGTTTTCCTTCATATTTTTGCCTTGGATGCACTTGTCGGGCTTTTTTACCCTCTGAGGAAGCATTTTGATCTGTTTGAGCATGTTTCGTACGCGCCAGTGCCGAAAACAAATTTTCCGTTGCTTTCGAATCCTGTCTTATCAACGCAACCGCCAATGCAGCCCACAATCCAGCGTTCTTTTCACGGTCATGAAAAATTTCCTTCAATGGCTCTATGGCTCGTTGGTCTCCAAGAACCCCAAGCGCTAATGCTGCTTCTGACCTTACATCTGGATCAGCGTCTTTCAATACAGAAATCAAGGGCTCAACAGCTTGCAGGTCGGCTATCTGACTTAATGCGTTGATTGCCCCAACCCGAACAGCCGGATCCTCATCTTTCAGACAATCAATTAATGGTTTCGAAGATCTCCCATCTTTAAACTGTCCGAGAGCAAGCACTGCCGCTTCACGAACTATTTTGGCTTTATCCTTCAAAACTGTGATCAGTGCCGGAACAGCGATCAATTGCACTCTGCCGGTCCAATCCTTTATCTGTCCAAGCGCTTGCGCTACCTCAGCTCGAATATCCGAAGATTCGTCCTTCAATTTTTCGATCAACGGTTCAATGGCGCGTTTTTCACTTAACTGCGCCAGGGCTTGTACCGCTTTCAATCTTACATTTCGATCCTTGTCATTTAAGATTCCGATCAAAGGCTCAATACCGTTTTCATAATTTAATGCACCAAGAGACATTGCAGCATCAGCCCGAACTCTTGAATCTGGATCTTTCAGTGCAGAAATTAGAGCTTGTGATTGGGGTAGTGTCTTTGCGATATCTCTTTTATGAAAAAGAAAATCAACATAATAGGCGGAAAAGAATAGCATTGCAATAAATAAAATTGCCAATCCTGAATATAAAATAATATAAAGTGACATGATGATTATTCTCCCTGATTAACAATCCAACGAATCAAAACAATGCATCATTTTATGCAAAACACGTCCGACTATCTCGGTTTATTTGACTATTCTCAATGTGTTGCATTTTTTTGCGCCTTTCAAATACTTTTGGCTTTGTTCTGTAAAGAACCAATTTTTTTTCAGCCCTACCGCAGGAACAGCGCCACCGCCTTTTGAATAGTATTCCAAAACCCGTATGCCAACGGGAGGCCGACTGCCGCCCATGCGGCAGCAACAACCGCCGGACTGGTTGCAATTTCTTTTGTTTCAGGCAAATCGCCATCAGCCGCCGGCAGGATGCGGTCATGCGCCAGCTGCTTTTCTTTTGCCAGCTGTTCATCGGTCATGAAATATTTATCAGCCACCGGGCGCACCAGCAGGTTGCACACAAAACCCAACGCCAGAAAACCCGCCAGGATATACATGGTCACATCATAGACCTGGGCACTCGGGACGCCGCGCGCGATCTGGAATTCGCGGATATAGTTGACAAGCACCGGGCCGAGCACGCCCGCTGTTGCCCAGGCGGTCAGCAGACGCCCGTGGATGGCGCCGACCATCTGCGGGCCGAACATATCCGCCAGGTAGGCAGGGATGGTCGCGAAGCCTCCCCCGTACATGGAAACGATCACGCAGAAAGCGCCGACAAATAGCGCCAGGCTGCCCGCTTTGCCCAATGAGGGAATGGCTGCGTAAAGCAAAAATCCCAACACAAAAAAGATGAAATAGGTTGATTTACGCCCTATGCGATCCGAAAGCGACGCCCAAAAGAAGCGGCCCCCGATATTAAAAAGGGAGAGCAGCCCGGTGAAGCCCGCGGCTATGGCAGCCACCTGCGTTTTCTGCACCGAACTGAGTTCAGCGAACGCAGCGGTGATGCCGATCAGCTTTCCGGCAAAGACCTCTTGCAGCAGCGGGGAAGCCATGCCGATGATGCCGATCCCGGCGGAGACATTCAGCAGGAGCACTCCCCAGATCAGCCAGAACTGCGGCGTCTTCCAGGCTTTGCTGACGTGTACATTCCTGGCGGTGATCATGGCATTGCCCGCCTTT
>Ga0172375_10007233_pt1 | contig 15258 bp, 18 predicted proteins | sample LakKiv1m_FD_114537 | JGI IMG/M metagenome (GOLD analysis project Ga0172375, IMG submission 114537) | Freshwater microbial communities from Kabuno Bay, South-Kivu, Congo - kab_092012_11.1m | ecosystem: Environmental > Aquatic > Freshwater > Lake | place: Democratic Republic of the Congo... | reverse complement strand
GGGTCAGCGGCCTCCGCGTACAGGCCGTCCTTCCCGGACGTGAGCAGCGCCGTCACGACGTCTCGGGAACGCCACTTCCGGGGTGCGTCACCGAGGTCGCGGCCGTGCTCCAGGGTGAGCGGGTTCGGGCCCGTGGTGAGGTCGTCGCCGTACCCGAACCCGTCCTCGGTGAGGTCGACGTTCACCATGTGCAGCTGCCGGTGCCGGTCCAGCCGCCACGCCGCGAGCTGGTAGCCGCGCAGCGTCCCGAGCAGCGCCCGATAGTTCTGGCCGGGGGAGAACCGCAGCACGGCCTCCTGCTCCCACGGGTCGCCGTTCGAGTCGTGCGTCGCGGTGAACGTCGGGGTGACCCCCACCAGGCAGCCGCGGGACTGCGCGGCTGCGATCAGCGGGAGCATGATCTGGCCGGCGTTCCCGGCCACCTCGGTTTCGCCCTGGCCGCCCTGGGTTTCGGGGTCGTCCGGGTCGTCACCGCCGCCGCCGTCGCCGTCGGGGTTGTACGGGAGGCACGCCTCCTCGAGCAGCACCGACAACGCCAACCCGCCGAACGATCCGACGCCCTGCTCGTCCACGTCGTCGAGGTCGGCCTCGTCGACGATGAAGATGTCCGACCAGGTGTCGCCGTTCTCGTCGTAGAGGGTGGCCTCGACGTCGAGGTCGACGTCGTTGTCCACGATCGACGCGAGCCGGTCGTAGTAGCGGCCGTGGATCGAGTAGTCGAACTCCAGCGTTCCGGCCACGTCGTCCCGCGGGGACACATCCCACTTCGGGGGTTCGGGCAGCGGGTACGGCTCCCCGTCGCGGGGGAGCGCCCACAGCTCCAGGCGCAGGAATCCCACGTCAGCCCACCGCCCACGCCTGGCGGGCCTCGACACGGATGCCCATCGGTCCACCTCCGGTCAGGTCGAGCCGCACGGTCGGGCCGGCGGCGCCGGGCACCGGGTCGAGCACCCACCACGGGCCGATCCGGGGGTCCTTCACGAGCTGTGTCCGGTCGAACGTGAACCCGGTCGGGTCCCACGAGTAGTCGCCGACCGTGATCCGGTGGCCGGCGCCGAAGGTGTGCCGGTAGCCGATGCCGATGCCGGTCGCCACGTCGGTCAGGACCGGGTTGTTCCCGGTCGTCGAGCCGACCCCGAACGTGACGAGCGCGTCGGAGATCCGGCCGGTGGACGGCGCGAACTCGGTGAGCTCCCACGTCTGCCCGGCGGCGAGGCCGGGGTGTTCGGCGACGACGACGTGTTCGCTCCGCCAGAACGCCCAATGGGAGGTGAACTCGACCGGGACCCGGGCGAGCATCCCCGCCTTCCACCGGGTCGGGTCGATGGTGTTGGCCGCCTCCACGGGCAGCTGCCGGCGGGTGCCGTCCGGGAGGGTGTGCACCATCATGGCGACGTCCTGCACGCACAGCGCCGACAGCAGGTCCATGTTCCGGTAGAACTCGGCGTTCTGGCCGTCGGGTGGGACACGGCCGTCCGCGTCGCACCCGCGGACCCAGAAGTCCACCCCGAAGTCCCGCGGCTCGTACGGCTTCCGCGGCACGCGGAGCGCCCCGTCCCGGCCGGCGACCGTGAGGTTCTCGGAGCGCCGGCCGGGGATCGTGAGCAGCCCGGACAGATCGATCGCGTGCACGGCCCACGTGGCGACGTCCACGCCGGCCCACGACAGGCCCTCGACCGAGACACCGGTCCCGGTCATCGGGCCCGCCCCAGCCGGGCGAGGGTCCGCTTCGAGCGGTTGATCGAGTCGCTGGACCGTTCGGCCTGCGGGTTGTGGATGTTCACGGTGACGTCGGAGCCTCCGTTCATGCCGTCGCGGTCGTCGCGGCGGTGGTTCTCGTCGCGGGCCCGGGACAGCCAGGCGTGCCCGGGCAGTCGGGCGTCACCGGTCAGCGACATCCCGTTGAGGGCCATGTCCCGGTTGAGCTGGCCGTGGGCGGCGTCGACGATGTCCCGGGCCGACGCGATGATGTTCGGCATCCCACCGCGCAGGCTGTCCGCGAAATCGGTGGTCAGCGCCTTACCGGAGTAGGTGACATAACCGCGGCCCGAGAACGGGCCCTCCTTGGCGGGCGAGAACGGGAACATCGAGCGCACCTTCGCGACGCCGTCTCGGACGAAGCTGGTCACCCGACCCCAGGCGTTCTTGATGCCGTTGAGGAAGCCGTCGACGAGCGCCCGGCCGGAACCGATCAGCAGCGACCCGATGTTCCCGAGCGCCGACATGACCCGGCCGGGGATGCCGGCGACCCACGAGATCGCGCGGGCGATCGCCGTCGAGATCGTCGTGACCAGCGCAGTCCAGGCGGCCGACGTGATCGCCTTCGCGCGTTCCCAGGCGTTCTGCACGAACGAGACGGCGCGCTGACCAAACGATGTCACCGCGGAAACGATGTTGTTCCAGGCGTTCCGGACGAAGTTCGACACCGCCGTCCAGGCGGCCTGGGTGAACGCCTTCACCCGGTCCCAGTTCGCGATGATCAACACGACCAGGCCGACGACCGCAGCCGTCACCCACCCGATCGGGCCCATCGCGACGACCCAGGCGGCAGCCATGACCGCGGCCCGCGCCATCGCCCCGGCGGCCATCATCACCCACTGGGCGACCATCCGGGCGGCAACCGCCGCCATCTGTGCGGCCGCGGTCGCCGCAGCCGCACCAGTGGTCAACGCCCACGCCGCGGCCACCCGCACCGCGTTCGCGGTCGCCTGCGCCGCGAGGATCCCCCACTGCACGAGCTTCGCGGCGACCGCCGCGGTGGCCTGGGCGACGGCGACCGTGGCGTTCACGCCGGCCGTCAACAGCCACGCCGCGCCAACCTTGATCGCGTGCAGGGTCGCGGTCGCCCCGAGGAGCGCCCACTGCGCCAGCTTCGCCACCACGGCCGCGGTGGTCTGTGCGACGGCGAGGGCCGCGTTCGCGCCCGCCGACAGCAGCCACGCCGCACCAGTCTTGATCGCGCTCGCGGTGGCGGTGATCGCCAGCCACGTCCACTGTGCGACGGCGACCGCGACGGTCGTGACGATCCGCGACCGCAGGATCGTCATCGCCGTCGTGACGATCGTGACCGCGGGCGACAGCAGCATCAGCGCGCCACGCCACAGCATGAGCGCGCCCTGCCCACCGAGGAACAGGCCGGTCAGAACCCCCACCGCGATCCCGAGGTTCCGCATGACGCCCTCGTTCTCGGCGAGGTACTCCGTCAGCGGCGCGATGAACGACAACACCGCCGACACCACGTGGACCAACCCGCCGAACGCGGCCGCGACCCCGAGGAGTGCCCCGGTCAGGAACGGGCCGGCGACCTGGGCGATGGTGCCCATCTGGTCGGCGATGTTCCGCAGGGCATCGGTGATGCCCCACTGGTCCATCGCGGCCTTCGCCTTCCCGACCAGCTCCGGGATGCTGTTGAAGAACGGCGTCACCCGCTCGTTGAGACCGACGAACGCGGCGCCGCTCTTCTCGATCAGCGGGAGCACGGACTGGGCCATGCCGGACGTGAAGTTCCCGCGGAACGTGGCCCACTGGTTCGTCAGCGACGCCGACGCGTTCGCCGACGCGCCGACCATGTCCGACCACAGCGGCCCGGACGCGGTCTCGAACGCCTTCTCCAGGTCAGCGACGCTGATCTTGCCGTCGGAGGCCATCTTCCGGACCTCGTCGGCGGACTTCCCGAACTGCGACTGGAGCTGGTTGAAGATCGGGACGCCGGCCTGGGAGATCTGGTTCAGGTGGTCGAGCTGGACCTTCCCGGCGTTCGTCGCCCCGGTCAGCGCGTACAGCGCCGATTCCATGCCCTGCGCACCGGACCCGGCGACCGTGGTTGCCGCGTCGAGGTTGCGGAGCATGGACTCCGCGCGTTCCCCGGAGATCCCCAGGTAGGCGAGCGACTCGCCGGCCTTGAGGAAGTTCTGGTGCCCGAGGGACGACCCGGCCGACAGCCGCGCCAGCCGGTCCATCATGTCCCCGGCGACCTTGGTGTCGTTGTAGAGGCCCTCCATGACTCGACGGGTGTTGTCGAGCTGGTTGGCGAGCCCCGCGACGTCGGTGCCGATCTTGACGATGCCGGCGATCCCGGCGAACGCGGTGAGCTGCCCGGCGAGGCCCTTCACCGAGTCCATCAGCCCGTCCGTCGCGGACCGGCTGTTCTGGACGGCGGTGACGAACCGGGAGCCCATCCCGACCGCGGCGCTTCCGGCGGCGGCCATCCCGGCACCGATGGTCCGCCCGGCCGCCATGCCGACACTGCCCGCCGCGGACAGTGCCGTACCGACACCACGGGCACCGGCGACAACCCCGTTGAACGCGGTCCGGGTGACCCCGCCAAGGGTCCCCATCCGCCCGGAGAACGCCGACGCGGCCGCCGACGTCGACACGAACCCGTCCCGGAACCGGCCCAGGGAGTTGATCCCCGGCCCAAGCACCCGCTGGGCGACCCCACCGAGGGTGCCCATCCGGCCGGAGAACGCCGACGCGGCAACGTCCGCGGATCGGAACCCGTCGCGGAACCGCCCGAGCCCGTTGATGCCGGGCCCGAACACCCGCTGGGCGACACCGCCGAGGGTGCCCATGCGACCCGAGAACGCCGACGCGGCCGCCTCGGTCGACTGGAACCCGTCGCGGAACCGGCCAAGCCCGTTGACCGCGGGGGTGATCGCCCGGGACGTCAGGGACGCGACGCCGCTGCCGAGGGACGCGAACGTGCGGCCGGCGGCCGCGGTGCCGCGACGGAGGATGTCCCCGAGCCGGCCGAACCGTCGCCCGGCCTGGTCGACACTGGAGTTGTAGTCGCGGTCGTTGACCCGGAGGGTCGCGACCAGGTCACCGATGTTCACGGCCCGGACCCCTATTCAGTTGTGCGCCCGACCGTTGCCCCTGGTCAGGAGCGGAGACGGGCAGTGATGTCGGCGATCTCCGACGGACGCTCGACGCGGTGCGGCATCTCCCGCGCGAGGTGTCGGTACACGGAGTCCTCCGGGGGCAGCGACGCCCGCAGGTTCACGAACTCGCGGATCGTGAGGTTCGGGATGTCCCGCGGCCGGATCCCGTGGAACCGGCGGAGGTCCCCTTCGAGCGCCCACCAGTAGCGGCGCGTGGCTTCTTCTTCGCGGTCGGCCTGGCGTTGTTCCCGGGTCCGTTTCCGGCGGGCGTGGGGGCTTTTCCCGACGCCTCCCGATAGGCGTCGTACGCCGCACGGAACGTCATCGGCTGCCCCCGGCCGTGGGCCATGCCCCACAGCAGCACCACCTGGAGCTCGGTCTCGGTCATGCCGCTGTCGATCCACCGGTCCAGCACGTCCGCGCCGAACAGGTCCGCCAACAACCCGTTCGTGGACTCGGTGGCCGCGGCGGACTCCTCGGCGGCGATCTTGTCCGCGGCCGCCTGGAGCGCGGTGATCTGCTCGGCGACGTCAGCGCCGTTCTCCGCCTCGACCATGAGCGCGGCGATCTGCGATCGGACCTGGGCGGTGCGGGCAGCGACCCGCTTCTCGGCGTCCTGGATCTCCTCGAGGCGCCGCTGGAACCGCAGCGGCAGGTCGTGCGGCACGACCACCGTCACGCCGCGGATGACCTCGGTGGCGGCCTCGCCGCGCTCGTCGGCCTCGGCGCGTTTGATCTCCGCCCAGAACTCGTCCCACGAGTCGTGGCGCTCCTCCTCGGCGGCGGCCGACTGCGCAGGGGTGGCCGCCTTCACCGGGGCGGCGCCACCGCCCGCGGCACGGCCCCGGGCCTGGGCGACCTTGACCTCGGCCTCGGCCTGGATGCGGGCGATCTCCGCGTCGAGGCTCTCGTCGTGGTCGACCATCAGCCGCCACCACCCTCACCGTTGTCGCCCGGGTCGACGGCGGTAACCCGCGCCGCACCGGACCGGGTCAGCGCCGCGCTCCACGACGTCTTGTCGTTGTTCCCGCCGCCGCGGGCGCCCGGCTCGTTGTAGACGGTCCACTCGGTCCACTCGGTGTGGGAGTCGTGGCGGAACCGGATGTCGCCGTGGGACTCGCGGGACTTCTTCGTGCCCAGGGCGTCGACGGCGGCCTGCCCGGGGTCGCGGACGGTCTCGTCCTCGTCGAGGTACTCCATGAACCCCTCGAGGGACAGCGCGCTGCCGCGCTGCATGGCCTCGCCCTCGTACTCGCCGTCGGACGCGAACGTGGTGGTCTCGGTGGTCTCACCGTTCGCGTTGGGGTCGTCCTCGAACGTGTTGATACCGCCGATGTCGAGCCACGTGGTGGGCTCGGCGGGGTCCTTGATCTGGAAGATCCAGCCGCGGGCGTCGATCTTCATGGGGTGCCTCCTGGGGTGTGACGGGGTGGTGATGTGGGGGAGCGGGCCGGGCGTGGGTTACACGCGGTTCGCGGTGACCCGGCGAACCTCGGCCTCGAACAGGACCGTGAACTCGTGCCGGCCGTGCTCGTCATAGTCGTTGTACGACAGCCCGCGCGGGCAGATCAGCGACAGCATCCGAGTCCCGCCGGGCAGGTCCCGGCGCCGCAACCCGTGGAGGGTGTCGAACACGGCCTGGGCGGTCTCCTCGGCGGCCGTGTAGTCGCCGCGGGGCCCGCGGACCCGGAACTCGATGACGGGTTCGTCGTAGCCGTGGTGGGCGTCCGGGGGGAGCTGGTCGAGCCGGCGGACGGTGATGCACGCGTCCAGGTCGGGCGGCTGCCCCCCGACGAAGATCGTTCCGCCGGGGGCGTCCGGCCGGTACACGCCGACACCGAGCTCATCGGCGAGCGCCGCGAACTCGGCGGTGATCGTCCGAGGTGTCACCGGCCACCACCCCCTCCGTTGCTGTGGGCGCGCCGGACCGAGGTCTCGATCAGGCGGAGCATGACCTGCCGCTCACGCCGGAACGGGTCCTCCAGGTACTTCGCCTTGCCCTTGATCGGGTGGTGCCACGTCGTCTCCTCATGCTGACGGCGGGCGTACACGGTGTTGAAGCTGACCGCGGCCATGAGCCGCTCCGGGTACAGGTGTGGCCGCGCGGACCGCTCCAGGTGACCCTCCCGGAACGGGGTCTCCTTCTGTGCCTCCCCGAGCAGGTGCTCGGACGCGAGCTGGAGACCGCGGACCGCGCCGCCGCGGGCGGCGGCCTTCGCCTCGGGGCCGCGCCATTGGACCCGGACCCGCCCGGTCACGTGAACGCGACCTCGACGTGGTTGGGGGTGCGGGCCGCCTGGAAGTCGCGTTTCCGCACGGAGTGGATCTCCGCGACGCGGCCACCCTCGACACGACCGCCGACGATCCGGCCACCCTCCACGGTGAGCCGCGACTCCGGGGTGAGGTAGCGGATCGCGGCGGGCTCGAACCAGGCGGTCGACTCGTCCCCGACGGTGCGACTGCCCCCCTGGGAGGTGGACCGCTTCGTGCGGTGGTTCCACTCGATGTGACACCGCAGCCGCACCGGCGGCCCGTACAGCGGCCCGTCACCGGCCTGCCCGATGTACGGCTCGACGATCGCGGAGTGCAGCAGCGCCCACCGCGGGATCCGGCCGGCCATCAGCCGATCACCATCGGGTCGATCGGCAGCAGCCCCGCCGCGGCCAGGATGTCCCCGGCCTTCGGGGCGAGGTCCACCCCCGCCGGGTTCGCGCCGGCGCCGGTGGTGCCACGGGTGAACCGGACGGATCCGATCTGCCCGTCGGTGTAGGTGGCCGCCCCGATCCCGTAGTCGCCGGACTCGATCCAGTCCTCCACCTGTGCGCACGTCGCCGCCCGCAGGGCCGCGATCACCTCGCAGTCGGTGGGCATCCCGTCGGCGTCGACGGCGTACCGGGCGCCCCGGAGTGCCCGGTCGACCCGGCGGGACGCCGAAACCAGCATCCCCCGGGTCAGCTCCTCCGGTGCCGGTTCCCCGTCCAGGTAGTTCACATAGTCCGAGGTCGACGCGTAGGTGCTGTTGGCGTGCATCGGTCACCGAACCTTTCCGGCCAGGCTGGGTGGCCCGCTGGGGAGCGGCGGGCCACCCGCCGTGGCGTTACTCGGCGGCGGCCGGGGTGTCGGCACCGTCGGTCGTGGCGGCCGACCCGGTGTCGGCGCGGCGACCGCGCTGCCGCTGCCCGGACGACCGGGCCCCGGTGGTCGGGGTGTCCCCGCCGCCGGTGGCCCCACCGGCGGCGACCGCGGTGGTGGCGGTCTCCTTGACGCGCTTCCACCGCGGGGAGGCGTCCATCTGGCGGCCGGCGGTCGAGCCCGGGGTGGCCCGGACCCTCTCGCCGGACGCGTGCACGTACAGAGCCATCAGCCGAACCTCTCCGCGAGCTCGTCCCGGGTCAGCTCCTCCGCCGCGGACCGGGTGATCGTGTCGGGGTAGTGGTGGACCGCGTACTCCACCCAGTCGGCCTTCCGCCCACGGGGAGACGGCTTCGCCGGGGCCTCCCGCAGCTCGACCTCCTCGGCGGCGCGCGCCTTCTCCTCGGCGGCACGTCGTGCCGCGAGGGACTCGGCGCCGTCACCGGCCGGGGCGGGCGGGTCGGCCGCGGGCCCGGACGGGACACCGGTGTACGGCGTCCCGTCCGGGTTGACCCGCTGGAGCGCACCGGAGGCGAGACGGTCCGCGATCCCCGAGGGGAGCGGCAGCCGCATCGTGTGGATGCCGCCGCCCTCCCCTCGGAACGTGACCGTCTCCATCAGGTCTGCCGCGGGAACCGGAACGCCGCCACGGTGGCGGTGGCGTCCAGGCCCACCATGACCGGGGAGTGCACGATCTCCGGCTCGGCGGGGGTGCCGACGTTGACGTGCTCGGACTGGACGCGGCCGGACTCGAACGGTCCGACGATGGCGGACTCGCCGGCGGGCACGACGACCTCGATGGGGCCCTGCCCGGAGGCGAGCGCCGGCGGGTAGTTGCCGGGGCCGACGGTGACGGTGACCGCGGCGCCACCGGCGGTCACGTGCAGGAGCAGCAGCTCGGGGAGCTTGACGTCGACGACGCCGGTCCGGGCGTTGGTGTCGACGTAGTAGTCACCGGCCGCGAGGCTGTCGCCGTCGACCGGGGTCCCACCGTTGGGGAGCATGTTCTGGACGGTGATCTCGGTTGCCACCGGACGCACCTACCTTCCTGGGGATGTGGGGGTGGAGGGGTCGGGTGGGGGCTCAGTCGCCGCCGTTGCCGTCACCGCCGCCGTTGCCGTTGCCGCCGTTGTCGCCGCCGCCGATCGGGGTGACGGTGTCGCGGCGGACCGCCAGGGCCGACACCAGCGAGTCCGGGCGGATGACCTTCGCGCCGTACAGGGCGAGACCCTTGATCGCGTCGGAGAACGACGACTCCGGGCGGAACGCCTCGGTCTTGTTGATCTGCTCGGCCCAGGTGATCGCCCGCGAGGTGCCGGCCTGGATGACGTTGGCCTCCTCGACGCCGGCGCCGCCGTAGTCCGCGCCCAGGTCGACCAGCTCGACCGGGGTGTTGTTGCTGGACAGGATGTCGAATCCGGCGGCGCGGCCGACCTGCCCGTTCCGCAGCGTCGACGGGTCGGCGGACTTGTCGTTCTCGATGAACCGCGAGTCGCGGATCAGCGCACCGTGCATCCACGGCGGCAGCACGACGTACCGGCCCTGGACCGGCACGTTGAGCTCGTCGAGCCGCACCTTCATCGGCACGAGGATCCGGTCGTAGACCCGGCGGAACTCCATGTCCAGGGCGGCCGCGGTCTCCAGCCCGTGGTCGATGACGACCGGGCGGATCCGCTGGGACACCGGGATCGCCGGGTACAGACCGGCGACGTACTGGTCCATCTTGTCCGCGAGGGCGTAGCCGGCCTCGTCGCTGGCCTCGGGCATGAAGGTGCCCTTCGCCTGGCGGGCGTCCACGTCGTCGACCTCGAACGACCAGTAGTCGGCCTGGTCGACGACGAGGGTCCGCTGCGCGGTGGTCAGCGGCTCGGGCACGATCCGGGTCTGGCCCGGCACGTACCGACCGATGGACGGGCGACCCACGGAGGTGATCCGGACGGTGTCGCCGGCCTCCCGGATCTCGCCCTCGTAGTCGCGGTTCACCACGCCGGGGCCGGCGTAGATCAGGGTCTTCCGGAGCGCAACCAGGAGGTTGTTGCTCCAGATCTCGGGGACGAAGTTACGGATCGTCACGGGGGAACTCCCTGTGATCGGGGCACGCCGAACAGCCCGGTCCCGCTACAGGTGCGGGATGCCGGGCTGCCGGTGGGATGTGCCAGGTGGAATGTGGGGAGCGCCCCGCGATCACGGGGGCGCAGAATCAGCCGCCGAGGAGCTTGCGGAGACGGCCCTCCTTCTGGGCCTTCACCGCCTCTTCCGGGGTGAGCCGCTTGTACTGCTCGAGGGTCAGCTGCTCGCTGCCGCCGGTCGGGCCGATCGGCTCGGTGCCAGAGCGGCGGGGGCCCTCGCGGGTGACCTTGAGCCGCGGGTTCGCCTCGACCGCCGCGGCGACCGCCGCGTTCACGTCGTCGGCGAACGTGTCGGACGTCGGGTCCAGCTTCGCGAGCGTCCCCTCCGCCTTGAGCACGGCGAGGGTCAGCGCCGGGTCAGCCTCGGCGTCCTTGAACGCACCGGGGAGGGCGTTCTGGACGGTGAGCTCACGGATCTGCCGCTGGTAGCCGGCGGTCTCCGACTCCCGGGCCTTCCGCTCCTCCTCCAGCTGCTTCGCCAGCTCCTCGGGGTCCGGCGGGGTGTCCGGTGCCGCGTCCGGGTTGAGAACCTTCGCGAGGTCCTCGAACCGCTTCTTCAGCTCGTCCCGCTCCTCCGCGGCCTTCTTCGCCTCGGCGTACTCGGCCGCGAGCCGGTCCCGTTCGGCCTCGGCCTCCTTGGCGCGGGTCCGGTACTTCGCGGCCTGCCGCGACGCGGACCGCGCCGAACCGGCGTCACCGTCGGGGTCGTCACCGGCCGGGGCGTCACCACTCGGGTCGGCGGTGCCGGTGCCGGTCGGGGCGGTGTCGGATGGCGTCCCGTCGTCCGGGCCGTTACCGGGGGGCGTGGTCGTCGGGTCCGGCGCTGCCGGGCCGTTCGGGTCGCCGTCCGGTGAGGTGCCGGTGGGGTCGTCAGCCATGAGGGTCTCCTCGGGGTGTGCGTCGCACCTGGCCGCTGGCCGGGCGCGGGATGGGCCCCGCCCGCGGGGCGGGGGGATCGGGGGTGCGGGAACGGGCCGTCAGCGGGCGCGGTGGATCTGTTCGCGGTTCGGCTGCCGGGGGGCGCCGGTGCGTTTCACGTGCTCGCGGATGCGGCCCTGGGCGGCGCGGACGGCGCGGCGCGCCTCCTTGCGGGCGGCGTCGGTCATCGCGACGGCCTCGCGGCGTTTCGCCGCGCGGACCTGCCGTTCGAGGTAGCGGTGGTGCTGGGTGTCGGCGTACTTCTCGGCGCGCCGCGGGTCCGGGTCCGGTGGGGTCGCGACCCGGGACGCGCCGGGTAGATACGCCGACACCGAATGCCGACAGTTCGGGTGTTGGAACCCGGCGGCGGTGGCGTCGTCGAGGCCACCCGCGACGTCGATCGTGATCCACTCGTCGGACGTCAACGACCGGACCTGGACACGGCCGGGCGGGTGCGACCCGGACGCGGCGAGGATCGTCCCCTCCCACGGCCCGCACAGGTCGCACGCCGCCTGGTGGGCGGACACCTGCACGAAGTCGATCCCGGCGGCCTGCATGCGGGCGGTCCCGGCGGCGGTCGCGGCGCGGGCGGTCACCGACCGGGACGCCATCTCGGCGTAGGTGGTCAGGTCCCAGTTCCGGCCGGCGCGGTCGACGAACCCGGTGATGCCGCGGCGCGCGAACCGGTCGAGGGCCCGTTGGGCGACGTCGACACGGCGTTCCGGCGCGGCGAACGTCGGCACCGCGGAGCGGGCCATCACCTGGGCGTACACGTCGTCGACGGCGCGGGTGACGGACCGGTGCACCGGGGTCATCCGGTCGTTGAGGGACCGGGCGATCTGGTCGATGGGGCCGCGGTCCAGCGGTGTCGTGTACTGGTCGGCGGCGCCACCGAGGAGCCGGCGGAGGTCCGCGGCCGCGCGCCGGTCCCCGTACGCGGCGGCCGCCGACACGGCAGCGTCACCGGCGGGGCGGGCACGGGCGTCGAGCCGGTCGGCGATGCGGGCGGCCTGCCGGCGGAGTCGGTTCGCCTCGCGGGACTGCGCGGCGAGGTCGTCGACGTCGACGGTGGCGCCGCGGTGCACGGCGTCCGCCGTCGCCCGGAGCAGCGCGAGCTCAGCCTCCGCGTAGAGCGTCGCGAGGTCGCGGGCGAGCCGTTCCGGTGGGGGACCGACCGGCATGGGCGGTCACCCCCTCCCGGTCACCCCGCGGTTCGGGCGCGGAGCTCGGCGGCGGCGTCGGTGAGCAGGTCCGCCACGGCGGTCGCGACAGCCGCCCCGTCACCGGTGAGCGCGACAACGGCCCCGGTGTCGCGGCCGGTGTCGTCGATGTCGGGTTCGGGGTCGCCGCCGGTGAGGGTCACCGGGACGTGCCCGATGACCTGCGGGTCGCCGTCGCCGACCTGGAGGGTGACGGGCAGCTCGACCGTCACGGCGGGGATCTTCATGCGTCGTCGTCCTCGTCCTGGTCGTCGTCGGTGTCGTCGTCCGGGTCGTTGTCGCCGAACGGGTTGTCGTCGTCCTCGGGGGGGCCGCCGGGCTCGAACGACGGCGGGGTCCGCGCCTCCTTGGCGTCCTTGATGCGCTGGACCTCCTCGTCGCGCTGCGTCTTGTCCCAGTCCGGGTGCAGCATCGCGACCATCGTTTCGATCGACGCGGCGTCGGCGCCGGCGATCAGCGCGACCGTTTGGGCGCGGGCCTGCTGGGACTCGGCGACGGACTCCTGGAAGTTCACATCCGCGGCGGCGGCCTTGTCCGGGTCGCCGCGCCCGTTGAACAGGGTCCGGTCGAACGCGATGAGCAGCTCCGCGAGCCGGCGCATCGCGACCCGCCAGCGGCGGATCTTCGCGGCGCGGAGGTTCTGGGTGCGGATCTGCCGGTTCCACGACTCGGCGGCGGTGAGCGCGGTCGTCTCGGACAGCCCGAACGTCTGCGGGCTGTACCCGGCGCCGGAGGTGATCCGGGTGATCAGCTCCAGGCCGGTTTCGCGGTGCTCCTGCCAGCGGATCGCGAACTGCTGTGCCTGGATCTGCAACGGTCCCTGGGTGTCGACCATCGCGTTCAACGTCACGTACAGCTCGCGGTCGATGTCGGCGATCGCGCCCTGCCCGGGCCCGAGGCTCTTGAGGTAGTGCTGCGGCACGTGCAGCCGGGACCGGCCGTGCCGGATGTCCCGCATCCACGACGTGTAGGTGTCGTCGAGGGCGTCGAGCATCCCCTCCAGGGACGCGATGTCGGCCCGCCCGAGGTCCCGGGCGGCCGGGTTCCGCCGCCACGCCTTCGTCCGTGGCCGCGCGTTCGGCACCGCCACCACGTCGATCATGTCGACGCCGGTCTCGATGACGACGCGCCCGTCGGCGAGGATCGCGACCCCTTCGGCGGCCTCGTCGTCGCCGAGCAGCCCGGCGGTGGCGTGGTGCTCGGTCAGCGGCACCGACCGGCCCAGGTTGTCCGCGGTCCCCACGTACAGGCCGTGCTCGATGTGGCCGGGTTCGTGGTGCTCGAGGTGCCGGGTGTGGGTGGTGCCGTCGATCCATTCGGACACGAACGTCACCGCGACCAGCACCCCGTGTGAGAACCGCGGGTACGCACAGTCCGCGTCGATGACCGACACCAGCGGCCCGGTCGGGTCGACGTCGCGGTCCCATCCGACCCGCAGGTAGACGTGCCCGAGCGCGGCGCACGCCTCCGCGGCGTCGTGGAGCTTCGCGTGCGCTTCCTCCCCGAGCAGCTCCTCGAGCCGCTCCTGGGTGGGCTTGGATCCGCGGACCTCGATGGTGGGGGGCGCACCGAACAGCAGGTCGGCGCTGACCTGGGCGATCTCCGACGCGAGCGGCATGTGCAGCTTCGTGCGCTGCGCCTGGTCGGTGGCGCGCTGCCCCCAGAAGAACCGGGCCACCGACCCGGCCAGACCACCGCGTTCGTAGAACCCGCCGTGCCGGACCTGGTCGACGTCCCCGCCGTAGTACTGCGACAGCTCGTCGGCGTCGCCGGACCACCACGCGGACCAGCCGGCCACGTCGCGGTGCGGGCGGTCGAACTCCTTGGGCGGCCACTCGGTGTACTGGACGGGGAGCGGCATGACGGCGTCGCCTCCTCGGGGTGGTGGCCCCGGGGAGGGGCGTCAGCGGGTCGGAGACGGTCGAACCCGGGCCCGCGCGGGGGATCCGGCGGGCCCGGGTTCGGTGGGTGCGCGCACGGCCGATGGGGGCGGCCGGTGTGCGCTCTCCTGGGGTGGGAGTCAGCGGGGGCGGCGCCCGACGTCACGGAGAAGGCCGGCCAGCAACCGGGCGGTCCATGTGATGCCGCCCGGCCGGAACGGGCCACGCCAGCGCCGCCACCGAGGGCAGCTACACAGGCCGCAGTCGGAGCCGGGGCGGTAGTGCTCGTGGACGTCCCTCGGGTGCGGGCAGCACACCCCGTACACGGGGCTCACGATGTGCCCCACGAGGCGTGGAGGACCCGGTCGATATAGCTGGGGTCCAGGTGCGGGTTGTCGAGTAGTCGCCGCAGCTCCGCGGCGGGGATGTCGGACGGCGGCACGAACACCGGCCACAGGTCTGGGCGGGTCCCGCGGCCGCGGCGCTCGTCGTAGGTGAGGCGGCCGGTCACCGGTCGGTCGCCTCGGCGTCGATGACGGCCCGCACCAGGCAGTCCTTCGCCTCCAGCAGCTTCCGCAGTCCGGCGGTGAGCTCGGGGCCGTCGGGGAGGTTCCGGACCATCGTCTCCGCGAGGGAGTGGTGGAAGCACGCCGTCGCCGACGCGATCCCGGACAGGTTCGGGTTCGGGGTGAGCCACCGCATCAGGTGCCGCGTCCCCGGGTGCCGACCGGTCAGGTCCAGCGGCTCCGGTGGGGTGTCGTCCAGCGCCCCGACGATCGCCGCGAACAGGTCGTCCTTGTCCCGCTGGTGCTGCGGCAGCTCGTCGTAGGGGACGAGGCACGGGTGCGTGCGGGCCTCCGGGTCCTTCGTCTCGCCGTAGGTCCAGCCGGTGGCGCGCTTGTGCTCGCACCACGCCTCGTGCAGCTCCTCCGGGTCCGCGCCGTCGAGCGCGGTCCGGACACCGGCGACGGCAGATTCGCGCTGCCAGTCGGGGGCGTCGTCCCACCTCGGGGACGGCGCGGGGTCGCCGTGGGCGCGCTGGAGGGCGCGGTTCGCCTCGTGGGCGACCTCGGCGATCTGGGCAGGGGTGTACGGCACG
>Ga0172375_10007232_pt1 | contig 15259 bp, 14 predicted proteins | sample LakKiv1m_FD_114537 | JGI IMG/M metagenome (GOLD analysis project Ga0172375, IMG submission 114537) | Freshwater microbial communities from Kabuno Bay, South-Kivu, Congo - kab_092012_11.1m | ecosystem: Environmental > Aquatic > Freshwater > Lake | place: Democratic Republic of the Congo... | reverse complement strand
TTCGGCTCATCCCGCAGGCGGCGGCGGCCTCCGGCGCGGGGACCAGTCGTCGCTGGTCGAACACGAGTTGCACCGCACGATTGACAAGAGCCTGGCTTGTCGTGCCCGCCGCCTGTGCCTCCACGGGCGCATTCCAGAAATCGCGGGTGGAGAGCAGGGTCTCCATCAACAGCACCTGCAGCCAGGCGTCGCGTTGGGGATTGTGCCCTTCGATGCACCGCTTGAGTCGCTGCGCCAAGGCCCGCATTTCCTTGCGTTTGCGCCCCGGCACCCAGGGGCGGGCCCGCGGCTCCGCCGTGAACGGGGTCAGCCAATGCGATTCCACGCCCGGCATCCGCAACGTCGCCAGCATGGGAGGGAGAATGACCAGCACAACCACTTCGCACGGCGCTTCCAGAACAACGGCTTCATGCGGTTCCCAGATGCCGGTCAGCCACAGCTCGCCCGGTCCCAGCCGCCGCCGGTAATTCTCGTAGCGGCGCTCGATACGGCCCGAGCACACGATGCCCAGCTCCACTTCGTAATGCATGTCACGCAACAGGAGACCCTTGGGGTGACGGAAGTGACACCCCAACACCGGCTTCTGATCGGATAGCTGGAACAGCAGTCGCCGAAAACTTGCAGGACTCCAATCGCCCTTCGTCATACCGAAGCTCCTCCCGTCCGGCGAAAACATACAACACGAATCGGAAATCATGCAACGACAGAGCATTGCCCCTCCACCACCCCATGGAATACCGTCAGCGCCAGAAGGAGATCACCATGAAGATTGTTGTGATTGGAGCCGCCAGCCGCCAGTTCGGACAGGGACAGATCGTGGATACTATGCAGAGCCAGGAATTGCGCGGCCGACAGGTCACGCTCACGCTCGTCGACGAGAACGCGGAGGCACTGGACCTCATGACCCGCGTCGCCGGCCGCATCCGGGAATACACCGGCTCCGATATCCAGATCGAGAGTACAACGGACCGCCGGCAGGCATTGCCCGGCGCCCATTACGTCATCGTCGCCGTGGCACGGAAACGCTACGAGCTGTGGGAGCAGGACTTCCGCATTCCGCTCGCCTACGGCTTCAACCACGTGCTGGGCGAGAACGGGGGCCCCGGCGCGATCTTCCACGCGCTCCGCAGCATCGATCTGATCATTCCCATCTGCCGCGACGTGGAGGCGCTGTGTCCGAACGCGCTGCTGTTAAACTTCACGAATCCCGAGGCGCGCGTTCTCCACGCCATCTGCCACCTCACCCATGTCAACGCCATAGGGATCTGCCACGGCGTCTTCGAGGCGCTGCACAAGATCTCCGCGTACCTCGGCAAACCTGTGGACGAGCTGGATATCATCTCCGCCGGCATGAACCACTTCTACTGCATGCTCCGCGTACGGGATCGTAAGAGCGGAGAGAACCTGTTGCCTGCCGTGCTGAAGAAGGCAGCGGGCGACACTGACGCGAAACTGTCGCCCATCTTCAGGAAGTTTGCCGAAGTTTTTGACATCTTCACGTTTCCTTCTGAAGACCACATCGGCGAATACCTGACCTTCGGCTCCGAGTTCCACGGCACCGCGTGGCCGTACGGGCAGGAACGGCGCAAGGTCCACGCACATGACGAAAAGGCGGCGGATGTCCTGACCGAGTGCGCGAACGGGAAACCATTGGCCGCCGATTCCCCCGTGCTGTGGCCGAGCGGCGAGCACACGGTACCGATCATTACCGATATCGAGCTGAATCGCGGCATCCTGAGGCCCGCCGTCAATGTCCTCAACCGTGACGGATATATCGAGAACCTGCCTCGCGACGTCGTGGTGGAGATCCCGGCCACCGTCGACGCGCGCGGGGTCCATCCGTTGTCCGTGGGCCCCATCCCGGAACCGTTCGCGGCCTTCATGCGGCCGCATTTCACCATCCACGGGCTGGTGACCGAAGCCTACCGGACACGATCGAGGCGGTTGCTGTTACAGGCGCTCCTACTGGACCCGAACGTCAACAGCATTACCCGCGCCGAGAGGATGCTGGACGAGATGCTGGCGCTGCAAAGCGAGTTCCTGCCCACGTTCACTTGAAACCCATGCCATGAATGTTTCCGCGCTGACCGCCGACCAGATTCAGAAGATCCACGAGGCGTCACTCGCCATCCTCGAACGCACGGGCGTGGAGGTGCCGCACGAAGACATGTTGTCGCGCTTTGCGGACGCCGGCGCGAAAGTGGATAAGGCCGTGAACCGCATCCGTATTCCGACCGACCTCGTGCTTCGCCTGGTCCGGCAGGCGGGAACACGGTTCACGATCTACGGAAGGGACGTGAAGCGAACCGCGCGATTCGGGCAGCAGGCGCGGAACTACAACTCCATCGCCGGCGAGGCGCACTGGATCGACGATGTTGGGGCCCCGCGCCGATTCGCCACCCTGACCGACGTCGCCACGGCCGGCCGCTTCGCCGATGCGCTCCCGATGATCAACGTGGTCGGCGCCATGGCGGACCCCCATGAACTCCCCGTGGAGGTGCGGTGCGTCGAGGTGCTGGCCACGCTGCTGCGCCACACCACCAAGCCGGTTCATATCTGGTTCCACGACCGGCGCTCGGCGCGGTTCCTGGTTGACCTGATGATCGCGTTGCGCGGCGACGAAAAGCACGCGGCGCAGTTTCCCGTCTGCTACCCGTTTCTGGAACCGATCAGCCCGCTGCGGTTCCCGTTCAACGGAGTCGACCTGCTCTACGAAACGGCGCGGCTCAACCTTCCGGTGCCGATCGGCCCGATGGCGCAGATGGGCCTTTCCTCGCCGGCCACCGTGGCCGGCACGCTGGCGCAGGAGAACGCCGAAATCCTGGCCGGCATCTGCATCACGCAACTCATACGCCCCGGCATGCCGGTGTGTTACGGCGGAATCTGTCACGCGTTTGACATGGCCACGACGCAGCTGATCTTCTCCGGCCCGGAGCAGGCCATCTTCGGCGCGGCCATGACACAGATGGGCAAGCACTACGGGCTGCCGGTCTACGTCAACGTGGGCCTGACCGACTCCAAACGCCCGGATGCCCAGGCCGGGATGGAAGCCGGCATCACCCTCGCCCTGGCCGCCGGGGCGGGCGCCGACATTTTCGGCCACATGGGGATCAGCGGCGTGGATCAGGCGACCTCGCTCGACATGCTGGTGCTTCAGGACGACATCATCTCTTACGTTGAAAGCTGTCTCCGGACTTTCGAGATCAGCGACGAAACGCTCGGGCTCGACGTCGTTGACGAAACGGGTCCGGGCGGCAGTTTCCTGGCCACGGAACACACGGTCCGCCACTTCCGGAACGAGTTGTGGTTCCCGCGTCTGTGCGACCGGCAATACTACCAGCGCTGGCTGGACAGCGGCGCGACCAGCATGGAAGCGCGCTGCAGGGATCGGAAAGAGGAGATTCTCCGGACAAGCCATCCCCCGCCGCTGCCTCCGGACATCGACCGGGCCTTCGACGAGATCCTTTCCGCCGCCCGCCGGGAGTGCAGGTGAATGGTTTGGGGCGGCAGTCCTGAAGGAGAAAGATGGCGTGCCGAGTCGTAGCGAGCTGCCCATCACTGGTACTGTCCGCCTTCGTGCCCTCGCTCGGCTCGGCCACTTCGGCGCGACCGTCTTCACTCGCCTTACGGCTCGCGAAGACTGGTCGGGGCGACCGGATTTGAACCGGTGACCACTTGAACCCCATTCAAGTGCGCTACCAGTCTGCGCTACGCCCCGTGAGAGTTACCGCACTTCACATATCCGTCTGGTTTCGGATATGTGTAAACCGCATTTCCATATCAGCTCCGACTGGCGAGCCAGTCTCCCTCCTTTGCCCGCTGGGCTACGAAGGACAAGGCGCTACGCCCCGTAACTGGTACGAAAGGCCGCTAATCTACCCGATGTGGCGGCCGTGTCAATGGCCCGTTTCTGTAAAGTCGCTGGCCAAGCCCGGACGCCTGTGATAACGTTCCGGCCATGGCACACTGCCACGACATGAACACGCCGGGAATGAGAGCCGTTGTTCTCTGCATCCTGGCACTCTCGAATCCCGTCGCGCGGACCCATGGCGAAGAGGCCGCGCCAGCCGCCGCCGCCACACCGGATCAAGCGGCAACCGCCATGCCCACAAAGGAGGACGCCGCCAAGGCTTATATATGGGAAATGACCAAAGCAGGCAGCGGACCATCTGAGCATATCGTCTTCCCCGGCTTCGGCGGCGCCACGCTGGTGGCTTCTTCCTACACTCTCGACACGCCCGCCGCCGGAAAATGGCAGGCGACGGAGGCCTCGAACAAGACGCTCACCGTTGGCAGCTTCACCGCCACGCTCAAGGAAGTGCCGGCCGACTGGAAAACACTCCAGGACCTCATCCCGGTGCCGAGCCCGGGCGACGAACTAACCGTCCGCAAGTGCCTGTGGAGCCACGTTTCCGCCTGGATCATAGACTTGACGCTTGCCCCCGACGCGCATCCGGGCCTGGCGGCCACACGACAGCGGTATCTGATTGCCCCGCGCGATACCGGATTCCTGGTTCTCTCCTTTGTCGGGCCCGCGAACGCGAAACAGTTCGACGCGGACCGGCCGGCCATGCGCGACGCGGCTCTGTCGGTGCGCTTCCACATCAACGGCCTCATTGCCGAATACTACAATTCCCCGGCGCTCGACTGGCTGGCGTGTTTCGAGGTCGATCCCAACATCGACTACAACTGGGACACGAACAGCCCGGCCAACGGCGTCGGGCCGGACTGGTTCTCCGCCCGGTGGACCGGCCAGCTCCAACCGCGCTATTCGGAGACCTACACCCTGACGGCCCTCTCGGACGATGGAATCCGGGTTTGGGTGAACGACGTGCTGCTGATCGAGAACTGGAGCGATCATCCCAAGACCGAGGACTCCGGCGACGTCGCCCTGAAGGCAGGCGAGAAGGCGGATATCCGCGTGGAGTGGTACGAGAATCGGATCTACGCCGTGGCCCGGCTTTTCTGGAAGAGCTTGAGCCAGACGAACGAAGCCATTCCGGCTTCCTGCCTTTCCGCCACGCCGAAGCCCGGCTTCGCGCCGACGCCGGAGTACGGCGGCGGGAGCCTGTCGGCCCCTCCTGACTGGCCCGAGCTGATGTACACGGTGCTGCCGGGCGGCTACAAACCCGGCACGCCGTTGGGAATGGAATGGAAGGGCGAACGTCCGTCGCAAACCATGGTCATCGGCGAGGGCGACAGCACGGTACAGGTCTCGCTTAAGCGGATCAGGGTCAAGCCGGTCGACGCCAAAACACTGCTGCCGACATTGCTCCCCGGTGACCGCATCGATGTCACGAAGGTCGCCTGGCGCTATGCGCCGGCCAACCTGGAACCGCCCAAGGCCATCAAGGGCATTAAGGCGCCGCCAGTTGTGGAGTACTACGCCTCGGCGTGGTCCGTGGACCTCAGACTGCAGGCCAAGAACCACCCGGATACGAAGCTGCTCTATCGCTGGTACTGTCTCGTGCCTCTGAAATCCGGCATGCTGGTCTTCTGTTTTGAGTCAACGAACAAGGACTGGTGCCAGAAGAACTGGGACGCGTACCGGGCCGTTTTCGATGCCGTCAGCCTCATCGCCGAGGACCAGGCGGAGCCGATGATAGAGAAAGCGGAGGTCGGGGAAGTCATCTTCTAATCGGGGCGGCGCCCGCGACTAGTTGTCTTCTATGACGGCCTTCTTCTTGAGGTCTTCCACGTACGACGCCAGGAGCGCGCCGCGGCGGGCATGCCGCAGGAAGTCGCGAATGGTTTCGGCCACTTCGGGGTAGGCGGCGGGGCCCCCTTTTTCAAAACCGTTCCTCTTCATGATGTGAAGCCCGAGTTCCGTCTCGAGAATGTCGCTGACGTCTCCGTCCTTCATCGCGAACACCACCTGGTCCACCGCGGGAACCATGGTGCCCTTCGTGAGCCAGCCGAGGCTTCCGCCCGACCGCTTACCGCTTGGACAATCCGAATAGGCGGCGGCCTCGTCGGCGAACTCCACCCCCTCTTTGATCCGCTCTCTGATTTCCTGCAGGCGGGACCTTGCCGTGGCGACGTCCGCCTCGCCCTGGGATTCGGGCCGGATGAGAATGTGCTGAACCTGCGCCATGTCGGCCTTGACGTATTCGGAAGCGTGTTCCTTATAGTGAGCTTTGAGTTCATCCTCAGTGGGTTCTTCCACGCCCTGGACGATTTGTTCCACGAGTAGGTCCACCTTCCGCCCCCGTTCGATACTGGTCCGGAGGGCATCCTCCGACAGTCCCTGTTTCCGGATCATCTCCTGGAAAGCCTTCTCGCCACCCAAGCTCTTCTTCAACTCCTTCAACTTGGTTTCGATGTCCTCGGCCGTCACCCGGATGTCGAGGCGGGCGGCTTCGTTCATCAGGAGCTTGGCGCCAATCGCCTGTTCCTTGGCCCGTTGTCGAAGAATATCCGTCTGCTGCCTCACCTGCTCCGGCGGCATGTGCCGCGCGTAGAACATGATGAGGCGCTTGAGCTCGAACTCAATCGCCTCGTTCGGAATCACCTCGCCGTTGATTTTCAGCGCCATAAGTCTCTCTGCCTCTCGATCTGACCCGCCATGTCCGCCGGCCCCGTCGTCGGCCCCACCGGAACCGTGATGACCCTTACCCTTTTTGCCCGGTAGTGGTCAAGCAAGGGCCGCGTTCGTTCCTCGAAAATCCACAGCTTGTTGGCCACGGCGGCAGGCGAATCGTCCGTGCGCCCCGCCCGGTCCCCACCCGCGTTCGTCCGAATCCGTTCCCGAACGACGTTCGCGCTGCATTCCAGCACCACCACCGCCCGCATGTCCACAATGCGGTCCACATCGTCTGCCTGCCCCGCATGCCGGGGCAACCCATTCAGCACCAGCAAATCGTCCGGCCTAATGCCCCGCGCCTCCGCGAAGCCGCGCAGGATCTTCTCCGCAATGGGGAAGTTCTCGTTCTCCAGAAGCGCCCCGGTTTTCAGCACGTCGCGCACCACCTCGAGCTCGCCGTCGGTCAGCACGCCACGCCCCTGCTCCGCCGCCTGCCGCAGATTGGCGCCGAAATCGAAATGGAAGCAGCGCCTTCCCCACAGCCCGTTCTCCTCCAGCCACTCGCCCAACGGAGTCTTCCCTGAACCCGTCGGACCCAGGAGGAGAATTGAAGATTGCAGATTGAAGATTGAAGATTTTCCCTTCGCTATCCGTGTCATCCGTGTAATCCGTGGTTAAGATGGCCATCAACCCGCGCCGACGAACACCTTCCGGCTGCGCGGGCCGTCGAACTCGCAGAAGTAGATCGCCTGCCACGTGCCAAGCTGAAGCCGTCCGCCGCTCACGATCACCCGCACCGACGACCCCATCAGACTAGCCTTCACGTGCGCAGCGGAGTTCCCCTCGCCATGCCGGTACCCCGCCTCCCACGGCACCATCCGATCCAGCGCTTTCTCGATATCCGCCGTCACATCCGGATCGGCATTCTCGTTGATGGTGATCCCCGCCGTTGTGTGCGGAACGAAGACGGTGACCACCCCATCCTTCACCCCCATCTCGGCGACCGCCTTGGCGACCTGGTCAGTGATGTCTACAAACTCCGTCCGCTGGTGTGTGTTCGCACCGAACGTCTTCATTTCTCCTTGTTCCTCAATACAGGCTGGCCGTCGTAGTAGAGATGCACGGTTGGCGGAATATTCGTTGGAGGAGACCACCAGACAATGATTTCGGTCAGGGGATTGTTGGGGGCATCTAGCAAGCGCAGATTCCGGTTTTCGGAAATGTCGAGGCTAGTCAGGCGGTTGTCGGAACACCACAGCTCCGACAGATTCGGGCAACGGGAGGTGTCGAGTCGCCGTAGTTGGTTCTGCGAGCATTCCAGCATCGTCAACGCCATGCATGACGACACGTCCAGATTGGGCAGGTAGTTACTCCTGCAATCGAGCCGTTGAAGACTCGAGCAGCGAGAGATATCCAATACCGTCAGTTGGTTAGCCCGGCAGTCCAGTGCCTCCAGAGCCAAGCAGCCCGTCGCGTTCAGATTCGTCAACCCTGAGTCTTGGCAAACAATGCATGCCAGATTCGTCAGCGCCGACACGTCCAGCGTGGTCAGTGGGCTATAGGAGCAGAATAGTTTTCGCAGATTTATGCAGCCAGTGCATTTCAACTCCTTCACGCGGAAGTAACAGCCCAACTCTTGCAGGTTCGTGTTGGAGGAGACATCCAGCTTGCATTCGTCCTTTCGGAAGATATTCAAAACCCGACCCGACGTATTCACCTTCAAGCTGTGACAACCCGCCATCCCCGCCGCCACCAGCAGGAAGAGCAATCGAAGGACGGGCAATGCTTTCATCATGAGACGAGATTACCACATGATGGTCAACGGTGCAATGGCTGTCGATGCCCAGGGTTGGAAGATTGGACAATCAGCACTTGAAATCGCGTTATGTTGTGGCTAATTACTGGCCTCAAACAGTCGTTTTGAGTCTTATCTCAAGCACCATGAAAGCACTGGTTCAGCGAGTAGCGCGGGGAAGCGTGACGGTCGATGGGCAGGTCAAGGGCAATGTCGGGCGCGGGTTCGTGGTGCTGCTGGGAGTGAAGACCGGCGACACCGAGGAAGACGCCAAGCAGCTTGCCTACAAAACGGTCGGGCTCAGGATATTCCCGGACGAGAACGACAAGATGAACCGATCCATCCAGGACATCGGCGGCGACATCCTGGTGATCTCCCAGTTCACGCTCTATGCCGATACCCGGAAAGGCAACCGCCCCAGCTTCATCCGCGCGGCGCCGCCCGAAGTCGCGGAGCAGCTTTACCAAGTCTACACCGACCTCCTCCGGAAAGCGCTGGGCGATGCGCGGGTGGCCACGGGCGTGTTCCGCGCTTCCATGACCGTCGAGATCATCAACGACGGACCCGTGACCGTGGAGCTGTGTACGGAATAGGAAGCAGGTGTCCCGCCTTCGCCCAGGCTTCGGCGGGCGGGCAGGTTTCGGGTTTCAGGTGTCAAACAAGGAAGAACAGAGCTACCCCTCATATCACATTAGTGCTGTTGGGTCATGTGGGAGATCCCTCGCCGCCTGCGGCGGTTCGGGATGACAATCACGGTCGGCGCACCAACTGCAGAGTGTCATTCCGAGGATTGATGCGTTTTGGCGCCGAAAGCCGAGGAATCTCACACTCAACCCAGCGTTCCATCCTGGCCACTCATGCAGCATTCGGGCCACGCACCCTGACACTGAAACCTGCTCCCTGGCCCCCTGCTTTTCCCCTTTGTTTTGCCCTCTTCTTGTGATACTCAGGGCCCCGTTATGAAGCAACCAACGACATTTGATTTCTGGTACGCGGTCCGGAACACCGAGATCGTGACGCTGCCGTCCCGCCACCTGGAGACGTTCGGGACCACCATCCTGAACTATCACCTGGTGAGCGAGCTGATGGACTCGGTGAACCAGATCCGGATCCGACAGGGCCGCATGCAGGCCCTGCGGCCGCAGATCATCACGCCGGAGGCCTATTCCAAGACGCTCCTGGACGGATTCGGCGAAGAGGCGGCGAAATACGTGGAGTGGCTGAAAGAACACGAGAAGGAAATCCGGGTCATTCTCCAGTACGGATACCAGCTCAAACAGGAGAAGTTCAGCGAGCACGTGGTGTCGGACAACATCAAGGCCGTTACCGAGCGGATCCGGGCCGACGTGAAAGCCTCGCAGGATCCGTTCAGCGCGGTCCTCGTTGGCGTGGATAATCCGTGGGACGTCTGTCTGGTGAAGCTGTTTCACGAAATTGTCCAAAAATCGGCGGCATCGAACGTCATGGACCTGAACAAGCGGCACCTGCTGGATGACGCGGAGGGGGCCCCCAAGTGGATTCGGAGCGAAATCGAAGAGGCGTTTGTGGCCGCCGCCCACAACCCGAATCAGATTGGCCGCCTGTCGCAAACGCTCGAGAAATATGGGCTGTTCGAAGAGTATCAGGACCGGTTCTTTGCCTTGATCAAGAACAGCAGGAACTAGAAGAAGAGGTCATCCGCCTCCGCCACGGCTACGGCGGACAAGGAAGTCAGAGAGAGACCATGGCATCGACGATAACAGAGAAGATCCTGGCGCGGGCATCAGGCAAGAAGCGCGTGGACCCCGGTGAAAACATCTGGGTCAATGTGGATATCCTGCTGACGCACGACGTGTGCGGACCCGGCACGATCGGTGTGTTTCAACGTGAGTTTGGCAAGACGGCGAAGGTGTGGGACCCGAACAAGGTCGTCATCATCCCGGACCACTACATCTTCACCAAGGACGAAAAGGCCCATCGCAACGTGGACACGCTGCGCGATTTCACCAAGGCCCAGAAGCTGCGCTGGTACTACGACGTCGATACGCCCAAGTACAAGGGCGTGTGCCATGTCGCCCTGCCCCAGGAAGGGCACGTCCGGCCCGGGGAAGTCATCTTCGGCACCGACTCGCACACCTGCACGCACGGCGCGCTGGGCGCCTTCGCCACGGGCATCGGCAACACCGACGCCGGGTTCATCCTCGGCACCGGCAAGCTGCTGGTCAAAGTCCCGAAGACCCTGCGCTTCACCCTGAACGGGAAGCTGCCGGCGTATGTGACCGGCAAGGACATCATTCTGCGCATCATCGGCGACATCGGCGTCGACGGCGCCAACTATTGTGCCATGGAATTCCGCGGCGACGCGATCGCCGCCCTCGACGTGGAGGAGCGGATGACCATCTGTAACATGGCCATCGAGGCCGGCGGCAAGAACGGTATCATCGAGCCCGACGCCAAGACCCTGGCCTATGTCCGCCGCCGCACGAAGCAGAAGTTCGAGGCGGTCTACGGCGATGCCGACGCCCGGGTCGAGAAGGAATGGAAGTACGATGTGTCGACGTTCGAGCCCTGCGTGGCCGAGCCGCACCTGCCGTCGAACTATGCCCGCGCCAAGGACCACTCCAACGTCAAGCTGGACCGGGCCTACATCGGCTCGTGCACGGGCGGCAAACTCACGGACTTCATCATGGCGGCCCGCATCCTGAAAGGACACACCGTCAAGATCGACACGTTCCTGGTGCCGGCCACCTGCGAGGTCGCCGAAGGCCTGATCCGGGAGCGGATCGACGGAAAGTCGCTGGTGGAGATCTTCGCCGATGCGGGCTGCGAAGACATTGCGCCGCCGTCCTGCGCGGCGTGTCTCGGGGGCCCCGAGGACACGTTCGGTCGCACTCACGGCAAGGAAGTCGTCATCAGCACGACGAACCGAAATTTTATCGGCCGGATGGGCTCGAAAGACGCGCCCATCTACCTGGCGTCGCCGTTGACGGCGGCCGCCTCCGCCATCACGGGCCGGATCACGGATCCGCGCGAATTCATGTAGGAAGGATCTCGGGTGTCAGGTTTCAGGTGTCAGGTGTCAGGAGGCAAGAGGAAGAATGAAAGCGGTTGTGAAGAAGAGCCAGAACGTAATCCGAGGGAAGGTCTACATCCTGGGCGATAACATCGACACGGACCTGATCATTCCGGCTCAGTACCTGAACCTGGTGCCCACGATCCCGGAGGAATACCGGAAGCTGGGTTCCTACGCCATGGCGGGACTGCCCGACACGTACCGTCGTTTTGTCGAAAAGGGCAAGGAGAAGTCGGAGTTCAGCATCATCGTGGCCGGGAAGAACTTCGGCTGCGGCTCGTCGCGCGAGCACGCGCCGGTGGCGCTGGGCGCGGCGGGCGTCAAAGCCGTGCTGGCGGAAACGTACGCCCGCATATTCTTCCGCAACGCCGTGGCGACCGGCGAACTGTATCCGCTGGAAACGAAGAAGCGGCTGTGCGACGTCTTCAAGACCGGCAACGAAGCCGAAATTGATCTGGCGGCACACACGGTGACCAACCTCACAACCGGCAAGGTCTTTGAGTTTATCCCGCCCGGCGCCGTGGCGCCGGTGATCGACGCCGGCGGCCTGTTCGCCTACGCCCGCAAGATGGGAATGATTAAGACAGTAGACAGGTGTCAGGTTTCAGGTGTCAGCAACAAGAAAACAAGAGTCAGAGGTCAGCGATCAGGAGGCGGGAAGCGGAAAGCGGAAAGCAGAAAGAGCGGCAGACGGAAGCGGGCATGAGCGAGAAGCGGACAAAGGTCATTGCGGTGGCGAACCAGAAAGGTGGCGTTGGAAAAACCACCACGGTGATCAGCCTGTCCGCCTGCCTGGCCGGCATGGGCCAGAGTGTGCTGGTCATCGACTTCGATCCGCAGGCGAACGCCACGAGCGGGCTCGGCGTGCCCCAGAAGCAGGACACCAGCATGTACCGCGCCCTGCTCGGCGAGGGTGCCATCGCGGACCTTATCCAGTCGACACCGATCAAGGGCGTGGACATCATCCCCTCCGAACTGGATCTCGCGGGCTCCGAGGTGGACATCGCCCGCATGGACGATTACCTGCACCGGTTCTCCAAGCTGGTCGCCCCGCTCATCGCGGAAGCGCGATATGACTTCGTCTTCGTCGATTGCCCGCCGTCGCTCGGCATCCTGACGATGAACGCGCTCACGGCGGCGCATTCCATGGTGGTCCCCATGCAGTGCGAGTACTACGCGCTCGAGGGACTCACCGTCATCAGCCGTCTCATCCAGCAGCTGCGCGACAGCGGCGCCAATCCCCACATCGAGATCGAGGGAATCCTGATGACGATGTTCGACGGCCGGACGAACCTGTCCGGAGAAGTCGTGGCAGAGGTACGGAAGCACTTCGGCGGCCGGGTCTACCGTACCGTGATCCCGCGCAACGTCCGCATCAGCGAGGCGCCCAGCTACGGCCAGCCGATCATCACCTACGATCCGCATTCGTCGGGCGCCAAGGCCTACCGGGCGCTGGCTAAGGAATTTCTCGTGATCGCCCGGAAAAAAGCGGCGTTCGGGGAGTTGCCGTCCGTGGCCGTGAGCGAGGAAGCGCCGGCCGATGAAACGGCCCCGGCGACCGACGAGACAGCCGCGGAGCCGGCTACCGAGACTCCGCCGGCTTCGCCTTTGCCGCCTTCTTGAGTCTCTTCAGCTTGGTCGCCACCGTCAGTTTCTGAATGGTCGACATGCGGTCCACGAGCAGAATCCCGTTCAAGTGATCCATCTCGTGCAATACCGCCCGCGCAAGGTATCCCCGCACGGTCTCGGTCCGCTCCCGGTTGTCCAGGCCCGTGAAGATCACGGTGACCTCGTACGGCCGGGCAAGCGTGACAAAGATTTCCGGAAAGCTGAGGCAGCCTTCCTGGCTGGACTGCTTGCCCGTCTCGGCGATGATCTTCGGATTCACCAGGGCCAGGGGCATCCGGACGTGCGGATTGTCGCGCGGGCCGTCCTTCTCCGGGGAATCCAGCTCCAAGGGCACATCGATGACGCACAACGCCTCGTTCCGGCCGACCTGCTCACTCGCCAGACCTACCCCGTGGGCAAGATACATGGTGGACAGCATGTCCTTGGCGAGCTGCCGGATGGAGTCGTCGACCTTCTTGACGGGAACCGCTTTCTTGCGAAGAGCCGCGTTGCCGTAGGTCAATACCTCATATTTCAAAGCCGCTCTCCTTCAGCCAGGTCCCGAGGTGCAGCTTGACTTGCTTGAGCATCTCCTTGTCCGAGATGGTCGTCGTGCGGCCGCCATTGTACTGGGCCGTGACCCACTTGTAGATCTTCTTGACCCCCGGGTGATCCTTCTTGAGGGAAGCGCCCCGGCCCACTTTGTTGTGGATCCAGAGCGCCACGCCTGCCTGGCCGCTCTTGTCGCTGATGGCGACCGAGACGGGCCGGTTCAGCAGCCGGGCGGTGTCGAAAATATTGTAGATTTCCTCGTTCTTCAACAGACCGTCGGCATGAATGCCCGCCCGGGTCATATTGAAATCCTTCCCCACCAGTGGCTGGTTCGGGGCAAGCCGCACATGCAGTTTCTTCTCGAAGTAGCGGGCAATCTCCGTGATGACCGTGGTGTCGATGCCGTCACCATGCCCGCGCAAACCGAGGTAACTCATGATCAGGCTCTCGATCGGCGGATTGCCGGTGCGCTCGCCAATGCCGAGGATCGTGCCGTTGGCGGCGCTGCAACCGTAGAGCCACGCCGTAACGGCATTGGCCGTGACGAGATTCATGTCGTTATGCCCGTGCCACTCGAGCCACTCGGACGGCACGCCCGCGTGGTAGGCCAATCCGTAGATGAGGCCGGGAACGGACCGCGGCATGGCCACACCAGGGAACGGAACACCGAGCCCGAGCGTGTCGCAGACACGGATCTTGATCACCGATTTGCTTTCCTCCGCGAGCTTCATCAGCCCGTGCGCAAACGGAACGACGAACCCGTAGAAGTCCGCCCGGGTGACATCTTCGAAGTGGCACCGGGGAATGATGCCCACGTCGAGACAGTCCCGCACGACGCCCAGGTAGTCCGACATCGCCTGCTTGCGCGTGATGCCGAGCTTGAGAAAGATATGGTAGTCCGACACGGAGGTCAGGATGCCGGTCTCCTTGAGCCCCAGCTCCTTGGCCATCGCCATGTCTTTCTTGTTCGCGCGGATCCAGCCGGTGACTTCGGGATACTCGCAGCCCAGCGCCTGAACCTCGGCGATCGCCTTCTTGTCTTTCTTCGTATAGAGGAAGAACTCAGCCTGGCGGATGACGCCGCGGGGGCCCCCGAGCCGGTGCAGCATCTTGTAGAGATCGACCACCTGCTTGACGGTGTACGGCGGCATCGACTGCTGACCATCCCGGAACGACGTGTCCGTGATCCAGATCTTGGCGGGCGTCCGCATCGGGACCAGCCGGTGATTGAAGCCGATCCGCGGCGCCTCGACGTACGGGAAGACATCGCGGTACAGATTGGGTTCCGGCAGATCCTCCAGGTGCACAATATAGGAATCCGAATCGAACGTATTATAGCCGTGATTAAACTTCAGCATCGCCACTCCTCAATAAGCGGGCACTCTAAGCGACGGCCCCGGTGAATGCAAATCCATTTGCGGGGAAGAGGAGAAGAAATGTCCAATGTCGAACGCTCAATAACCAAGGCTCAAGTCGGAGATGAGGAACGTCATTCTCACCGTTTCGAGACTCGCCGCGGGTCGATGAATACGGTGGAGAAAATGGTTCGCAATTAGTGTCCTTGTCCTGCTTGCCATGGAAGTTGTGTTAACCCGACAATAATAATACTGGGTAGCTGATTTACTCAAGTTGCCCCCACAGGTTGTGGTTTTGACACGTACAAGGCTTTGACGGCGGGAGGACGCGCTGTCACGGCTTGCTGCATGAGACGGTAGAACAGTTTTCCGCG
>Ga0172375_10007230_pt1 | contig 15264 bp, 9 predicted proteins | sample LakKiv1m_FD_114537 | JGI IMG/M metagenome (GOLD analysis project Ga0172375, IMG submission 114537) | Freshwater microbial communities from Kabuno Bay, South-Kivu, Congo - kab_092012_11.1m | ecosystem: Environmental > Aquatic > Freshwater > Lake | place: Democratic Republic of the Congo... | reverse complement strand
CCCCGAAGCATGAAAATAGTGTCGACCACAGAGGGTCGATACCACAGACTAAAGTCGGCTGTCAGGCGAGGGCGCCTGACAGCACAGCTTTTCCTTTCGACTTTCGACTATTTTCAAAGCAAATCCTCATCGCTGCATAGCGGACAACTTAGCATGAAAATATGATATCTGTCATATCTCCGTTTCGCTAAAGACCTTACGGGGAGGGGAGGGCAGTCAGGGGAGGAGTCTGGCAGCGCATTGCTTTCGACTTGCAGACTTGCGACTTGTTTTTAAAGCAGACAATTATCCATTTCATCTATCACAGAATACTAAAACTAATTTTAAAATACTATGAATCTAGAAATCCTTCGTCAGGAAAGAATCGACAAAGTGGAAAAACTCCGTCAGTTGGGAGTAGATCCTTATCCTTACAATTACGAAACAACTCATAACTCGAAGCAGATAATCGACAATTTTGCGGAATTGGAAAATCAGGTTGAAGTTAAAGTTGCGGGAAGATTGCGGTTGATACGGAAGATGGGGAAAGCATCTTTTGCGGATATCCACGATGCGGAAGGGAAGATACAGATTTATCTGCGGCAGGACGAAGTCGGGGAAAAGATGTATGAAGCGTTCAAGTTGCTGGATTTAGGCGACATTATCGGGGTGGAAGGCGTTCCATTCCGCACGAAGACGGGGGAAATTACGGTAAAGGCGCATAAATTCACCATCCTGTGTAAGTCGATTCGGCCGCTTTCCGACAAATGGAAGGGATTGCGCGATATAGAAACCCGCTACCGCCAGCGTTATTTGGATATGATAATGAATCCGTCAGTGCGGCGGGAATTTTATTTGCGAGCGGCAATGCTGGCTTTTTCCCGGAAATTTTTAACGGAACGGGGATTTACGGAAGTGGAAACGCCTATATTGCAGCCGCTTTACGGCGGAGCTTTAGCCCGGCCTTTTGTGACGCATCATAATTCGCTGGATATGCAGCTTTATTTGAGGATAGCGGACGAACTATATTTGAAAAGGCTATTGGTCGGGGGGATGGAAAAGGTGTTTGAAGTGTGCAAGGATTTCCGCAATGAGGGGATGGATAAAATGCACAATCCCGAATTTACCATGATAGAACTATATCAGGCTTATGCGGATTATCAGGATATAATGACTTTGGCAGAAAGTTGGATAAGTTCGATGTATTTTTCTATGAACGGGAAGACGAGTTTGCATTATCAGGGTCAGGAAATCGATTTAACGCCGCCTTGGCCGCGCAAAGGTTATGTCGATTTGGTGGAGGAATATTCCGGATTGAAGATATTAGATATGAGCGATGCCCAGCTTAGGGAAGCTGCTGGGACAATAGCTCCGGAAAAAAATTTTTCCGGGATCAACCGCGGCAAATTGATCGATTTGATTTTTTCCGAGAAGGTGGAAAAGCATTTGACGGGGCCGGTGTTTGTGGTCGATTTCCCGTTGGAAATATCGCCTTTGACAAAGGCGCACCGGTCGAATGAGAAATTGACGGAACGGTTTGAATTGTATCTTTTTGGCTACGAAACCGCTAACGCTTACAGCGAATTGAACGATCCTTTGGAACAGCGGCGGCGGTTCGAACAGCAGGTGCGGTGGCAGGAAGGCGGGGATGACGAGACTCAGCCGATGGATGAAGATTTCCTGCGGGCTTTGGAATACGGGATGCCGCCGACCGGAGGATTGGGGGTGGGATTCGACCGATTGGTGATGTTGTTCACCGATCAGCCGTCGATTCGGGATGTTATTTTATTCCCTCAGTTGAGGCCGGAAGAATTTACGATGCCGGAGGAATATGACGAGGAGCAGGAAACGGCATAATAAACGCCGGATTGGTATCCGGCGTGGAAATTCGTCATATAAGGTGTCGGTTTGGAGAAATCGACGCCTTTTTTATTATAAGTAAGTCTGCAAGTCGAAAGTCGAAAGTTGAAAGTCAAAAGAAGTAACAAGTTACAAGCAGCAAGATACAAGTAAAAGCAAACCGCCATGGGCGGCGGGATTCGCGGCCGCCCCCAACTTAGAATGAAAATACCCGGCTCGCGAGCAGCGTCCCGGCTATTTTCAGGATAAAGAAGGATGCAAATCCCGCATCTGCAGGTGTTGAGTATTTGTCAGGCGAGGGCGCTTGACACCACAATTCCAAGCGGATTATTGATATTTTTTATTGATGTGAGAGAAGCGAGCGCTAATGCTCTACTGATGCTCAGCTGGTCTTTTTGTTAAGAGGTCCGTTGGGTAAAAGTTCATCGATTTTTTTAATCAGATTATAAATATCGAAGGGTTTGGTAAAGAACCCATCCGGGTGAACTCCATTGCCGTTAGCTTTGGGATTAATCAAATTGGAATAGGCGGTAATCAAAATCACGGGGAGCTGGGGTCTATTTTCTTTGATCTTTTTCAGTAAATCCAGACCGTTCATCTTCGGCATCGCAATGTCCGATACGACTAAATCGATCTCCGGCGAGCTTTGGAAAATTTGCCAGGCTTCCATTCCGTCAGCGGCTTTTAGTGCTTTGAGACCTTGGAATTCCAGCAGTTCACCGAGAAAATCTTTAATATGAGGTTCGTCGTCGACGACTAAAACGGTAATTTTGTGATTGGTACTCATTTTTTAACAAAATTTGATGATTATACCCGTTTTGATTAATATTTTCCGATTGCAGGGACAGAATACTGAACATGTCCCACAATTAATAAAATGCCCCGAAATCCGTCATTCCCGCGTAAGCGGGAATCTCTAGGTTTTTAATTTACAAAGAGCTGGATTCCCGCTTTCGCGGGAATGACAAGTCCGGGGTACATTCTGAGACAGGCTCACTGTTTTGTCCCAACCTAAACATGCGAAAAGGCTTTTAAGAGCCAGTATAAAGCTTTATAGCATTATTAAAAGCTTGGAGTTCTGCAGAGGATATCTGTCAGGTCTCCGCTTCGCTAAAGACCTGACAGAACAATTAATCGCAGCGCCAAGACTGGACTCCCGCTTTCGCCGGAATGACAAATTTTGGGCATTGTCGGACAGACTACTGCGGGGAAAGACGGTTTGGGTATTTTATAGAGCCGAATTGAAGCCATTCATGAGGAGTCACTTTAAAAAAATGTTCCAAACCTGATCGAAGATAGTTTCCGCTTCGGAAAGGATGGGTTCGATGTCTTCGGTTTGCAGTTCCAGTATTTTCCAGCTTTCTTCATCGACAGCAGGGACGGGATATTCACTGCCGCCGAAATGCAGGGAATGACTGAGAAAATCGGCGATATGCGAAAGATTAACTTCCGTTTCGAATTCCCGGGCTTCATAGGGGGAATGATGAAAGGCGATGATCGACTTATAGACCGGGCCGAGCTGCCATTTTTCCGCAAGAATCCTGCCGGTGTCGGTATGACTATAGCCTAAGAGATCGATTTCCGTTTCCACGCTATCGCCGCCGGAAGCCAGGCGCTTGTTTTCCACGGTGAGGTAATCTTCCGGGCAGAAGTGGGCGGTGACAGTTTTGCCAATATCGTGAAAAAACACAGGAATAAAAATGGTTTCGGCGAATTTGTAATGATTTTTTAAGGCAATAGCGCGAGCGATTATCCCTGCGCCTAAGCAATGCGCCCAGATTTTAGCGATGATTTCATCCAAGATGGGATCGATACCGTGAAAACAGCTCATTCCGGCAAAGGCTAAGGCATATTCCGCAGCATTACGGATTCCGAAGAGAGAGACGGCGGCTTCGACATTTGCGGTTTCATTATGCCGTTTCAGAAACGAAGAAGCGGCTAATTGGGCGATTTTACCGGATACGACGGTATCGGAGGCGAGGATGCGGCTAAAACTTTTCCCGGTAGTGCGGGGATCGTCGGCGATAGAGGTTAATTGCTGGTAAAGCGGAGGAAGCGGGGGTAAATCCTTTAATTTATCGATGAGATTAAGCTGGCTTTTAGTGAGAATATCGCCGCGGCGCAAAGCCCGTTCCAAGATCAAGCGCAAAGCGACTCGCTTAGTTTCGCGGGTATAATCGTCTTCAGGGACATTCTTAAAACTATTTTCCACCGCCCTTTCCAGCGCATGAATGGACTGGGAGTCGAAGTATTCCAGGTCGGCCGGACGGTCTAATCCTTCCACATATATCATCAGCACCCGGCGGGATTGAATTCCGGCAATCTGTTCGGAGGAGAGTTTAGTCCCTTTGGAAAACAAGAGTTTGCCGCCGGGGTCCCGCACATCACGGGCTAAGATTTCGCCGGCCGCCACATCTTTGACAGCGATTTTTTTCAATATGGGAAGCAGGGTTCTGGTTATGGCATTTCTATACCAGTTCCCCAAGTCTTTTCTTAGGTTTGAAGTTAAGTCTAATTAAAGCAATGGATTCTGGCTTTTCCCGCAGGGACTACTTCGTAGCGCCAGAATGACGCAAAGGAAAAGACTTTCAAGAAATAGTATAGCTATAGTAAGTAACTCAAAACTACATTTTAATAATTATTATTGAGAAAATCAAATCTTTAATAAAAACCGTAATTTCCATTTTCTTGATTTTTATTGAAAAGCGTGGTACTTTATTTAAAACAGTCAGAAGTTGAAATAAGTATCAAATATCAAGTCAAAAAATAAAGCGGAATTGGTAATTCGGAGTCCATATCTTACCCTTTCAGTGTAAGAGCACATCTATTGCATTCGTATATAATTGTATTATATGGTGTTATATTGATGATGTTGACAATCCCTCCCACCCCTTTTTAAAAAGGGGGGAGAAAATGAGGTGGTTTCATTCGACTCCGTCCGGCCGGACGGCTATTCACATTCAATCCCTTCGGGATTGTATTTCTTATACTAAAGTCTAAAGTCTAAAGTCATGAGACCAGAGACATACTACAAATATCTTGGGTTAGAAATTGGGGAAAAGCAAAACACACAATCAAGCAACGCTATGAAGCATTAAGATTGATTATCTGTAGAGTCTTCGCTTTGACAAAGATCTGACAATACAAAAATCACTAATAAAAATAATATTTTTTCATTATCTATGAAGCCGTTTTCATTTTATAAGCCGCGGATCAATCTATTTATTTTAGCGCTTTTTCTCTGGCTTTTTGTGATTACTAATCGAGAATATGAGATTATTGAAGATATTCCGCTTACGGTGGAAAACATCAAGCCGGGAAAAGTGTTGAAAGAGGAAGTCCCGGCGATGGCCCGGGTGCGGCTGCGGGGGATTGGCCGGTCCTTAATCCTTTTAAAACTGTTCCACGACGCTAAAGTCGTGCTCGACCTTTCCACTATCCGGGAATATTTCGATTTTGTCATCACTCCCGCTTATGTGAAAATCCCCTCCTCTTTAAAGGTAGCGGCGGTTACAGTGCTTTCGCCGGATACGGTGCATATTGCGCTGGATGAAAAGGTCGAAAGGTCTTTACCGGTAGTACCCAATGTGAAATTGAAAACCAGGTCGGGCTATATCATCTCCGGAGAAGTTTATGCGGAGCCGGGTGAAGTGTTGGTTTCCGGGCCGCTTTCCCTGATCAAAGATATTCACCGGGTCAAGACTAAAAAAGTTTCCGCCGAGGATTTGAGGAAGAATTTTAAGCAGGAAATCCCTTTACTGCTACCGCATGCCAAGGTGGAAATTTCGGTTAAATCGGTAGTGGTAAAAGCGTCGGTGGAAAAACTGGCGGAAACATTATTTGAGAAAATCCCCGTGCAAATCCGCAATTCGCCGAAGAAATATTCGGTGAAGATCCAGCCTCCGGCGGTGGCGGTGAAAGTCCGCGGGCCGGCTTCAATAATAAAGGACATTAAAAGCGACCAAATTTCCGCTTTCATCGAATTTCCTGCAGGGTGGAAAGGGCAGTCGAACGGTTTCGAGCCTCGTATCCTCATCCCTGAAGGTGCGGAACTAATTGAATTTCAACCGGATACGGTGTTTATAACTTTGATCGATGACTAAAATGAATATCCTCGGATTGGAAACTTCGTGCGATGACACGGCCGCCGCTATCTATAGGGGCGGAGTTGTCCTCGCCGAATCGGTCTCCACGCAGCTGATGCACGCGGAATGGGGGGGAGTAGTGCCGGAAATCGCTTCCCGGGCTCATCTGAAGAACATCCTGCCGGTGGTGGATACAGCTTTGAAAGACGCCGGAATGTCATATAAAGATTTGAACTGCATTGCGGTTACGGCGGGGCCCGGGCTGGCGGGAGCGCTGCTGGTGGGATTGAACTTCGGGCGGGGGCTGGCTGACGGATTGAAAATCCCCCTTTTCGGCATCAACCATCTACAGGCGCATATCCGGGCGGCGGAAATCGGTCAGCAGGCAATCGAATTTCCTTTCATCTCCCTCATCGTTTCCGGCGGGCATACTTCGATTGTCCGGGTGGACGGAATCGATAAATACACCACCATCGGGCAGACTTTGGACGACGCTGCGGGAGAAGCGCTGGACAAAATCGGCAAACTGCTGGGATTGACCTACCCCGCCGGGGCGGAAATCGAAAGATTATCTTCGCAGGGCGATCCTGCATCGGTCAAACTGCCGCGGGGGATGACGAAAAGCGGGGATTTGAATTTCAGCTTTTCCGGATTGAAGACCGCCGCCCGGATATTTTTGGAAAAAAATCCGCAGTATCTGGAAGCGCCGGGGAAATTCGATTTCCTCGCCTCATTGCAGGAAGCGGTGTTGGACATTTTAGTGCAGAAGTCAGCCGCCGCGCTACAGCGGGAAAAGCTCGACACTTTAGTCCTCGGCGGCGGCGTTTCCGCCAATAAAAGGTTGAAAAGCAAGCTGTCCCAAATCCCGGGCCTGAAGCTCATAGCCCCTCAACCCCGTCACAGCACCGATAACGGGGCGATGGTGGCGCATTATGCTTATAAGCTTATGCAGGCGGGACATCAGCCGAAAAGGGATTTGACGGCGGCGCCGGATTTGGGGATGGAGGAAGGATTATAATACTGAATACTGAAAAAGCAAAAAGCAGGGATTAGGAATTCGGAATTGGGAATTAGGGGAAAGCAAGAGCAAAGATAAACTTCACCACAGAGCCACGGAGGACACAGAGAAAAGCGAAGCAAAAGCAAAGTTAACAGGGATGAAGGGGATGAAGGGGATAAAAGCAAAAGTGTTTAACAAGGATAAACAGGATTATTATTCACAGTAATGAAATAGTTAAATCAAATATTTATAGTTACTTTATTAATTAATTCGTTGCGATATTTGTAATGACAGCGGGCGAGGCGATACCTCGCCCCTACAATTATATTTTCGTTTAATTCTCGGTGAAAGTCTTGGCTTTTACTTTCAGCTTTGAGCTTTGAGCTTTTCGCTTGCTTCTTAAAGAGAATATTGCTATCTTACTATGATAAACAACCATATTCATCGGAAATTCACTCCCCGAACTTATGTCCACTTCACCGCTATCCGTCATACTGGAAGGCAGCCCTTACCTGCTTATCCCTCTTGCCATCCTTGCAGTGGCGGTGGGATTATGGTATTACCGACGGACTAATCCCGCTCTCCCCGTTTTCCTGCGGACTATCCTGACTATTCTGCGTGTTTCCGCCCTCCTGCTAAGCATATTTCTGATTTTTCATTTATCCTTCAGCTTTGTACGAAAGGTTCAGCGTCTGCCGGAACTGGCAATAATCATTGACAATTCCGCCAGCGTTTCCTCCTCGAAAGACCTCATTACCAAAGCTATATTGAACACAAAAAATCTCGACCAGCTGGGTAAATCCTTCGGCCTCCGTTTTTTTTCCTTCAGCGACACTTTAAGCGAAATCCAGGAAAAACAGCTCGATTCGCTCGCTTTCGACGGTTCGGCTACCGATATTCATTCCGCCCTAACCAATATCGGCAGCGTCATCGATCCTTCCGAAGGCAGAATTCTGCTGCTCAGCGATGGAGCTTACAATCAAGGCGCTAATCCGGTGCGCGCCCCGGAAAAATGTCCGGTGCCCATTTATACTGTAGCTCTGGGAGATTCCACCCCTCCGCAGGACTTGACCGTTTCCCGCATCGAAGTCAATCCAGTGGTCTATTTCAAAGACGAGATACCTTTGACGGTAGAAATCCAGGGCTTCCCTGACGCGATGACTGCCGTATCGCTGGAAGATGAAAAAGGATTAGTCATCGCCCGGAAGACGGTGGATTTTCGTTCCGGCGGGATGAGTAAACCGGTATCGTTCAGTTTCACGCCGGATTCCGTGGGAACAAGAATTTATACGCTTCAGCTGACTCCGTCGGAAAAGGAAAGTTCCATCGACAATAATACGCGGCATTTTTCATTAAAGGTGTTGGAAAGCCGCATTAAAGTATTGTTAGTTTCCAGCGCGCCTTCGCCGGATTTGGCATTTCTGAAGCGCATCCTGCAGAAAAATGACAATATTGAATTAACCGATTTGACGGAAAAGACTCCCGGCAGATTCTACCGGACTTCCGCACTGCCTCAGCCGTCAAATTTCGATGTGATTATTCTACTCGATTACCCAGCGTCCGACAGCGACCGGCAGTTCACCGGTCAGCTTATTTCCGCAATCAATTCCGGGACGGCAACGGTGATTTTCCCGCGTAATTCATTCGACCACCGCCTGTTGCAGCCGCTGCAGCATCTGCTGCCCTGCGTTTTCAGCGCCAAAAGCCCGGAAATTGCAGTGAAACTTGCGCCGGAATCGGATATTCCCCCGTTGATTAATTTCTTTCCCACCAATATCGCCTGGGAAAGTTTACCGCCGGTCACTGCCCGCAAAGGCTGGTTGAAATTCCGTTCCGAATCCACCGTGCTGCTTCGTCTGGACAACGGCGACACCGCTATCGCTTATTCCCATTTGGCCGGGAGCAAAATCATCGCTCTTGCGGTATACGATTTGTGGAAATTGTCTCTGCAGGACGCGGAACATTCTTCTGGGGACAGCCTCATTACCAATTTTTGGCAGAGTGCGATGCGCTGGCTGGCGATTCGGCAGGAGGAGGATTTATTTCTTATCCGCACCGACAAGACTATTTATTCCGCCGGGGAAAATATTCAGTTTCAAGCACGGCTTTACGATGAAAACTACCGTTTGGTCGAGGAGGCACAGCTTAATTTGGACATTGAGACGCCTGCGGGTAATATTCCTTTGCAGTTTAAATTGTTTTCAGGCGGCGGGTATCAAGCTTCCCTGCGCCTCTTTCAAACCGGTAATTACCGTTATCAGGGATTGGCTGTCATCGGCGGCGATACCCTCAAAACCTCCGGTGAATTAATGGTGGAATCTTTCAATCCCGAATTCATCGATCCGGTGATGAAACCGGAGGTTCTGCGCGGCATCGGCGCTGCCAGCGGCGGAAATTTTTATTTTTTTCAGGATTTTGGCAAATTTCTTGATGACAATAAATCCACGCCCATTTCCGAAGAAGTCGAGCATAAAGTCGATTTCTTCCCGGAATTATGGGCGCTGCTCGCTTTAATAGCCGTTCTATCAGCTGAATGGATTATCCGCAAAAGGAAAGGGCTATTGTAGTATAATTAAAAGTATATGGCTCTTCGCTGTTTTGTACGGGTGACTATTTTTTACAGCTTATATCAGTAACATTTTAATAAACCATTGGTAGGCGGGGGGCTCGTCCCCCCGCGCGATTTGTCGGGGGACAAGCCCCCGACCTACCATTTCTTACCCACACGAAATAGCGAAGAACTTATTGACAAATATCCCACTTAAAATGAACAGTTTAGATTATGTCCAACAAAATTGATAACTTAAGAAATATCAAATCCCAGGCCTTGCAAGGCGGCGGGCTCGACCGCATCCGCAAACAGCACGAAAAGGGCAAACTGACCGCCCGCGAACGCCTCGACTTGCTGCTGGATAAAGGTACATTTTCCGAAATCGATATGTTTGTTACGCATAGGTCGGTGGAGTTTGGTTTGGAGAAACAGAAACTCCTTACCGACGGCGTAGTCACCGGTTATGGGAAAATCGAGGGCCGCACCGTTTTTGTTTTTTCCCAGGATTTCACCATCTTCGGGGGATCGCTGTCCAAAGCACACGGGGAAAAGATCTGCAAGATAATGGATATGGCGATGAAAATTGGGGCGCCGGTGATCGGACTCAACGATTCCGGCGGGGCGAGGGTGCAGGAAGGAGTGGTATCGCTTGGAGCGTACGCGGATATTTTCCTGCGCAATACGCTTGCGTCCGGAGTGGTGCCGCAGATTTCCTGTATTATGGGGCCTTGCGCGGGCGGGGCGGTTTATTCTCCGGCGATCACCGATTTTACCTTGATGGTCAATGAAATTTCCTATATGTTTGTCACCGGGCCTAAAGTGGTCAAGACGGTGACGCACGAAGAAATCACATCGGAAGAGCTGGGCGGCGCTTCGGTTCACGCCAGCCGCAGCGGCGTGGCGCATTTCGCCTGCGAAAACGAATTCACCGCGCTGGAAACTATCCGCAAACTGGTCGGCTATATTCCGCAGAATTATCTGGAAGATTCGCCGGTGGTTCCGAATGAAGATCCTTTCGACCGGGCTGACAGTGAATTGGATACCTTCGTGCCGGAAAATCCCAACAAACCGTACAATATGAAGGAAATTATCCACCGGATAGTGGATAAGGGTGAATTTCTGGAAGTCCACGCAGATTTTGCACAGAATATCATAGTGGGATTTGCCCGGCTGGGGGGGAAATCGGTGGGGATTATCTCTAATGAACCGGCGCATTTGGCGGGAGTGCTGGACATCGATTCTTCGCGCAAGGGGGCGAGGTTCATAAGATTTTGCGATGCTTTTAACATTCCCATCATCACCTTTGAAGATGTGCCGGGATTTCTCCCCGGAACCGACCAGGAATGGCGGGGCATAATTGTCAACGGCGCTAAGCTGCTTTACGCCTATTGCGAAGCCACGGTGCCCAAAATCACAGTGATTACGCGCAAAGCTTATGGCGGGGCTTACGATGTGATGAATTCCAAGCACATCCGGGGCGATCTGAATTACGCTTGGCCTACCGCGGAAATCGCAGTGATGGGGCCTAAAGGCGCGGTGGAAATCGTTTTCAATAAAGAAATCCAGCAGGCTGCCGATCCGGCGAAAATGGAATTGGAAAAAATCGCAGAATACACCGAGAAATTTGCCAATCCCTATGTCGCCGCCGCCCGGGGCTATATCGACGATATTATCGAACCTTCACAGACTCGCAGAAAATTGATTGAAGCGCTCGAATTGTTAAAGACCAAAGTCGACCGCAATCCGAAGAAGCGGCATGGGAATATACCATTGTGAAAAAAGTCTGCAAGTCCGCAAGTCTGCAAGTTAAAAGAAGTGTTCAAGTGGACAAGTGAGCAAGTGTTCAAGTAAAAAGCAGAAACCGGTGGCTGAGAACTGACGACTGACGACCGGCGGCTGATAAAACTGGCATAGAATTCGCATTTACAGAGGTAAACAAACTTAGACCTGATAAAATTTTGGGGGTAGTGTGAACCTTATGCACAGTATCAATGACAGCGGGACCTATAATTGCATCTGTTGCGGCAGCGTCGTTTATTTCGACGGCAATATGGAATTCCCTCCGCCTTGTCCGAAATGCGGGAAAAATTTATTTGTCAAGTCGGTGTTTAATCGTTCCAAGCTGACCAAAGTGCTGTTCAGGTCGCAGCCTAAGATTGCTTTTGAAACGGCGATGAAGTAGCGTTAGGGGGATGGGTATTGGGCATTAGTAAAGACAAGCTCAAAGACTGAGAGATTGCCGGACAAGTAAGTATTGAAATTCGGAAATGATACAAAAAAAGAGGCTGTTCATTATTGAACAGCCTCTTTAATATTTTAGTGGTGTCAGGCGGGAGCGCTTGACACCACAATAGGTGTAATACTCACAAGGCTTGAGTAGATTGAATTATTATGTCATGCTTTTCCCTAAATCCAAACTCCGAATTCCCAATTCCTTCTTCAGTGATTCATACGAAATTCTTCCAGTCTATCCACCGCATCCTTCAGGTGATTGAAAGCATTGGCTAGAACTTCGCGGTCTTTGCTTTTGACCGCTTTCAAGAAAACTTTAGTTCTGCTCAGGACTTCCTTCTGCAGTTTTCGGCCGGTTTTTTCATACCTTTCCGGAGTTTTGGCTTTGCTTAGTTTCACTGAGGCGTCTTTTAAATGCTGCAGCCAGGGTTTGATCCCCGACAAATCGCGCATCGCCAAGGCGTCCCGGATGGGATTGAAAGCATAGAGATAATCCTGCCATGCGGGTTCAAAGCCCACTTCCTCTTCGTCATACCCAGTTTCCAGAGTTCCGGCGCCATAGGAAAAATCTTCCAGAATATTGATCGGCGCGGAAAATGTTGGAATTACGGCCAGCAGAAAAATAATCGATACAATTGTCAGAAACTTCATTTTTCCATCCTTGTTGATTAAAATTACCTGATTCCCCTCAATAGTATGAATTTTGTAAAAAAAATCGTAATTTTCAAATAAATTAGTTTAATTTTTTTGAATTTCTCTCGACCTCATAGCTAATAGACGGAATAAAACTAAATTTGTTTCAGGAAAAGGGAAAATATTTTATCTTTGCCGCCGGTTTTTTAAGTTTGTGCGGGCAAATTTTACTGCTGAGGCAGTTTGAAGCGGTGTTTGGCGGGAATGAAATGACCATCGGGATTTTCTTCGCAGTCTGGCTAATATTCACTGCTGCGGGGGCATGGCGCGGTAAAAGGCAGGGTGAGATTAAGAAAATCAACTGGCTGCTGCCGCTGCAGACTATTATATTACTCCTGACTTTATTTATATTTCAGTCTCCTCTGATCAGCGGCAAATTGGATTTCAATGCCAGCCCTTCGCCGATTATAGTATTGCAAGCGTCTTTAGTCATTTCCCTTTTTACTTTTTTAAGCGGATTGATTTTTACTGCGGTTATCACTTTCAGCGGTAATGATGCGGGGAAAATTTATTTAGGGGAATCGTTGGGGGCGGCGGCAGGGGGATTTTTCGCAGCGTTATCGATTGGATGGTTAAGTCAATACCAAGTCACCGCGCTGCTTATCGCTGCATCCTTCATAATTGCCTCTAAAAAATCACCGCTTATTATAGATTATCTTCTCTATGCCGCACTGGCTTTAGCTCTCGGTTCTATTATCGAACTCAATGTCAGGTCGATGTTAAATTTCCAAGGAGCAGTGGTTACCTCAGCTGACACCAAGTACGGCCGGGTGATAATCAGCAGAAATGCGGAACAATACAGTGTATATCAGAATGGGGCGCTGACGGTCAGCGTCCCGGATAGATTGACTTCGGAAGAAGCGGTTCACTATGCGCTGCTATCGCATCCCTGCCCCTCGTCGGTTCTGCTGATCGGCGGAGGTTTTTCCGGGGCGTTGGAAGAAATATTGAAGCACCGATCGGTGGAAAAAATCGATTATCTGGAGATTGACAACAAACTTGTATCGATTCTGCGAAAAAAATTACCTACATCGGAAGCTAAATTCCTTTCCGATCCGCGTTTCAGAATAATCGACCGAGATTATCGAACTTATTTAAGGAATCCTGATCAGCGCTATGATGTCATCATCCAAAATCTGCCTCAGCCATTGAACAATTCTATCAACCGGGGTTATACGGAGGAATTTTTTCGGCAGTGCCAAGCTTCATTGAAAGCGGGGGGGATTTTTACTTTCAGTCAAAGCTCAGTGGGGGATTTTATTTCCCCGGAACTGGCGGAAATCCTTGCATCTGCCCGGAAGACAGCGGAAAAGGTTTTTAATGTAGTTAAAATCATTCCGGCAAATAAAACCTGGTTTATCTGCTCGCAAAATGAGGTTTCAACAACGACGGACTACTATGTGAAACAATTGGAAGCCCGCGGAGTGCAAACATTATTTGTCAGTCCGTATTATGTTTACGACTGGCTTAGTCCGGAACGAAAGGAATATGTCGAACATTGTATCTCTTCCGTAAAAGACGCCGAAATCAATCGGGATTTTCACCCGCTCGCCTGTTTATCGAATATGGTAAGATATTTCCGGCAGTATTATCCGGCCTCCAATTGGTTTATTCAGTTATCCGATAGAATAAAACTTTCATATTTTCTGATTATCATCGCTTTTATTTTGATTACAGTATTATTAATTTCACCTCAAAGCAGACCTTCGAGGCTGATATATACGGCGGGATTTTTCGGCGGTTTTTCGCAGATGGGGAGCCAGCTATTAGTTCTGCTGGGTTTTCAATCGCTATTCGGCTATTTGTATTACCAGCAGCTTTTGCTGATTTCGGCGTTTATGATAGGGGCGGCGGGAGGAGCTTATTTTGGCGGGAAATGGCGGAGATCGGATTTTGCGTCTCGCTACATGGCATTTCTTAAAGTTCAAACGAGTGTAGTTCTTCTTCCGCTGGCGATTGTGGTCGTTTTAACTATTGCAAAGCTTGCAGGAGGAGTAACAGTTCAATTGGTGACTATAATCGCGGTTTTATCGGGCTGGGCGGGAGGATTGCAGTACGCCGCCGCCACCGTCATATTGCCCGGCGGCGAAGCTGTCAAGGGCGGGCAATTATACGCCTGCGATTTGGCCGGGGCGGCGATAGGGGCGATTACCGCCGGATTGCTGATTATACCTGCTTGGGGATTTTATCAGACGGCAGCGATATTGAGTTTTGCGGGACTTATGCCGCTGGGATTTTTGGTGTTGATGAAGAAGAGTTATCATCTGAGTCATTGAAATAGTGTTCAAGTGTTCAAGTGGAAATACTATTACTGCAAGTGATTATATTTTAAAAGGCTCTGGATTACCGCTTTCCAGTCTTTCTGAGAATGTTCCAAACTTGTCATTCCTGCGAAACAGTCTGTCCGAGAAGAGAAAAAACCGCGACACATACAATATTGTGAATATTGTAAGTGTAGTAATAATAGCAACATCTTGATTCCCGCTTTCGCGGGAATGACAAATTCGGAGCATAGTCGGACAGACTGGAAAGCGGGAATCTAATGCTATTACATTTGTCTTTAATTTGCAGGTATTTGGTGTCGACCGCAGAGGGTCGGGGCCACGCTTTTTTGCATTCTTTCTCATTTTCGGACAGACTGTTTTGCGGGAATGACAGGTCTGGGGCGTATAGCAGGTGTCAGGCGAGGGTGTCTGACACCAGAAAACTTTAACTTTTTATTTTTCACTTTTAGCTTATTGACCTGCATTATTCATAAAATCGTCATATTTGATAAATACGGCTTGTAGTGACGAGCCAACGGCTCGTCATCCTATTTGGACGAGGCGTTGCCTCGTCCCTACCATAAATGTTTGTGTTTATTT
>Ga0172375_10007229_pt1 | contig 15265 bp, 16 predicted proteins | sample LakKiv1m_FD_114537 | JGI IMG/M metagenome (GOLD analysis project Ga0172375, IMG submission 114537) | Freshwater microbial communities from Kabuno Bay, South-Kivu, Congo - kab_092012_11.1m | ecosystem: Environmental > Aquatic > Freshwater > Lake | place: Democratic Republic of the Congo... | reverse complement strand
TCAAGCTCCCGCGAAGGAAGCGATCCGCCGAGCTGCAGCGGCGGCGCACCGCGCCGGTAGGCGTGTCGCCCTCAGCTTGTCCGACCCGTTCTGCGTCGAGCGCCACCGCGCCGAGTTTCTCGCTCTCGCTGAGGCCGAGATCGATGTCCTCTTCGCCAACGAGCACGAGATCTGCTCTCTCTACGAGGTCCCGACATTCGACGAAGCACTTCAGCGCGTCCGTGGCCACTGCGAGATTGCGGCGCTAACGCGCGGGGCTCACGGATCGGTGATAGTGAGCGGTGACGAGATCCATGTTGTCGACGCGGTGCCCGTTTCTCACGTGGTCGACACGACCGGTGCCGGCGACCTCTTCGCTGCCGGCTTCCTCTACGGCCTGACCCACAGGCGTGGCCTGGCCGAGTGCGGGAGGCTCGGCTCCATCGCCGCAGCAGAGGTGATCTCGCATCTCGGCGCGCGCCCCGAGGTTGCCCTTGCAGACCTGGCCGACGGCGCCAAGACCTGAAAGGCTCTCGCCGTGGTGCGTCTCCCCCGCTACCGAACTGGTGAATCGGCTCTCGACGATGCGATCGCGAGTCTCCTGGAGCAGGTCGGTGACATCGATGACGAAGATCTGATCTTCGAGCTAATCGTCTCAGCGGTCCGTCTCGCTCGCGACCGGGCCGAACGCGGCGACGTGAAGATTGCGAACGCTGCGCTGAAGGAGATGCGTCACGCGTTCTCCGTCTTCGCTCCGTATCGCGAGACGCGCAAGGCCGCGATCTTCGGTTCCGCTCGCACCCGCCCCGACGACCCGTTGTACCGCCAAGCCGTCCACATTGCCTCCGACCTTGCCGACGCAGGATGGATGGTCATCACCGGCGCGGGCCCGGGGATCATGGAGGCGGGTATCGAGGGAGCCGGGCCCGAGAGCTCTTTCGGGGTGAGCATCCGCCTCCCGTTCGAGACGACGACGGCGCAGCTCTTCTCCGACGACCCGAAGCTCGTCTCGTTCCGCTACTTCTTCACGCGCAAGCTGATGTTCGTTAAGGAGTCGCACGGCTTCGTTCTGCTACCCGGCGGCTTCGGCACCCTCGATGAGACCTTCGAGCTCCTCACGCTCGTGCAGACCGGGAAGGCACCGCCCGCCCCGATAGTCCTCCTCGACACCCCGGGCGGCACGTACTGGCGGTCGTGGGTCGACTTCGTCTCACGGGAGCTCGGACTTCGCGGCTACCTGTCTCCCGATGACCGTTCGCTCGTCTTCGTGACCGACGATCCCGATGCCGCTCTCGACGAGCTGACGGGCTTCTATCGGAACTTCCACTCCCAGCGGTACGTCGCAGGCGATCTGGTGCTCCGACTCACCGAGCCCCCGACGCAGTCGCTGATGGAGCGCATCAACGATGAGTTCGCCGACATCGTCGAGCTCGGCAGCATCGAGGTCGCAGGGCCCGCCGGGGTGGAGATCGGCGATCACGACGTCCCCGATCTCCCCCGCGTCCGCTTCCGCTTCGACCGGTCCTCGTACGCCCGTCTCCGCCAGCTGATCGACGTCCTCAACTCCCGCGCCTGAACCCTCCCCTGTTTGGACCCAGGCGGTCGCTATAGCGACCGCTGGGGTCCAAACAGGGGTTAGGGGCGGCGGAGGGCGGCGGAGGCTTTGGATATGGCGCGGCGTGCCTGATTGAGACGCTTCTCCAGTGCCACCGCGTCACGGGAACCTTGGGAGTCGGGGTCGCGCACCGCAGCGGTCAGCTGCTCGTATGCGCGGTCGCGTATCTCCTCCTCGATCGCGTCTAGGCGGTCTGCAAGGTCGTCGAGCCGCTCTTGATCACTCACTGCGAAGCGCCTCCTGGTCAAGGGCCTCGGCCACGAGCTCGGCCGGGTGCCGAACCGTCAGGCCCGCAGCCGCCAGGTGGTAGGTGCAACCTGGGTTCGCCGACACGACCGTGACGGTAGCCGGGTCGAGGCCGTCACACGCGCGCTCGATCGCGGCGCGCTTGCGGTCTCTGATGCGTCCCGCGAGATCCGGCTCCGAGACGGAGTAGGCGCCCCCTGCCCCGCAGCAGAGCCCGTCGTCATCGGTCTCGCGCAGGTCGTACGCCGCTTCCAGCACCGCCCGGACCGCCGAGTGGGCGCGCTGAACGTGCCGAAGGTGGCACGGGTCCTGCACCACGACGGCATCACCGGTGTATCGCAGCGGTGGTGCCCCCCACTCGGCGAGCCACGTCGAGAAGTCTCGAACTCGCGCCGCAAACGCGTACGCGTCGTCTGTTCCGAGAAGGTGACCGTAGTCGCGCATCGCCGCACCGCAGCCGGCCGAGTCCAAGACGATCGGTGCGTTACCCGGCATCGACGCAATGACCCGCAGCGCCATCGAGCGGGCTTCGCTCCGGCGGCCGGCGTGCACATGAAGCGCGCCGCAGCAATCTCCTCCGCGGCCCGGCAGCCGCACTTCTGCTCTCGCAGCGCGCATGACACGCAGCGCGGCCGCGTGGACGTCGCGCGACCACGCGTCCATCACGCAACCCGTGAAGAGCCAGGCGTCAGGCTCACCCTCGGCAGTTGCCGGCCCGCCGCGCCGGCGACCGAAGGCGCACGGGATACGGGGCGCAGTAGGAGACGCTCCTCGCGGAGCATCGAGACGGCTACGCATCGACCTCGCCGAGAGTCGCGGCACTCCGAATCGTCGGGGCACCAAGTGCAGCGCCTCGCCGGCCCAGAGCAGCCACGAGACCGCGAGCAGAAGGCGATGCCGCGGCAGGACCGCCCGAAATGCAACGCGCTCGGCCGGCCGCCGCCACCATGCGATCGGGACTACAGGCCCACGCTGCGCAAGTGCCGCACGTGCGCCTTCGACCAGCCGCCCGTACGGCACGGACGACGGGCACGCCGATTCGCATCCTCGACACTGAACGCACTCGAGGATGGCCTTCGCGAAGGTCGCGTCAGGAGGCAGCGCCCCCGCCTCGATTGCGCGCATCGCGGCGATGCGTCCGCGCGGGGACGCGCTCTCCAACCCTGTGACGCGGTAGGTGGGACAGTGCGGCAGACAGAGTCCGCAGGCCACGCATCGCACCAGGTCGTCTTCGTTCAGACCGAGCGGCGTCGATCTCGCGCGCGCTGTCAAAGCGGGAGCCTTCCAGGCGCGAGGATGCCGGCAGGGTCGAACGCGTCCTTGATGCGACGCATCACCGCTATGCCGGGGAGCACTCCTCCAAACCCCGGTAGGCCCGGCGCTCCTGCCTCGCGCAGCAACCAGCCGCCGCAAGCGTGTGCCGCCGAGCGGGCCTCGGCGAGCGCCGCCTCGCTGACGCACGCGACGTGCGTGGTGCCGACGCCCACTTCGGCGAGCCAGGTGCAGTCGTTGATGGCGTCGAGTCGCTCGGCCAGGTCTGCCAGTGAGCCCGGCGGAACCGAGGCGCGTCCGCGGTGCGGGCCCGATGGCCACACCGGTGCTCTTCCCGAAGCGCTCAGTCCGGCAGACGATGCCTGCTCGGCGATGTCTACCGGATGTCCCTCGAGCAGCACATGTGTGCGCAGGCCGTCCCAGAGAAGCGCCGAGGGAGCAAACAGCGCCGCGCGCAGATCTGTCGGGTGTGCAGCACTGGCGAACCAGTCGGCAGATTCGGCTACGGGGCGGCAACGCAGCGTGACCTGCACGATGACTCCGAGAGTGCCCAGAGAACCGACCAGCAAGCGCGGCAGGTCATAGCCGCTGACGTTCTTCACCGTCGGGCCGCCCCCCTGGACGAGCCTGCCGTCACCGGTTACGAAGCGCACCTCGAGCACGGAGTCGCGCAGCGGCCCGTAGCGAAGGCGCCGAAATCCCGAGAGCCCGGAAGCGAGGAGCCCGCCGACGGTTGCCTCGGGCGAGCGCGCGTCGAGGACGCACTCCTGAGACGCCGCCGCCAGGAGTGCACCCACCTCGACGCAGGGGGTGCCTGCGCCGACCGTGACGGTCATGTCAGCTACATCGTGGGCAACGATTCCTGCCGGCGCATGCACTTCGAGAACACCTGTCGACGGTGGAACGATCGGGTCGCCCACGTCCGACTGCGTTGCACCGCCGACCGCTACTACGGCGACACCGCTACCGGCGATGCCCTTGACGACGTCACCCGCCGAGGATCTAATCGCCTCCTGCAGCCGCGCTGCCCCAGATGTGAGCGCCGGGGCCACTACGGTCTCGGTCTTCCTCACGCCCATGTCACACCCAGGTCCCGTCCGGCGCGCTCCCCATCTCGCCGCACCGGCTCCCGGCCGGAAGCACCTTGGCGGGGTTCGCCACGCCATTCGGATCGAACGCGTCCCGCAGGCGTGCTTGCGCGTCGAGATCGTCGGGCGAGAACAGAAGTGGCATGCGGTCGCGCTTCTCGAGACCGATGCCGTGCTCACCGGAGAGCACGCCTCCTGCGGCGATGCACGCGTCGAGAATTGCGTCGCCGGCCTCCCTGACTCTCTCCCACACGCCGTGGTGGCGCCTGTCGAAGACGATGAGCGGATGAAGGTTTCCGTCACCGGCGTGAAAGACATTCATCATCGTTAGCTCTTGTTCGGCAGCTATCGCGTAGATCGAGCGGAGGACGTCGACGAGACGCGTGCGTGGTACCACAGCGTCGTGCAGGTAGTAGTCGGGCGCGATCCGGGCGATCGCTCCGAACGCAGACTTGCGACCCTTCCAGAGCAACGCCCGCTCCGCTTCGTCTGCGGCCACACGCACCTCCCGCGCTCCGTTCGAGCGTCCGACCTGCCGAACCAGATCGCACTGCGCTGCCACTCCGGCAGGCAGCCCATCGAGCTCTACGAGCAGCACGGCGGCGGCGTCACGCGGATAGCCGGCTCCCACGAAGTCTTCGACTGCGCGCGTGATCTCGGCGTCCATCATCTCGAGCGCTGCAGGCACAACTCCCGCAGCGATGATCCCGCTAACCGCTGCTGCGGCATCTTCCACCGAGATGAAGTCGAGGAGCAGGGTCGCTATGCAGGGTGGGTTCGGCGTCAGGCGAACGGCGATGCGTGTCGCAATGCCCATCGTCCCTTCGGAGCCGACGAAGCAGCCCCGCAGGTCATAGCCGGGGCTGTCGGGGGCGGGACCACCGAGCATCGCAACGCTCCCATCGGGGAGAACCGCCTGGACTGCGAGCACGTGCGTCGCCGTCACACCCTGCGCCAGGCAGTGCGGACCGCCCGCGTTCGTGGCGATGTTCCCGCCGATCGTGCACGCCTGCTGCGACGACGGGTCCGGGGCATAGTGGAGCCCGAGATGCGCGACACTGCGGCTCAAGTCGAGGTTGAGGACGCCCGGCTCCACCCACGCGATGCGCGCTCGAGCGTCAACGTCCAGTACACGGTTCAGGCGCGTCGTCACGATGACGAGCGGTTCGCCTACGGGCACCGCGCCGCCGGCGAGACCTGTCCCGCTGCCACGCGGCACGAACGACCGGCCGTGCGCGCACGCGACGCGAACCGCTGCGGCAACTTCGGCACCCGAGCGGGGCCAGCAGACCGCACCCGCCCGCCCGTTCGAAACGCCCGCGTCGCGCGCGTGGAGCTCCAGCTCCAGCGGATGGGCACTCGCGCCTTCCCGGCCCAGGGCTGCGCGTAGGTCTGCTAGGAGCGATTCATCGGCGATGCTCCGCAGGATACCGACGTACGCGCAGTACGCTCGCACCTCTGCGGGAGGAGCAGCGCCAGATGAGCGGACCGAATCGCGAGTGGGTCACCATCCCCGTGCCGGGCAAGCAGCCGAGGCGGTGGATGATCGACGTCACGTACCTGACGTCGTCGTGGCAATGCATCTTCGGAGCAGGGTGTCAGGGTGTGCTCACCGAACCGGCCCCCGAGCTCCTCGAGGGATGTTGCTCTTTCGGCGCCCACTTCTCCGACAGAGATGATCGTGATCGAGTCGTGAAGATCGCGCAGAAGCTCACCGCAAGGGAGTGGCAGTTCAAGAACATCGGCGACAAGCGCGGGATCGTGGCTTCGGCAGGCAAGAAGGAGTGGCGAACCCGGCTCGTAGACGATGCCTGCATCTTCCTCAACCGTCCCGGCTTCGCCGCCGGGCCGGGCTGCGCCCTCCATCTGCTCTCACTCAGGCTCGGTGAGCACTTCGTCAAGACGAAGCCGATCGTCTGCTGGCAGCTGCCACTGCGCGCCGAGGAGCGCGAGGAAGACGACGGCAGCATAACTACGGTCCTCTCCGAGTTCGGCAGGTCCGGCTGGGGCGAGGGCGGCGAGGACTTCGCGTGGTGGTGCACGGAGGCGCCCGAGGCGTTCACTGCGCATCAACCTGCCTACAAGACGCTGGAGGCCGAGCTGAGGGAGACGCTGGGAGACGAGGTCTACAGCGAGCTCGCCAAGTACCTCGACGCGCGCATGCAATCCGACGCGCCTCGACTCCCTCACCCCGCCGAGGCACCGGCAGTGATGCGGCCCACGCGCCGGCGCAGCTGATCTAGGAGCACCCGTGGCAGAGGAAACCATCGAAGATCTGCTCACCGATCTCACCGACGAGCAGGAATCGTTGATGGCGGTCTTGCGGTGCATAGGCGATGACGACTGGTTCACACCGACGCCCGCCAAGTACTGGGACGTGCGTGACACGATCGCCCACTTCGCAGACACCGACGAGCTCGCATTCGACACGCTCACAAACGGGGAGCGGACGCTCAACGACTTCGCGGCGCTCCTGGCATCGGGTGAGGACGTCACGTTCTGGGGTGTGCAGCGTGGCCGCCGCCTGGCGGGCAAGCAAGTGCTCACCTGGTGGGAACGCACGGCCGCCGCACAGCGCAATCAGTTCGCGCTGACGCCTCCCGACTTCCGCGTGCCGTGGGGGCTTGGAATGCGTACCGCCTCGTTGATCAAGGCGCGGCTCATGGAGGCGTTCGCGCACGGGCACGATGTACGCGTGGCGCTCGGCGTGGATGTTCCCGACAGCCCGAGGATGCGCCACGTCGCATGGCTCGCTACGCGTGCGCTGCCCTACGCGTACACGGTCGCGGGCCGCGAGCCGCCAGCGGGCGCGCTGCGAGTCGAGCTCGACCTCTCCGATGGGGGAACGTGGACGTACGGACCCGATGATGCCCCGAACCGGATCACCGGGCCGGCCCTGCAGTACTGCGAGGTCTTCGTGCAACGGCGCCGATGGGCTGACGCACCCGACCTCGTCGCCGACGGTGATGCGGCCGTTGCCGCCCTCGAAGTAGCTCGCGCATATCTCTGACGCGCGTGCGCGTACGGCTCTGCGCACGGAGCCGTCAAATCAGCTGTAGGAGGTGCCCGTGCCGCTCTTCTCATTCGAAGATCTCACGCCGAAGGTTCACCCCACGGCGTTTGTCGCACCCACCGCGACGCTCGTGGGCGACGTCATCGTCGAGGAGGGTGCATCTGTGTGGTACGGGGCCGTCATACGCGCCGACTTCGCTCCGGTGATAATCCGTGCCGGAGCGAACGTGCAGGACGGAGCAGTCGTCCACGGGCCTCCCGGCCTGACCACCGACGTCGGGCGCGGCGCTACCGTCGGGCACAACTGTGTGGTGCACGGTGCGATCCTCGGCGACGAGTGCCTGGTGGCCAACGGCACGATCATCCTCGACGGCGCTCATGTGGGAGCGAGGGCGCTGATCGCAGCTGGGTCGGTAGTAGCCGCAGGTTGCGAGATTCCATCGGGGATGCTCGCGGCCGGAGCACCCGCCGTCGTGAAACGCCCCGTCGAAGGCTCCCCTGCGCAGTTCTGGGTGGACATGAATCCGTCTGCGTACGCCGAGCTCGCTCAGCGCCACCGTGCGTGTATCGGATACCTCTGAGCCGGGCGCTGCCGGTCTCTGCGGCACCCGCTCAGCGTCCGGACACGCCCGCACCACCGTCGATGACCACCACCTCACCGGTCATCCAGGACGACGCATCGCAGCAGAGGAACAAGGCCGCCGAAGCGATGTCGTCGGGCACCCCGATGCGGCCCAGAGGGTGCAGGTGGGCCATGGCCTCCTCGTCGGGCTCCCAGAGCGCCCTGGCCATGTCGGTCTTGACGAGGCCGGGAGCGACAGCGTTCACGCGCACGCCGGGTGCGAGCTCCATTGCAAGCTGGCGCGTGAGGTGCACCAGGGCGGCCTTCGAAACGTTGTACGCGCCGATGAACGGCGCCGGCCGCAGACCACCGACGGAGGCGACGTTCAGGATCACACCGCCCCGATCCTTCATCCCGTGGCGCCAGGCGGCCTGGCTGAAGCGGAGCGGGCCGGCGATGTTCGTGTCCCAGACCTTCGCTACTGCGCCGAGGTCCGCTTCTATAAGCGGACCGAAGACCGGATTCGTGGCCGCGTTGTTCACCAGCACATCGAGGCCGCCCAGCTCGGCGATGCAGTGAGCGACGGCCGCGTCTGCCACATCGGGGTCACCCGTCGAGCCGCGAAACGCCGTGGCTCTCGCGCCCATGGATTCGAGGGCCGCGCACGTATCGACGAGCTCGTTCTCCTTGCGCGCGACCACGCAGATCGCAGCGCCCGCGGCCGCACATGCATTCACGATCGAGCGCCCTATCCCACGTGTCCCACCGGTGACGAGGACGGCGCGGCCGTCGAGCCGGAGCACCATCGAGGGGTCGATCACTTCGCCCTCCATTCACGTTCGGTCACAGATGCTCGCCTGGCGCCTACCGCCTCAGAGGTAGAGCCCACTCTGTCCCTCTGCACGTGCCGAAGCCACTGCGTGCACGTCACGCTCGCGCAGGATCAGGTACTGGTCGCCGCGGATCTCGACCTCGTACCCGGAATCAGGCGAGAACAGGACGCGGTCGCCCTCCTCCACGGTCCGCACCGTCGGCCCTGCCGCGACGACTTCCGCCCATACGAGTCGGCGATCGACGTTCGCCGTCGCCGGGATCAGGATGCCCGATCGAGAGCGGCGATCGCCCGCCTCCTTCGAGGGAGACAGGAGCAGACGGTCCGCCATCATCCGGATCGAGTGCTTGGCGTCGTCTGGTGACTCATCGGGCATGCAATGCAAGGCTATCCGGGTCGCAGGCGTGACCGTCAGCCGGACGCGGCGGCGATACGGGCGAAGCTCAGTCCTCCCAGCGGAACCAGCGTGCTGCCATGGCGGGGCCCGCCACCGCCCATGCACACAAGACGGCGAGGCTCTCTACCGGGAAGCGCCTGCCGATCGTCAGGACACCGCGAAGGCACTCCGACAGCGCAGCGGCCGGCAGCAGGCGTGCGAAGTCCTGCATCGCGTTTGGAAGCCGGTCCAGCGGATACGCCATCCCGCCGAGGAACATCAGCACCAGGAAGAGACCGTTCACGAGTGCCAAGTTCGCCTCGGCGCGAAGAGTGCCCGCGAGGAGCATTCCGATCCCCGCGAATGCGACTGTTCCGAGGAGTATCAATGGGAGGGCCATCACCGCGTCTCGCGGGATCGACCAGCCGAGAGCATCGGCCGCCGCAACGATCGCCGAGGTCTGCACGACCTCGAGCGCGAGAATCGTCCCGGTCTTCGCGAGTAGGAGACCCCCGCGAGTGAGTGGCGTCGAACCGAGCCGTTTCAAGACGCCGTAGCGACGTTCGAATCCCGTGGCTATCCCGAGGCTGACCATCGCCGCCGACATCACACCGAGTGCGAGAACACCCGGCACGAGGAAGGTCAGAGGATCGTCGTAGGCCGTCGCAATCGCCTCGACCTTCCCGAAGAAGACGAGAATCCCCAGCGGAATGGCGAGCGTGATGAGGAGTCCCTCGCCGCGCCGCAGCGTGAGTGTCAGCTCGACCTTCGCCTGGGCGAGCACAGCGCGCAGCCTCATGTTGCGCGCTCCTCGCCGGCAGGCGCCTGCTCCGCTGTGATCTGGAGAAAGACCTCCTCGAGCGACCTCCCGCCGGCCTGGAGGGTGCCGATGACAGCGCCTCGGTCGCGCATCCATGACGCGATGTCGGCGATCAGAGCAGGCGTACCCGGCGCACGCACGCAGTACTCCCCCGGACGTTCCTCGGTAACCACCGCAGCATCTACCGCGAGCACGGCCGCGAGGTTCTCGATCGCGAGGCCGGGTGCGGCGGTGAACGACACCGCCTGCGCGTCGTGCCGATGTGTCAGCTCTCGCGGTGACCCGATAGCTGCGAGCCTGCCGCCACTGATGATCGCGAGCCGGTCGCAGAGCTGCTCCGCTTCGTCCATGAGATGGGTGGTCAACACGATTGTCGTGCCCTGCTCGCGCAAGGAGCGGAGCATCGCCCACGTCGTGGCGCGGGCGTGGGGATCCATGCCGGCGGTTGGCTCGTCGAGGAAGACGAGGCGTGGCTTTCCGATGAGAGCACATGCGAGTGAGAGCCGCTGCGATTGACCGCCCGACAAGCGCCGCACGGCCGTCTCCCGCGAGTCGTGCAGGCCGACCTCCTCGAGCATCGCACGGGGATCGAGAGCGTCTTCGTAGAACGCAGCAAACAGGGTCAGGAGCTCCAACGGGCTGAGACCGGGATACAGACCGCCTTCTTGCAACATCACACCGATCTGCGCGCAGAGTGCTCCATGGTCGCGCTCTGGATCGAGGCCCAGCACGGAGACGCTGCCCCCATCGCGTCTGCGATACCCCTCCAGTATCTCGACGGTCGTCGTCTTTCCGGCGCCGTTCGGTCCGAGGAGGCCGAAGACCTCGCCCCGTTCCACCTCGAACGAGAGCCCGTTCACCGCATGAACCCCGCCGTAGAACTTCTCCAGAGCGACCACGCTGATGGCAGCGGCATCGATGTCGCGGCCGGGATGACGCTTCGAGCCGGACATGGTGTTCCGAGGATACCTTCGACGCCTCGCCGGCAAGCGATCGACCGATGAGCCGACCGGACACGGGGGGTACGCTCGCAGAGTGTCGCGGTTCCTGACAGATGCGTGGCTACGAGACCTCGCTGCAGCGGCGAGCGGCGCGGTGGTGCCGCACTGGCCTGCACGGGAACGACTGGTAATCGAGCAGGTCGTCACCGAGGCAGGATCACATTGCTTCGAATGCGACGAAGGCGCCGGCCGAGACGCGTCGAAGCGCGACGTAGCCAGAGAAGTTGCACGATGGGCGCTGGTGATCTCATCCGAGGGTCTACGCGTCGTAGTGGGTGGTGCCCCCGACCCGGACCTGGTTCTCTTGGCGGACGCACGCACGGCCGCGGCGATCGCTAGCGGAACCCTGAACGCCCAACAGGCACTCTCGGCAGGCACGCTTCGAGTCTGCGGCGACCTGACCCGCCTCATCACTCTCCACGACGCGCTGGCAGCGCTCGGCGATTTCTCTGCATCCGTTCGGAACACGACCGAGGTACCTGGCCTCTGATCGGACCGAACCGCCGGCCCGCACCGTGATGCTGCATCCGGAGAGGGCGCGGGGCCGGGTGAGGCCGCTACGATCGCCGAGACCGAGCGCGGCCGGACCGGGCCGCCGCCTGTCCCACAGGGAGCGACACGGATGAGCGAGCAGATCTCCGTCGATGAGTTCCGGGCGGAGGCCCGCGCGTTCCTCGAGGCGAACGTCGAGGTGCGCCGCGAAGAGAAGTTCGTCTGGGGCAGAGGCTCCGACAAAGTCGGCCTCCTAGAGGAGAAATCCCCCGAAGAGGAGCAGCGCGAGATCGACACTGCCAGACAGTGGAGGGGCAAGGTCTTCGACGCCGGCTTCGGTTGGATCTCCGGGCCGACGGCGTACGGTGGACGCGGCCTCACTCCCGCACACGATCGCGCATATCGCGAAGAGGAGTCTCGTTTCCGCACACCGAGCCAGACGCCATTCGGCATCGGTCTCGGAATGGTCGCGCCGACGATCCTCGCTCACTGCACCGAGGAGGTGAAGCAGCGATACCTGAAGCTGCTCTGGCGGGGTGATATCATCGGCTGCCAGCTCTTCTCGGAACCGGTCGCGGGATCCGACCTGGCCGGCATACAGACACGCGCTGTACGCGACGGCGACGAGTGGGTGCTTACGGGGCAGAAGGTCTGGACATCCGGTGCGCAGTACAGCGACATTGGCGAGGTCATAACACGCACGTCGCCTGACAAGCCGAAGCACAAGGGTCTCACCATGTTCCTCATCAACATGAAGGACCCGGCCGTCGAGGTGCGCCCCCTCCGCCAGATGACCGGCGGCGCCGCATTCAACGAGGTCTTCATCGACGAGCTCCACGTTCCCGACTCCCATCGGATGGGCGACGTAGACGAAGGGTGGGGTGTGGCCCTGACGACGCTGATGAACGAACGCGCGTCGATCGGCGGCGGCGGGGTCGGCGGCGGCTCGATGCCTGCTACGAAGCGGCTCTTCGACATGGCGGAGCATCTCGGGTGCGCCGACGATCCGATCATCCGGCAGCGCCTCATGGACATCTGGGTACGCAGCCAGGCGTCGCGCTACACGAACCTGCGAGCAATGGCGAAGCTGCGCGCAGGCCAGACCCCCGGACCCGAGCTCTCCATAGCGAAGATGGCCCTCACGCAGAACATGATGGCGGTCTCGTCTCTCCTGGGCGACATCCTCGGCCCGAAGCTCGTGGCTGACACAGGAGAATGGGGCACGTACGCGTGGTCGGAGTTCGTTCTGGGCGTGCCGGGTATGCGGATCGCGGGGGGAACCGACGAAGTGCTGCGCAACATCGTCGGAGAGCGCGTGCTCGGCCTACCGAAGGACCCGTCTCACCAGCGCTGAGTGACTTCGGCGCGCGAGTACCGGCGCAGTGCCGGTGAGCAGACTCGCAAGGAGCCGCTAGTGCACCCGACGGAGCGCCTTCGTGCGGTTGCCCGGTCGTCGGGCGACAACGCTCTGCTTGCCGGGGAGGCCGCGTCTGCGCTCGCGTCCTTCGCTGAGATCGAAGACTCCCGTGCCCTGCTCGTGGCGTGCCGTCGCGTGCTCGCACACCATCCCGCCTGCGGGCCGCTGTGGTGGCTGTGCGCCCGCTTGCTCGCCGCGGCGGACCCGCCAGGAACCGCACGGGAGTCAGCGGCGCTCCTCGGCGGCGATCGGACCGCACGGCACCTGGCAGCGGCCCTCCCACTGCTCGACCCCGACAGTGTCGTAGCGGTGATCGGCTGGCCCGATGCCGTTGACGAATCGCTCGCAGCACGCGCCGACATCGCGGCCGTCGCCGTGCAGGTCGAGGGTGAGGACCCGGCTCCCGCGCTCCTCGACGGCCGCGTGCAGCGCTCGATCAGCGTCGTCAGCACCATGGAACTCGCAGCGCTCACCGTAGAACGGGTGCTCGTAGCTGCGACAGCAATCGGAGGTGGACTCGCAGTCGTGCCCCTCGGCACCGGTGAGGTGATCGACTCCGTGGGCAGTCGCCCCGACACCTGGTTGGTCGGCGGTGTCGGCACGGCGCTCCCGCCTCCCCTCGCAGACGCGATGCGCGCCGCAGTAGCGCGCGTCGTGACCGGCGAACTGCGCATCGAGGTGCTGCCGCTCGATATCTTCGATCGTGTAGCGGGCCCCAGGGGCGTCACAGCACCACGCGACGCCTTGGCCGGCATCGAATGTCCCTCACCGCTGGAGCTGCTGCGCCCACTGTGAACGAGCGGCACCGGCAACCGGCTCGACCCTCGACCGTGCTCACCGCCTCCGGTGGCCGGGAGACGCGACCCGCACCCGCAGCTTCCGCCTCGCGTACGCGCGCGCAACGGCGCGCGAGGGTGGGAACAGCAGCAGCAGGCCGGCCGCATCGGTCACGAAACCAGGGGTCAGGAGGAGGAGGGCGCCGGCGAGCACGAGCGCACCGTCGAGCATCTCGTCGGCGGGTGCGCGACCCTCGGCCAGGCAGTCCTGGAGCCGCCGCACTACGAAGAACCCCTCACTGCGTGCCAGCCACGCCCCGACCATCGAGATGATCATCATCACGGCCAGCGTGTCGAGAATGCCGATGGCGTGGCCGACCTGGAAGATCACATACAGCTCGGCGAAGGGCAGCGCCAGGAAGACCAGCACGAAGACCAGGAGCACGAAACGATCCTAACGGCCCCCGATCGGCCCACTCCGCGCGCCGGCACTCGCCGACACCGATCAGGCGTCACCCAAGGCGAAGAAGTAACCGCCGCGCGTTCCCACGTAGACGCGCCCCTCCCAGACGGCGGGCGTCGACTCGATGCAGCCGCCGAGCGTGATCTCCCATAGCTGTTCCGGCGCTCTGCTGGTATCGCTCACGTCGAAGCCGCGCAGCACACCGTCGCAGCCCCCCTGTATCCAGACGCCGTCCACGATCACCGGCGATCCCATGAGAGGACCCGGCACCTCCTGCGTCCAGCGAACGGCACCGCTCTCACGATCGAGGCCGTAGACCGTGTTCTGATACGTGGCGACCACTACCAGGTCCTCATAGAGCGCAGGCGTGCCCCACACCCCGGCCTTGTCGGCCACCTGATCCTTCAACGACCACACGAGAGGGGCGTCGGGATGCGACGGGTCGAGCTTCATGATCTGGCCGATCTCCGCGGAGCGAGCATTGTGTCGCTCCCACTCCGAAGCCACGTAGAGCATCCCCTCTTCGTCGACCACGACACTCGCGTCGGTGTCGTCGCCGGTCCAGAAGCGGAAGACGCGCGACGGTGTGCCTACGCCCGTGCGGAGGCTGGATAGATCCCATCCCTGCACGAGACCACCGGAGTTCGCGAAGTACGCGATGTCGTTCCAGATCGCCACTGAGTTCTCGACGGATACCTCATGGCTGCCGGCGAGGTCCGAGAGGAGCTGATCGTCCCAGCTCGGCGTGTTGAAGAACAGCGAGGGGGCGACAGTCACAAGACCGTCGGCACCATATGCACGGTTGAGTCGCGCTACATGGAACTGGCTGTTCTCGCCGCCCTCGATCAAGAAGTCGCGCAGGATCAGGCCGCTACCGTCCCAGTCGTCGTTCCAGAGTGTCGGCGATACGTCGTGGGCCGCGATCTTCCAGAGCTCGGTGGCCTCGGGCCGGTCGATAGCGAGCACGCGGTAGTAGCTGTCGCGTGACCCCGTGTACACGAGCGGGTAGCCGTCGGGATCCACAGTTACCGAGCCCTTGATGATGTCGCCGGTCGGGAAGTCGGGAAGGATGCGCTCCCCTGTGTCGGCGTCGATGAAGTGCACGGCTCGGTCGTACGCTCCGAAGACCACCCAGGTGCGCCCGTCGCGCTCGAAGACGGCCGGTTCCCCCGTCCAGCCGCTGCCGCACCACACGCGCGTCACGCCCTTGTCGCTCGACGGCGAGCACATCGCCGAGTCGGGGAATTGCCAGAGCACACCCGGTGCCTGCGGTACAGGCCATCTGCCGTAACAGGATAGAGAAAGGATGACAAG
>Ga0172375_10007228_pt1 | contig 15265 bp, 12 predicted proteins | sample LakKiv1m_FD_114537 | JGI IMG/M metagenome (GOLD analysis project Ga0172375, IMG submission 114537) | Freshwater microbial communities from Kabuno Bay, South-Kivu, Congo - kab_092012_11.1m | ecosystem: Environmental > Aquatic > Freshwater > Lake | place: Democratic Republic of the Congo... | reverse complement strand
TATTCATATTTATAAAGTTCTAAATCATCCCAAACTTCTTTGGCTTCTTCATATCCATTTTCATAACTTTTCCTTACCCAGTAGGCAGCTTTTTTCTTATCCGTCAGGACGCCTTCTCCGTTGGAGTACATCAGCCCAAGATTATATTGCGCCTGTGCAACTCCCTGCTCTGCGCTCTTCTGATACCAGTAAACGGCTTGTTTCATATCCGTCAGAACACCTTCTCCGATGTAGTACATGTTCCCAAGATTATTTTGCGCCTTTGCATCTCCCTGCTCAGCGCTCTTCTGAATCCAGTAAAAAGCTTGTTTCTTATCCGTCAGGACGCCTTCTCCGTTGTAGTACATCAACCCAAGATTATTTTGCGCCCATGCATCTCCCTGCTCTGCGCTCTTCTGATACCAGTAAAAGGCTTTTTTCTTATCCGTCAGGACGCCTTCTCCGATGTAGTACATGTTCCCAAGATTATTTTGCGCCTTTGCATCTCCCTGCTCTGCGCTCTTCTGATACCAGTAAAAGGCTTGCTTCTTATCGGTCAGGACACCTTCTCCGTTGGAGTACATAACCCCAAGTGCCAATTGCGCCTTTGCATCTCCCTGCTCGGCGCTCTTCTGAATCCAGTAAAAGGCTTGTTTCTTATCGGTCAATACGCCTTCTCCGAGGTAATACATCTTTCCAAGAATATATTGGGCTGATGCAGATCCCCGCTCAGCATTCTTCCTTACTTCATCAAAAGTTTGTGCCGATAATAAATTTGTAATAAAAAAAAAGATGATAATTAAAAGTGCGTTTTTCATAATCTATCCTCTATCTATTGATTTCAAAGGAATCTTAACTTTACCCGCGGGCGTCTCACTGCAGTATGCACCCGATGATTATTGATTTCTGTTTTTTGAGAACGTCCCATAGAGTATGGGTTTTTTGAACCCCTATTTTACGAGTTTTTCTGCTCATAAAAAAGCCTACTTTAAATAATTAAATTTCGGCTTTTTCCATTTTCAGCTGAAGCAATGCATTGTTAAGAAATTATTCGCCAACTCGATGGTATAATTCTTTAATTCATCGATGGTAAAGACAATCTCAAAATCTTTTTTAGAATTATTCATATTCCACAATCGCACGCCTATCCATTTCTTGTTTTCATTAATTCCATAAATATTTTGATGAGCAATGCAATTACGAATTCTTGACAATAACCAAAATTTATCTTTTCCAATTAAATCTGATTTATGACCGACATTTAAATTAATTTCTGTCAAATCACAGTTAGTCAAATCATCTATTATATTTTCGGAAAGAATAAACCCGATTTTCTCAGGAATAGCTTTGATGAAATCATCATCAATAATTCCGCGTAAAAAATTTCTTGAAAATTTTTCAGTCTCGGTGATTGCTATTATTATTCCTAATAAACAATTCATCAAAAATGTAACTTCCCTATCTTTCTCTTTAAAGATAGGGTAATAATCAGAAAGAATTTCTCTTGTCCTTTTAACGATATCAATTCGATAATTTTTTATTTCACTCATATTATATCACTTTTGCTTTAGCAGATAACTGTGTGATGTCTAAGCGGATGCCCAACGGTTTTGGTTATCAATACAACGATTTACTGATGTCGTTATTTAGTACTTCCAACATCATTAAAACAATGACAAGCTGAACTACCAATGTCACGACTGGCAGGAGCTTTCCTTTTAGAACACTTGTTAGGTTGCATTGACAACTAATTGGTTTGACTTTGTTTTAATGCACTTAATATTGCACCAATTTCTTTGTCTGCAATCGCAACTAATCTTTCTGCAACTTCATCAACACGTGAACTGCCACAATAACCAACAGAGCTTGTGATATAATAACCAAAAGGTTGTCCAGGGAAATCCAAACACTGAACAAAAGAATAGCAGGAACTATTGCCAGGACTATCATTATATTGATCAAGTGTAACAAGAATAATAGTGGCTCTCATTTCCTTTTCATACGTTAATCTCATTGATTCAGATTTTCTTATTCTTTCTTTTACCGCAAATGCTAATCTTTCACCAACAATGTCAGTTCCAGAATGAGAAACCTCGATCGGGAATTTAAGTGTCTCTTGTCCAAAAAGAGTAGTCGACAAAAAAAACAACAAACTCAAAAAATATTTTTTCATTTTTAATTACCTTTTTATCATTTGCTATATCGGTTTCTGAATACTAATTGATTTGTGCTCTTTAAGTATGCCTCCAAGAATAAGGGTTTATTTACTCCGGTTTTACGTATTTTCTGTTCTAAGAAAAGCCTGCTTTTTTTAATAAATTTAATTTAGGCTTTTTCCATTTTCATCTGAAGCATTACATTAGTAATATGTTTAATTTATTCTTCAAAATTTGTCTTTAAAATGTACTCTTTAGTTACTAAATGCTTAAAACCCAATTTATCATCATCATTTTTTAAAGCTAATTCTAACCATTTTTTTACTTCTGGTGAATCATAACTCCAAATGGAAGCTTTTATCAAATAACTGACCGTAACTAAATAGGCTTTTATTGTCAAAGGATGGCTTGGATATTTTTCATTCATAACATCTAGTATCTTAATAATACTTTCGACATAAATTCGCTTTAAACCAAATTGGTTCAAAATTACTGAAAAACTACTTTCATCAAATTTTCCTTTAATAATATCTCCATTTGAGTTTATGGAAAGTGTCGCAAGTAATTTCCAATAATATGCATAAATTGCTTGAGATGGATTATTAATAATTATATCATCCATATATTTATCTATTAATGAAAATGTGTTTAGATCATCCCCTTCTGTAAAAAATAAAAAAGGATTTTCAACTTTTCTTTTAATAAATTCATTAATAAAATTTATTTTTTTTTCAACAATTAATCTTTCATTTTCAACATAATTAGCCAAGCTTCGAAACATTAAATTAGTCGTAAAGTTTAATTCTAAATATTTAATTCTTTCTTGTGCAATATTAAAATAGATTCCTTGAGTAAATTCTTTTTCCAACTGTAAATAAAATGTATATGCTCTGTTCAGATATTGAATATTATCTTTATTTAGTCTGGTATTTTCATCCAATGTTCCTATGAGACCTTCTGAAAAAAAATATTCTGCAATTGAGAACAAAGCTTTTTCTTTTACAGATTTGTATTTATCTTCACTGATAATCTCAGCGGCTATTTTTATCCCTGATTCTTCTAAACCTAAAAGAAGACTATTTTGCATTAAATTTAGTTTTTCTTCAGAAATACTTTGTCCGACCAAATAATTTGTGAAAAATAAAATTAATATAAAACTAAGTTTTAATATAGTTTGTTTCATTTGGTCCCTCATTGTTTTGAATTTTATATCTGGCTAAAGTAAAATTAGTATTACCTTCTTCTATAATTATGTTCGCTCCATTTTCTGCAGCGCTTTTTTTAATATAATCAAAGTTAATCTCTTTTGTTGCTTTAATTAAACCAATTTCAAAATACTTATCTTTTATATCCAGCCGTGAAGTAACAACTAAAATATCTTGAACATTTGTTTCTTGATATTTGACATTATCATAAAGTACTATGTCAAACGTTCTAGGATTAGCGCATCTGATTATAATTATAAATAAAAACAGCACTAATATTTTTTTCATTAGATCCTCAACATTATTTGATTTTCAAGTACCCAACTATCAATTAACCTGCAACAATCTATTGCAACCAAGAAGATTCTCCGCAAACTTCTGCAGAATAAAAAACCGGTATTAATTTGATTTACTATAATTAAATTGTTAAAATACATCATATTACAACCATTATTAATGTTTTAAGACTGAACAGATAATTCATCCCCTCTTTTTCCATTTTCAATTGCTTTCACAAATGCTTTAGGAAAAACTCTTTGAAAATAATTTGCGTGTATATGATCTATTGGAGCGGGACCGCAAGCAACTGCTTCCGCCAGCCGGAGGTAAGCGCTCCTTTCTTTTGAGCGATAAAGTGATCGAACTGATACTAACGAAGAAAATTTCTGCAATGAATAATTCCGGTTGTGTTATGTCCAACATAACAAATAATGCAGAAAGATCAAAAATGAGACAGAGTGTCTTGTGACTTTTTTTAACCCCGGATTTCGCATCAGAAAAAGATGCCAAAACCCCACAACTTTCCTGCCGGCAGGCAGGCCGCTATATTTTCGCCAATAGGCCTTCGGTTGGCAGACCTCCCCCAGCATACCTTTACTTCACGAGCATAAGCTTGCGGACTTCACGGAACTGATCTGCTTTTAATTCGTAGAAATAAACACCCGAAGCGAGGGCTGAGCCATCAAGTATCGTTTCATATTCGCCGGGATTTTTCCTTTCATTTATAAGCTCCGCAACCATTCTACCTAACTGGTCATATATCCGGAGTGTGACTTTTGCCTCCCGCCCGATGCTGAATTTTATACGCGTTGCCGGATTAAACGGATTCGGATAATTGGGATACAGAATTGTTTTATCAGGGAGGAGACCGCCTGTGTAAATCTCCACGATTCCTGAAAACTCAAATCCGCCATCGGTATCAATCTGCTTCAGCCTGTAGAATACGGTATCAGACGAAGGGATATGCAAATCAGTGAACTGATATTCTCTCGGTATATTTGAAGTTCCGCCTCCCTGAACGAATCCGATTTTCTGCCATGTTTTCGCAGGGCTGCTCTTTCCATCCGCTCCGGGGAGAGAATTCGCCGAAGCCCTTTCAATCTCGAAACCGTAATTATTCAGTTCGGTTGCAGTGATCCAGGAGAGCAGGGCGGATTTCCCGTCATAATTTCCCGCGAATGAAATTAATTCGACAGGCAGGGGCTGTTCAGTGCCGAATGAGAAATACGAACTTCCGCTGAATATCATGCGCAGAGTGGAAGGCGAAAGATTGCTCCATGAGTCGAGAGAATCGCCGCTTGCCGAAATTGTTGTCCTGTTGAGATAGAAAGTAAGGGTACATGCCTTGCTCACATAACCTGAAAAGGAGGTAGGCGAGATTTTCTGCAGGGCAATATCGGCTGATACGTCTGCAAGCATAACCTGATCGGCTCCGAAACGCAGATCGCTTCCGTTTTTTATCATCCACTGCGAGGCTTCAAAGCCGGCGCTGTTTTCCACTGAAAAGAATGTGAAAGAAGCATCGGAATAAAGATCTTCATCGAGTCCGGTAACAGCGGCGCCCAGAGTCTGAAGGGCTGAGCCGGTCTGTGAAGCGGCGATATCCGTGTAGGAATCACCGCTGATCTTCACCGCACTCAGTCCGGCAATATCAAGGGTGGCGGCAGATAATTCCTGCGATTGATAAGGATAAAGAAATGAAACAAAGCCTGCGCTCTGAACAGAATTTTTTGTCACATTCATAACGGTATGCGCTTCGGTCACATTATAGGAGAGTTCATGCAGAGCCTCGGCGGAAGAATACACTGCATCGGAACCGCCGGCAGCCGTATGAGCAAGCAGCGAAACACCGTTTCTTGTCCAGACCCCCTGGTTATTATCAAAATCGCCTGTGAATACACCTTCGGCAGAGGCATTTCCTCCCTCGATTCCGTATCCGTGCAATTGCCAGGTATAATTATTGGCAGATGACGAACTGACAAAATCCGAAATGAGGAAATACTTTTTCCGGACAAAAAGGAACGAGCGCGTAATGTCCGTTTCGCGGTAATATGTGCGGGTTTCGCCGTAATCAAGCGCGGAATGAGAAAAAGTATTCTCAATGAAGCCGTCGGCATCGTTCGAAAACTGAGGATCGCCTATAAGAGGACCTGCGCCGTTAACAAGTATCATATTATGATTAACCGCGTTTCCGGTCAGTCCCCTGTTATCATAACTGACATAGCCGGGATCGAGCGCCAAAACCTGCCCGCTGCTATAGATAAGAAAGCTTGTAACATCCGCCTGATTATGTCCGTAAGAACTGCTGCGTGCAATTCCGTTCTTTGCGGTTGCATGGAGATATACGGAGTTTGAATCGTTTCCCGACCTGAAAATAAGATTACCGCTTACCGGAAGCGCTTCAAAAAGAGGAGCATCCCCTGCCCCCGTAACCGGGAGAGATGCAATATAATTAGCACGGGAATCGGTGCTTGCAAAAGTGAGCTGGCTATTGAGCGAACTTGCAACCCTCAGCCTGCTGTAATCATTCGACCAGATATAATCAGGATTCTTCATCTGCACCAATTCCGGGAAATAAAGTGCAACGTAAGTATCCTCTATTGCCGGCATCCTTCCATCGGGCATTCTTATTTTAGCCATCCAGTTGAAAAGATAATCATACCTGTCATCAAACCAGGGATTTGGGATTGATCGGGGTATTCCCTTATGGGTGTATGTAAGTGAACCGGAAGGAGCAAAATTGCCCATAGCCCGCATCATCGGCAGGAAATTCAGCATCCCGTATCTCAGGTAACTCGGTCCTTCGGCAAATCCGCCGATAACACCGGGTTCGCTCTGCCTTTTTGCATCAAGAAAATGAGTGTTTTCGATTGTCCACATTGCTGTGTTAATCCAGTTCAGCGGTTTCTCTGCGTCATCGAGGCTCACTGCGTCATTAATAACAATTGCAGCCATCCCAAATGCAGCGGCGGTCATAATTGTATGATTGTTAAAGACGAGATCGAAAAAACTGAATGGATAAATCGGAGGAGCTATCTGCCGTGTCGATTCAGTATAAAGATTGCCGGCGAATTCCTGCAGATGGCTTTTTGCATCATTAAGAGAATCCGCATCCACACCGGAGCCGAGCAGAAGATCGTAAGCAATTGAAAAATCAACCATTTCTTTGGAACGCCATTGCCAGCTATCGTAAATGCCGGGATTGAGGATTGTAATACGGTCAACATCTGCGGGAAATGTTTCAAGAATTGTTATTACTTTATCAATAAGAGTCTGCGATTCCTCCGGACTCAGATCAACAATAGAGCCGCCCTCATATTTTTTGCCGAGAATATTAACGAACGCTGCATTTTTGGCGATATGACTCCGTTCAATCCTCTCGGCGAGTGATGTGCCGGTCGGGACTTCAGAAAATGCATTTGCGGATACGCTCTGAAATAATAAAAGATTTTCCCCGCTGCCGAGGCTGCTGCGGATATCCGGCAATTCTGCGCTCCTGAGAATTGTCCTCGGGTAGGCGGTATTGGCTCCGGCAGGCTCCCAGGCTCCGTCCTGTGCAAAAACTGTTATTGATAATACTATCAGGGCAAAGATATATTGTTTTAATTTCACTTAATAACTCTTGATTAATATTTTTGAAACTGCCAATAAGTTAATAAATTCTGCGATTAATTGCCTCACCGGCAGTAAGTAACATAAAATTAGATTAACAATCAGGCGATAGGTTTCAACTTTTTCGCATTTAGCAGGATGGATGCAGGGATTTTAATTCAGGCTTTTACTATTTTTCATTAACCGGACTGCTTTATTAGTTCATGGAAAATAAATTACATATCATTCGGGGCAAATATGAGAACAATTATTCTTACTGCTTTATGTGTTTTATTATTAAACCAGATCATTATGAGCCAGGAAGCGAAGACGAAACTGCTTATCCGTTGCGATGATATCGGGATGTCCCATGCTGTAAATATGGCTGCTAAGGAATTAATTGAATCGGGATTGCCCTTTTCGGCTTCGGTTATGGTAACCTGCCCCTGGTATCAGGAAGGAGTTGATATCCTGAATGCTCATCCCGAAATTACAGCCGGGCTTCATCTCACGCTTAATGCAGAGTGGAAAAATTACCGCTGGGGACCAGTTGCCGGCAAAGATCGTGTCCCTTCCCTGGTCGACGAATTCGGTTATTTTTTCCCTTCGAGGGCGGCATTTTTTGGTAATGATCCCAAAACTGATGAAGTTGAGGCGGAACTGAGAGAGCAGATCCTTCGCGCCAAGAAAAGCGGACTTAATATCCAGTATCTCGATTATCACATGGGTACTGCCGTTGACAGACCCGAACTCAGGGCAATTGTGGAAAAACTCGCCGCAGAATACGGACTTGGCGTGTCCCGTTATTTCGGCGAAATTGATCTGAGAAGTATGTATTCAGACCCGGCAGCATCAAAAAAGGATTCGCTCTTCCAGACAATAGACACCCTGCAGAACAGCAATATAAATCTTCTTGTCTGCCATATCGGAAAGGACAACCCGGAAATGCAGGCGATGATTGACCTGAATGCTTTCGGTATGCCTGAAATGAGCAGACACCGCGAAGCCGAATTATATGCTCTGATAGCTGCTTATAAGTCCGGTACTTTCGATAAGAACAATATTGAGCTTATTAATTATGAGTACCTGATTAAGAACACCGGACTGGAAAACATGAGATCGCCGGTTGGGAGCGGGTATTGATTCTTCAGTATGATGTTTTATGGGGAGGCATGACAAGTAAGAGTATTCGAACATAATTAACAGTTTTTAGAATCATTTAATAAATCATTATTTTCACGATAAGAATAATGAGTAAGAAAAGATGCTGTCCGCAAAAACAAAACATCAAATAAAGGAACTGCTTGTCAATAATTTCGATTTATCGAAAATTATTTTATTTGGTTCGCAGTCGAGAGGAACGGCTGATTCTAAAAGCGATGTTGATTTGCTTATTATTTCGGATGAAGTAAAAGATAAATTCTCAGCAATGACGAGTATGAGAAAAGTTCTGCTCGGGCTTAATTACGGATTCGATGTGATCATATTGAGCAGTTCGGAATTTGAAAGAGATAAAAAATTCCCGGGGACAATTGCCAGATATGCCGAGGCGGAAGGAACTCTTTTGTATGAACGATAATGAACTGAAAGCACAAGTTGCAAAATGGATTGATCTTGCTGAATAGGATCTGCGACTTGCAAAATTTGCATTCGGGATGAAATCAAATGTTCCTTATCGTTTAACATGTTACCATGCACAGCAAACAGCAGAAAAGTACATAAAAGGCTTTTTAGTCAGTAATTTAACGGACTTCCCTTATACACACAGCATAGAAGTGTTATTAAAACTTGCTCCGAAAGCTAGCGGACTTCAGCAATTGGTTGAAGAATTATCAGAACTGACAAATTATGCAGTTGCAAAAAGATATGCGGGAGATTATAATAAACTGACAAAAAAGAATGCCGAGGATGCAGTGAACAAAGCATCCATACTTAGAAAGGTGATTCGGAATTTACTCAGGAAAAAGGGCCTGCTATAGTCCCTGATTTAAGAACAGCCCGAAATGCAGGCGATGATTGACCTGAATCCCTTCGGCACGACAGAAATGAGCAGACACCGCGAAGCCGAATTGTATGCTCTGATAGCTGCTTACAAGTCAGGTACTTTCGATAAGAACAATATTGAGCTTATTAATTTTGAGTACCTGATTAAGAACACCGGACTGGAAAACATGAGATCACCCGTTGGGAGCGGGTATTGATAAGGGTAAAACAAACCTTCTGAAACGGTTCTGTAATCAACTTTTCATGTTATTTGAATCGGAAATAGCAACCAGGTTTTAGTTTGGCTTTTGGAGAGGAGCGATAATAGCAGATAAGAAATTTCTGGATTTCAAGAAATATTCTTGACAACTGCGTTTTATTGTTTTACTTTTGTGTAAGTATTTATCAAAAGGTTTAAAATGAGTTTCTCCGACATATTGACTCCACGAAATGAAGTACTAAAGAGCGATGGTATTCAGGGAATTATTGATATCGAAAACCTAAATAGCAAAAACAGGAATTCGATAGAGTCACGACCAGAGGTCTTTTTCGATTTAACTTATCCTACCACAGATTTAAAAATTGTACTTGATAATTTGAATCAGCGGTTTAATTCGCCGGGCCAATCAGCCGGTTTATTCTTACTTGAAGGATTCAAGGGAAGCGGTAAATCACACATTGAATTATTCATCTATCACCTTTTTAAGAATAACGATATTGCCGGGAAATGGCTGACAAAAAATAAAATAGAATGCAAAGTTCCTGATAATGCCATTGTGATCATCCATAAATTTACCGATTTCCCTCTCGGTTCGATGTGGAATCTTATCTTCGAAAACGTGGGGGCAACTAAATTCGTAAGCAATCAGCGGCCAGACCTGGAACAATTGCGGAAGGCAATTGGGGAGCGTAGAATTGTCCTGATCCTTGATGAATTGGAAATGGGCTATAAAAGTATTGAGAATAAAAATATTCAGGCACAAAATCTTGCATTCCTGCAGATGCTAAGTGAAGAAGCCCAGCGCTCTGAAAGTGCAGCAATCACTATCATTGCTTCAATTTATAATTCCGAAGACGAACCCGGCGCCACTCTTAAACGGGTTCCTAAAGTCGATATTAAATTTGCCGAGCCAAAAGACCGAAGGCAAGTTATACTGCACAGATTATTCCAGAACTATTCAGATTATGATAAGAACAAAATTGAAAGCGTGGTTTATAGTTACATTAATCATTGGAGAAAATGTGGTATAAAGATTGATGAAAAATACATCGACCGAATGTATGAAAGTTATCCATTCACGCCGGAAGTGTTTGATGTATTCCTCAACAAGATATTGAGAAAGAATTTTCAGGGAAACCGCGGACCACTTGGAATACTAAGCCGTATTGTAAAAAACACTCATACAAAAGCAGACATAATTACAACATCTCATTTCACCCTGAAAGACAATGTTATTAGAAATCTGCTTGTGGATTTAGACCCGGGTCAGACCTACACACAATGTGCCCAGAATGATCTTCGTGATCTGGAACATATACTTTTGGCAGACGAGATAGTAGCTTCTACATTGGTCGGGACTATTTCTGCCACAGGAAATTTACGTGGGATACAAGATCAGGAATTAGCCAGGCAGGTTATTAAGCCCGGAGATAACTATAATGATTATATGGCAACATTAGCTGCTTTTGAAAAATTAGGTGCTTATTTTCAGAGGGCAGAGGATAGCTATTTTTTCGATGTACATGAAAAACCGTATGCAAAGGTAGAGTACCGCTCTTTAAGAATTGACACCAAAATTGCACTGGAAAAATCGCTGGAGCGGCTGAGAAAAAATGTTTTTAATGATACTTCTGCTTTCATTTACAGGGATGAAGCATCATTTAAAGCAGATCTTTCTTCTTCTAATAAAAACACCATTCGTTATGTAATTTCGCCAAAACAGCTCATTGATGCAGATAGAAAAAAAATATTTTCAGGCATTGAAAACCCAAATACAATTATTCTAATTGAGCCGAAAACTGATAAATTCAATGCATTGGATAACAATGATATTATTAAATGGGCTCAGCTCTCTATCGCTGCTGCGGAACTTAAAAATATGACAGGAGATTATGAACGTAAAAAGCAGTATGAAAAAATTGAAACAGATAATGCAAAATATATAGATGATTCATTCAGGAAAGCAGGATTCAGCTATATCCTTGTTCTAAAAGATGCAGATGGTCTTTGTTTTGAAGTAGAACCGCTTTCAAATGTTATCACCAGGACTGATGTAACTGAACAACTGAAAAAAAATATTTTTCCATTACTGAGGATTCAGGAACACCTGTTAGAACATATTGAGGCCGCAAACAGAAATACAAACTGGGTTATGAATCAATTTGTTTCTGATATCAGGAAAAGCTACGATAAAACTCTTGGTTTCCCGGTAATATTATCCGAATCGTTTTTTATTGATGCAATAAAAAACTTTTGTATTGAGAAGATTATTGGTTTGAAGCATACCAGCGGAGAATTTTGTGGCTCATATCCGGGTTATTCAAGTTCAGATTGGCCTGACGTTAAGGTGGTCCCTCCCTTTCCGGTTGAGGATACAGAAGAATCAATTTACCTCGCAGCCCAGCAGCCGGCTGAAAATTATCCGGCACAGGGCAGCCCTGTAATACCATTATCCGGAGACAGCGGAGAGCGAAGTAAAAATCCTGTGAATAAAGCTGTTTATATCTATACAACAAACAGCAGATCAATTATCGAATTGCGGCAGGAAATTGCTCAGAAATTAAACGCATATACCTCTGCAATTTTCCAAAGGGTTGTATTTACTGTCTTTCTTGAAAAACAGAATGCCGATCTGAGTTCGCTGCCTGCTTCTCTGCGGGGACAAATGACCGGGATAAGCAATCTGCATTTTGAACTTACTATTACCAGAGAAGGTAATTTCACAAAAGCAGCTTTAGAGCAGATGACCGAGCAGCTTCCCGTTTTTCAGGATGCGCAGTATAAAGCTGAATTGAAAGGATATAGCGAATCAGAGCAGGCTGAATAATATGAAAAACGACCTTTTTCAAAAGATGTTTGAATTATTAACGCTGCCCGAAGAACGAATACCGGAAATTGGCAGTTGGCTTAGCGGGGATGTCTGGACGGAAAAACGTTTCCGCGAATATAATCCGAAGAATTATTTAGAAAGCGGGGAGGAAATTGTTCATAATCTTGAGGAACTCATTACATTTACTGCATTCGGTATTTACGATGAACTGGCTGCGCTTGCTTTAAAGCCCTCGAACCTTTTAGAGGAGTTTAACAGCCCTGAAACAGCGGTTGTGATTTTAGACGGCGCATCTTTAAGAGAACTTCCCCTCCTGAAACTAAAGGCGGAAAATTCAGGATACACTATTCTGGAAAACGGGTTCAAAGTTAGTTCCCTCCCGAGTGATACTGTTAACTTCATTGATCAGAGAATCTTAGGTAAAACGGTCGGGCCTTCCCAGCTTCCTGCCAGAAAGGAATTAAAGGATAAAAACATAAGAGTTTTCCACTATGATTCAGCGGTGAGGCATTTTGATTTACAATCGGACGGCACCCCTCTATTGCTATGGTCGAGTTTTCCGGACGGCACTTATAAAAATTTTGAAGCAAGGGATGCCAGTCATTTTGAATCCATAATCAAGCAATTTGATGTAGTCTGGAAAAATATTATTCTCAATATTCCAAAAGACTACAGGATCATTATCACGAGTGATCATGGTTATATTTACCTGAATACCGGATTTCAATCGAATGAACGGGGAACTGATGCACTAAGTTTCCTGAAGCAGGACAGATTCCGTTTCTATGGTGATTATGAAAGCCTGCCGGAAACAGAGGCATTACAAATAATTCCTTCAAAGCATCTGGCAATGTTACGGGGCAGAATTATGAACAGGATGCAGGGACCCGCAGCAAATAAAGTTTTCAGGCATGGCGGATTATCGTTGATGGAAATGTTCACGCCCTGGCTGGTATTGGAAAAAAAATAAAAGAATTATTCAAAGGTTAAATTATGCAACAGACAACAAGACGTTCAGAAAATAAAGAAAAATTCGGCACTATTCTCGATAAAGATGTGGTAAGAATGATTAAAGAGCGCGCATTGAAAGAAGGAAGAACTATAAGCGAAGTAATTCAGGATGCGGTATTAAAATACGGTGAAACCGATGTGGCTAAACTGGAAATCCGTATCAGGGCAGTAAGGAATTTTTGCTCCCGCCCGTTCAATCTGAAAACTGACGAACTGAATGAATTGATGAATGAGGATCTTTACGAGATATGAACTTACTGAGAATACCTGCCGGTCAGCTTGTGCTTATTGATGCAAATATTTTTATTTATGCAAATCAGCAATCATCGCAGCAGTGCATTAAACTGCTGGAAAGATGTGCGAACAACGAAGTATATGGAGTGCTTTCAACCCACATTCTCGCAGAGATCATGCACGTTCTCATGCTTGCCGAAGCCCGCGATCTTGGTTTGATAAAATCCGGGAATCCGGCGAAACAATTGAGTGAGAAACCACAGCTCATAAAAGCATTGAACAGATACGAATCGCTTATAAGGGATCTGCTGACTATCGGATTCCAGTTAGAGCCTCTGCAGCGTGAGGATTTCCTTACTGCAATATCAATTCAGCGGCAATATGGAATGCTTACTAATGATGCCCTGTTTATGGCAGTTGCCTCCAGGTTGAGGATAAATGCGATTGCCTCGGCAGATCAGATATTCAAAAATGTTCAGGGAATAATCCATTATTCGCCGGATGATATTAACGACTAAAAGAATTATTAAAACAGCAATATGAAAAAAGCAATAGAAGAATATTTTCCTATCGTAGATATTAACAGGCTTGCGGTTCCCGAACGCAATGCTTTTAAACCTATTTATACAATGCATAAATGGTTTGCCCGGCGTTCATCCTCGGTATTCAGGGCAATTCTTTTAGGCGCTATGAAACCTGCCGGCGCTGATATAATGCAGGAATTCTATAAAGATCACACAAATGACCCCGATACAAAAGGTATGGTTGTTCTCGATCCTTTTATGGGCGGCGGCACTACGATTGTGGAGGCATTACGACTTGGGTGCAAAGTTATCGGTATTGACCTTAATCCTGTTGCATGGTTTATTGTTAAAACGGAAGTTGAGCCGGTTGATCTCGATGAATTACGAGCTGCTTTTGTAAGACTTTCCGAAAGAATTGTCCCCTGGTCGGGCAGACAATTAAAAGAAACACTTCTCGGTTTATATAAAACAGAGTGTCCCTGCTGCGGTAATAAAGAGGCTGATACAATCTATACTTTCTGGGTAAAATATGCTCCCTGCACCACTGCAACGTGCGATCATAATACGCCGCTTTTTAATGATTTTATTGTTTCACAGAAATCACCCTCAATAAAATATTACCCCGATTGTAAATGCCCGAAATGCTCAAAAACATTTGATTTTGAAGTTGAACCGGCTTCAATGGTTGGCGAAAAATCGCTTATGATAAACTCACCGCAATTTTCAGCGGGAAATGGAAGGGAGAACCGGAGATGGGTTTACAGCACATCACGTGAAGGTGTGGAATGTCCCTGGTGCAATGAATTTATTGTACCAGAAAGAATACCGAAAAAAACATCGAAAAAGAAAATACCTCTGACTGTTCTTTACTGCCCACATTGTGAAGAAGTGTGGCAGTACCGCGGAGAAATCCGTTCCGATAAAGTTGAATGCCCGACCTGCAAGACCCGGTACAACCCTAATGCAGGGCATATTCCCGCCAAAGGGAAATTTACCTGCCAGGGTTCATGCAACGGCAATGTGGATAATATAATTTCCGCAATAAGAAAATTGCCGGAAGATAAGCCTTTGACTGCAAGACCTTATGCGCTCGAAGGTTATTGCAGCATCTGCGCAGGCGATAATGTTAAAGAGGGTGAGGATAATGAGGATTTATTCGGCATTAATGATAAAGTTAAAGATGAAAAAATGACACCCGCCGGTTTATCTCTGTTAAATAAAAATAACGGCAAGTTTTTTAAACGTTATTCGTC
>Ga0172375_10007226_pt1 | contig 15267 bp, 4 predicted proteins | sample LakKiv1m_FD_114537 | JGI IMG/M metagenome (GOLD analysis project Ga0172375, IMG submission 114537) | Freshwater microbial communities from Kabuno Bay, South-Kivu, Congo - kab_092012_11.1m | ecosystem: Environmental > Aquatic > Freshwater > Lake | place: Democratic Republic of the Congo... | reverse complement strand
GCTGAAGGTATGCGTCCCGGCGTCGAAGCTCAGCCATGCGGGCAGCGCATTGCCGTCAGACTTCGTTGCGCTCCAGGTCAGCATGTCTCCCGCGTCCACATCATTGAAGGTGTTCACCGGCACAACAAAGCTGAAGGCGCTGTCTTCCGTCGCATTCTGGTTGGCTATCGGGTTCGGCACCGTCGGCGCATCGTTCGTGTTCGCCACCGTCACCGTGAACTCGTCGCTCGCGCTCTCGCTGCTTCCGTCGGTCGCCATCACCTTCACGGTAATCGTGCCCACATCGCCATTCAGCGGCGTGCCGCTGAAGGTATGCGTCCCGGCGTCGAAGCTCAGCCATGCGGGCAGCGCATTGCCATCAGCCTGCATAGCGCTCCAGGTCAGCGTGTCTCCCGCATCCACATCATTGAAGGTGTTCACCGGCACAACAAAGCTGAAGGCGCTGTCTTCCGTCGCACTCTGGTCAGCTATCGGATTCGGCACCGTCGGCGCATCGTTCGTGTTCGCCACCGTCAGTGTGAACTGGTCACTCACGCTTGCGCTGCTGCCATCCGTCGCTGTCACCTTCACTGTGACCGTGCCCACATCTCCATTCAGCGGCGTGCCGCTGAAGGTATGCGTCCCGGCATCGAAGCTCAGCCATGCAGGCAGCGCACTGCCGTCAGCCTGCGTTGCGCTCCAGGTCAGCGTATCTCCCGCATCCACATCATTGAAGGTGTTCACCGGCACAACAAAGCTGAAGGCGCTGTCTTCCGTCGCATTCTGGTCAGCTATCGGATTCGGCACCGTCGGCGCATCGTTCGTGTTCGCCACCGTCAGTGTGAACTGGTCACTCACGCTTGCGCTGCTGCCGTCGGTTGCCGTCACCTTCACGGTAATCGTGCCCACATCGCCATTCAGCGGTGTCCCGCTGAAGGTGTGTGTCGTGCTGTTGAAGCTCAGCCATGCGGGCAGCGCACTGCCGTCAGACTGCGTTGCGCTCCAGGTCAGTGTATCTCCCGCATCCACATCATTGAAGGTGTTCACCGGCACAACAAAGCTGAAGGCGCTGTCTTCCGTCGCACTCTGGTCAGCTATCGGATTCGATACCGTCGGCGCATCGTTAAGGGCATCGACCGTAACTGTGACCTGGACGGGAGCAGCCGATTCCGCGCCATAATTATCTTTGGCTGTCACCGTAAACGCACCGAGCGAAGCTCCGTTCGCGTTCGGGGCTGGAGTCCAGTAGGCGTTGTGCGTGGCATCGATGGTATCGTTCGTGCCAGCCGCAAACACTGTCGCCGATACGACATCTGTTCCGATGAGCAGAGTTCCTGATGTTACAGCTTTGACTACAAAGGCATCGACAGTACCGTCTGTATCAGCCTCGTTGCCTGTTGCTGTCAGATCGGCGAAGGTGATCTCCTTCTGGGTATCTTCATTGACTGTCGCAACCGGGCCACTGAACGATGTCAGTGTTGGCGAATTGTTGTCAACCAGATCGATTGTCAGGGTATAGGTCGAAGCGCTCTCCTGACTGGACTGATCGAACACGGAGAAGGTAAATGAAGTATCCTGATTCGATGCCTGCCCGGCAGCCGGTGTATAGACAAGCTTGCCGGCATCAATATCTGCTTTTGCGATCATATCATCGACGACCACAGGAGCACCATTGAGTGTCAGCGCTCCCAAGCCAGCGCCAGGCAGTTGGGCGATCCTGACCGCTGACATGCTGTCACCCGAATCCGGGTCGCTGAATTTGAAATCCGAAGCATTGATCGTTTTTGAACGTTCAATAGTAACCTGTACCATGTTATTTTCTGCCGCCGGCGCTTCGTTCACGTTCGTCACGTTCACCGTCACCGCCTGCGTGTCCGTCAGACCGCCGCCATCCGTCGCGACAACATCGATGCTGTAGCTCGATTTTGCCTCAAAATTCGCCGATGACTTCAGCTTCACCTCTCCGCTGGCTGCGTTGATCGTGAACGCATCCTTATCGGCTCCGTCGAGGCTGTAGCTCACCGTTGAACCGGCATCCAGGTCGGTTGACGTTGCAGTGTACACCACCGTGTCGGTCGGGGCGTTCTCCGCTACCGTGCCCGTTGCACCCGACGTTATCTCCGGCGCTTCGTTCACGTTCGTCACGTTCACCGTCACCGCCTGCGTGTCCGTCAGACCGCCGCCGTCCGTCGCTATCACATCGATGCTGTAGCTCGATTTTGCCTCGAAATTCGCCGATGACTTCAGTTTCACCTCTCCGCTGGATGCATTGATCGTGAACGCATCCTTATCGGCTCCGTCGAGACTGTAGGTCACCGTTGACCCGGCATCGACATCCGTCGAACTTGCCGTGTACACCACCGTGTCGGTCGGGGCGTTCTCAGCTACCGTGCCCGTTGCATTCGACGTGATCTCCGGCGCTTCGTTCACGTTCGTCACGGTCACCGTCACCGCCTGCGTGTCCGTCAGACCGCCGCCATCCGTCGCGACAACATCGATGCTGTAGCTCGATTTTGCCTCGAAATTCGCCGATGACTTCAGCTTCACCTCTCCGCTGGCTGCGTTGATCGTGAACGCATCCTTATCGGCTCCGTCAAGGCTGTAGCTCACCGTTGAACCGGCATCGACATCAGTCGAACTCGCCGTATACACTACCGTGTCGGTCGGGGCGTTCTCAGCTACCGTGCCCGTTGCACCCGACGTGATCTCCGGCGCTTCGTTCACGTTCGTCACGTTCACCGTCACCGCCTGCGTGTCCGTCAGACCGCCGCCATCCGTCGCTATCACATCGATGCTGTAGCTCGATTTTTCCTCGAAATTTGCCGATGACTTCAGCTTCACCTCTCCGCTATTTCCATCGATCGTGAACGCATCCTTATCGGCTCCGTCGAGGCTGTAGCTCACCGTGTCTCCGGCATCGACATCCGTCGAATTCGCCGTGTACACTACCGTGTCGGTCGGGGCGTTCTCAGCTACCGTGCCCGTTGCACCCGACGTGATCTCCGGCGCTTCATTCACGTTCGTCACGTTCACCGTCACCGCCTGCGTGTCCGTCAGACCACCGCCATCCGTCGCCAGCACATCGATCGTGTAGCTTGATTTAGCCTCGAAATTCGCTGACGATTTCAGCTTCACCTCTCCGCTATTTCCATCGATCGTGAACGCATCTTTATCGGTTCCGTCGAGGCTGTAGTTCACCGTGTCTCCGGCATCCGGATCGGTTGACGTTGCAGTGTACACCACCGTCGAGAGATCGGAGTTTTCAGGAACAATTGCTGTCGAAACAGAAGTTATCGTCGGTGCGTGGTTCACAATAACCGGCGTTAAAGAACCTCCATAAAGCTCATGCCTGCTTCCATCAGCCTGTGCAGTATCAGCATCAGTCTTGATATAATCATCCGTAGATTCATCGTCAAATGAAACCACAAAACCTGTTCCGTCATCTCCATCATTCAATTGCAACCAGACAGTCACAGTCTTGCCGCCTAAGGCTATTATGGGATTGGCAGCATTTGAATTTGCTGTCAAAGCAATCTTTCCATTTGCAGGATTGAATACTTTAAGCTGCCAAACATCTGTATTCGTAGGCCCAACCCGAAACGTAACCGGTACTATGCCGGTGTTATAATCCGCAACAACTCTGGTGGTGTCATAGTCAAATGCCAGTACCATAGCGTTGATTTTTGAGTCATCAATCATTGATGAACCCAAGCTGACCTCAATATAATAGTAGCCAGCATCGTAACCCTGACCCGAAATCCACACAAAATCAGCCATGTATTCTTAATGATTTAATGTTACTGTGAAACCCACAGCAGGTTTCTTTAATGGTCAAACATATCGCTTTTCGTCAAACTGCACCAGGCGTCCAGCTTCCATCAACGTCACCGACAAGAATCCCTACAAGGGTGATCGAATCAACCTCAGATACCATATCAACTACAATTTGAGCTCCTGGCACAGGCGTTGCAGCCTCTCCATCGACAAAAATCCAGGCTGGTTCAGGGGATGGCAGTCCAACAATATGCTTGAGGACACCGATTGCGTCATCCGTATCAACAATGGGGGCATCACTCTGATCAATACTGCCATCGTAATTTGCCGCGATGCTCTGATAGTCGCTTAAATCGATCAAACCGACAATACTCTTCAATATTGCTATGGCATCATCCGTATCGATTGCACGAACGTCATCATCGCTCGCATCCAGAGATGACGTTACCCTGTACTCTCCCTGTATCAGACCGGTATAATCCGATTCACCAGTACCATCGGTCAGGCCAGTTCTTTCCTGATCGTTGCCGGTGTCCGTGATGGTGGTCTGGACACCCTCGATAGCAGCGCCACTCTTCCAGTAGGTCACCTCAACAGTACAATCGTGCGCTTCCGCAGCATGATCACCATCGGCGAAGCGGAACACCTCTGCGCCCGTAATAGTATCGGTACCATCACGACCCTCCAGCGTGTCCTGCACCGTCCACTCCGAAGTATCGTTGTCATAGTCGAAGAGGTAATCGGCGTAGTCACCCTGGAATTGCACTGTATCCGTACCCGAACCGCCGTCAAGAGCATCATTGTTGGCGCCACCGAACAGCAGATCATTGCCGGCTCCGCCTTTGAGATGATCGTCGCCGCCCTGCGAACCTATGGTATCATCGCCAGCGCCACCGTCGATCGTATCGTCTCCAGGACCGAGCACGATATACTGGCTCCCGCCATCCGCCACGACAATATTGTTTCCGAGACCCCCCTCATAATGACCGGGGCCGATGATGACTGCAAACTCCACTCCGTTCAGATTGATCACCGTTCCCGGCGGCAAGTTGCTCGCATCGATGATCAGCGCCTCCTGACCTTCACCACTACCGGTGATCTCAACAGGGTTGTCAATATCGAATCCATCTCCGTCTTCAAGCGTCAGCGCACGCACCTGAAGGCTTGCCGGATCGTCCAGACTGTCGATAAAATCGTCGATAGCTTCATGAATCCCGGTATTGGCATCACCATCTACAACCAGATCATCGACAAAAGCATTGAGCTGGGCCTCCGGATCCCCTTCCGGCACCTCGCTGGATACGAGAGAAACACCAACAGGAATATCAGCAGTCAGGGTGTCGCTTCCTGCACCACCGGCAAGAGTATGCGTACCTTCGTCATAGCTCACCGATTGCTCGACATGAACCGACAAAGTATAGGCCAATGAACTGTACAAAATGCCATCACTTACACGGAATCCGATCGTGGTGGAGTCCATTCCGGTCTCCGGCACAAACTTCAGATGTCCGGCAAGAATATCCGCCGCACCGATAATCTGGTACAGGGTTACACTATGCCATATTGTGTCATCAGTGGTGTACATCAGTGAACCATCAGCTGGCAGTGAGGTGATCTTCACCGCGCTGATATCCGTTCCATCAGAATCGTGATACACCCCGAAATCGGTCAGAGCAAGAACTCTTTGAGGATCAGTCACGGCTATCGTGATGCTGTCATCGGTGCTTGTCGGGGCATGGTTGTCTCCGGGATTCACCACCGTGATCGTGAACGTAGCTTCAGACGTATTTTCATATTCGTCGCTGATCGTGTATTCAATGCTACCGCTCTCACTTTCTCCCAGCGGAAGATCGTTGAAATATTCTAAAGGAGTGAACTCATAGGATCCATCGGCATTGATTCTGAAGCTGGCGACTGGTGTCCCATCCCAATCATCCATGAGATGCGTTTCACCGACACTGTAAGCTTTACCGTCAAACATAATCCCGGTCACCGTCAACGTACCCCCTTCCCTGTCGGTATCGTTGGCAAGCAGACCATGAGCCGCGTCGACCGTCAACGTCGTCAGGTTATCAGTGGCACACTCATCATCAACAGCATGGGGAGGCATGTTCACACCGGTCAAGGTCGCGCCGTCGACATCGAGCAGAAATTCATAGAGATCGTAGCCATCAACCTCGCCGCTGCCATCATAATCCTTCATGTCGCCCTGGTCGTTGAAAAGGCCAAGAATATCGACGTGCTGGCCGGTAAAGGAGTAAGTGGCATCATAGGGCTGACCAACCTCGTCGGAACCAACCGCATGAACGTTCATATCGGTAATGTAACCGGTCAGATACTCATGGCCATTGTAATAAGTATCACCAACGCTACCCTTGATTTCGAAGGAAACGCCAGCCACATTGCCGATGATCTCCTGGATAGTACCGACGATATACCCGGTATCGAGATCGCCATAGTAGGTGAAATCACCGGTATAGGTAAAGGAATTTCCGGACTCCGAGACAGTGAAGGTGCTGATTCGGCTGCCATCGAGCGATATATCGCCGGAGGCATTCTGATTGAAGTGAATATCGCCGCCGAATGAAAAGGTATAGTGCTCCGGCGCGGTGAGATAGGAGATCGAAAAGCTGTCGAGCGTACCGTTGACTCCGGTTTCGCCAGTCGAGCCATTTGTTGAAACGCCAATCGATCCGGTTGCAGCAATACGAAAATCCGGAGTCGAGAAGGTAAATGACTCGAAGGTACCCGAAATCAGATCAATGTCGTCATATAGCCCTCTGTCGAAATCGATCAGGAGACCCGCTCCGGCAGCCTTAAAATCGAAAACATAGTCAGGATACAGATAGGTGTATGTAATCTGCTGTATATATACCTGACCTATCGCATCACTGCCGCCAAACAGTTTATCGACACTGGTGCCGGCTATCGACAATCCTACGTTACCTGATGCTCCGGCATAGTAACACTGGTAGAGCGAGGGTGTATTGGTAATCGTTACAGGCGCTACGCTCGTTACAGACATGACGTAATCAAGCTTGTCAGCCAGATCTTCGGCAATGTCCCATGAGGCATTCCTGAAAGCCGCTCCCGGATTGATATTCACGATATCACTCCAGACGGCATCCGCAAGATCATACAACCCTATAGTGCTCGTCGTGCTCATTATGAATGGGGTTTTAATTTATAAAGTCAAACGAAAACACTTTTTTCAGACAATCCTTTAGCTATCCTTTCGCAAGTCGAAACAAGTAACTAAAAATCGAATCCCGCGTACATCTGATAGCCATGAACCTCGTAAGAGCCCTTGAGGTCATACCGCTTTTGATGAATCTGAACATTCCTGTCGGCAAACCGGTACCCAACCCCCAACAAGAGCTGGTTACTCAACCGGTACTCCGCCTGGGCATTCACCTCGACCAGCTTGCCCTCAATATCACCAAGTGGCGTGGACATCCACGCCGAAGAAACCCGATAGCTCAGCGGCCCATTCGTCCGGTACTCAGCGAAAGCCCCAAGCGATGGCGTCACAACGAGATAATTGAAGTGATCGTCTTCAGCCATCGACCTGAACAATGGAGGCAAACTGGCGTTCATCGAAACCTGCAATGCCTGCACCGATACTGAGGCTCCCAGGCTGAACGGTTGCGGCTGCCAGATCGCGCGTGAGTAAGTAAGCCTCAGCGTTCTGACATCGATCTCCAGAGGCTCGCGTACAATCGGATAGAGATATAAATACCGGTTGAATAACCTGTATTTTACCTGTGTTGTGCCGTAAACCTTGCCCCCTGTACCATCGCTGAAATACGACAGCTCGATGCTCGAACTGTCGTCCAGCTCACGTTGCAGCGAAAAAAATGAAAACGAGGTCCTCGAAATGTCCCGATTGCTGTTCCAGGCTGTCACGCCTGTCGGTTTATCCGGAACATACCGGAAATCCGGAAGCTGGTGCACCATCTGCATTCCCGCCCGCACATGCCACCGGAATTTCTCCTCATCCGGCTGCTGCGAAACCTCATCGGCAAAAGCGTTCCCATGAAAACAAACAGCGATCGCCCAAAAAAGCCAAAGAACAACAAAAAGCTTCGGTGACAGGACTTTCCCGGAATCAGATCCCTTTTTCGGATAGCGACAGATCATCACCTCATCCTGCCAACCCGCCTGATAATCATACAGGAGCCCCCCCTCTCTCTTCTAATGAACAGAGCATTATGTAACAATTCAACCTTGCACAATTGGCAAACGATAACAGGAGTCGGCAGACTGGCACTTTATGTTCAGGGATTATGGTAAGGGGAAGCCATATCATAGCCGCAGATATCGATGTAAATATTCCAGAAAAAAAGTTCTTCGACCAAAAAACAGAATCATCAATAAATCCTGTAAATATACCGCTTGCTACGGTTTAAAAAAATGCAAATCCTTATTATTAATACCATTTATCACAAAACACATAAACGCTACACAACCTACATATATATAGAATACATATAAAGCATCAAGGTCCCTGACCGACACAATCACCTGACCCTTCCCAGCTGCCACGCTTTCGAACTTTGTCATATTTTCCGCTGGCATTGCAAGCCGCCCTTATCCGGCACGATCACACACGCTGACCATGAACATGATTATCCCTGGGCTGAATCCCTGAACGTGGCAATCCATCTTTCCAAATACACGTCTGAATTACCTCATCCCCCATTATCCATTATCCCACCTCTTCACGCTCCCCAGCTTCCGTCCACATCACCCATCAGTACGCCGACCAGGTCAATCTCTTTGTCCTGATCCATGGTGACTGTGATGTCGGCATCCGGCCAAATGACGTTGTCGTGATCCATCGGCTCGCTTCCGGCGCTCTCCGGCACGATGGCCCACTCCGGCGCAGGCGCATCTTCGCGGTGCAGCGCCATCTTGAGGATGCCGAGCGCGTCGCGGAAGCCGACCGTGCCGTCGCGGTCGATGTCGGCGGCCAGGTACTGGTACGGCGACGTATGACATTGTTCTTTATCGTCGACAAAATCATCGACGACCAATGTCAAGGCTGTATAAACATCTTCAAGATCGATGGCTTCACGATCCCGATCGTCAACATCCCTGTTCACCGTCAGTGCATAGTCACCCTCGACAAGACTGGAAAAACCGTATTGACCATACCCCTCGTTTGTTGCGGGTGTTGCGGGTGTTGCATTCGTTGCCCATTTTTCTGTGAGCGTTACGCTCACACCATCGACTCCTTCACCGCTACCGCAACTGATGACATTGACCCTACCGTTATAAAACTCCGGTGTATCCCTTAAATTGACGCTCAATCGAGCGGTTTCGTCATGTGCCCCGTCGGTAACCCTGATGGTAAGATCGAAACTCTCCGTCGATGAAGCCGAGTGGATCCAGGCCTCGCCTGCTCCGGTCAGACTGATTTGGCCTGTTTCTGCATCGATGCTGAACAACGGATTCCCGCTGCCGTCATCCGGTGCGCCGACAAGCGTGAACACCAGCAAATTGCCATCCGCATCGGTCGCATCCGCGTCGGCAATGACTCCCTGACCTCTGTAATGGTAGATCGAAACAGACTCTTCATCGATTGAAAGCAGGGGCGCGACAAAGTTGCCATCCTCGATGTAGTTATGACCATCAAAATAGACGTACTCTGTAAAGGGGAGATCATAGCCAAAAGTCAATAAATAGACCGATGCACTGACGATTTCAATGGTATCAGGTTGCCCGTTACCATCGGTATCGACAAACGAGAATTTTTGCATGATGGTCAGGCCGTCCGGCTCTGTGATTCTGGCATAATCGACAGCGTTGTTGCAATCGAGATCGAAAAGTGTTCCGCTCGAACCCGAATCGCTTCCGGCATTGACCGCGAAGGTTGCCACCACGCCATCGGCATTGCGCGGTTGCCAGACAAAGGTCACAGCCACTCCATCATCGGAATGAAAACCGTCAGGCTTGCCATCGAGATCGGCATCACCCATCAATGCAACAGTATCGGTTCCCAGTAATTCAAATCTCGACTGATTGAAATTGCCGACCTCTCCAAATGACAACATACCGGATTCACGGCGCTCATGGCCATCTTCCAGGTCATGCCATGTCAAAACGGTTTTTACGGTATAGCCGAAATCTGTGTAGGCTATGAAAAAATCGAAACGGAACCAGTCAGCGCGAACCCATGCAGGAAATCCATAATCACAAAAGTGCAACTCGTGAAAATTGCTTTTGTCGATGATCGCCACCGGAACATCGAAAAAGACTCCCGGAACGCTATCGCCGGTATCGTCGTCGGCAAAGATACGGAACAGGTAATCACCTGTCGGCGTCGTATCCGGTAACAGAACTACGGTGGAAAGGAGACCATCTATCTGTTTTGTGAGCGGGAACGTATCCATTCCCGGCAAAGGCGTGAATACTGAACCATCCATGTATCCCGGAACCCCGTAATAGCTTACCGGATCACCATCCGCATCGGCAGCATAAGCCTCCACATAGAGTACCGCATATTGACCCGGAAACAAGGTCAGCCCCGTGGGCGTTTGATAAAAGTCCCATTCGGGATGACTTTCGGCGGAACCGCCGCCGAAGCTCTCATCGAGGCTGCCGTCGCTGTTAAGTCGCATTACGACGATATCGCCCACTCCACTCCCCTTGTCGGTGGTGCCAGTAACCACTATTTTTCCGTCCGCCTGCAATGCGACGCTTTTGGCTGTATCGTCGCCTCCAAAATCAGCCACCACCTTCCCGCCATCGCCAAAGCCGGTGTCGAGCGATCCATTGCTGTTATATCTCAACACAACAAAATCGCCCGAACCACTTGAGCCTTCCGAACCCTGAACCACTCCCGCTACGATGATCTTCCCGTCATTCTGCACACGAACACTGGTTGCGTCGCTCTCGCCGCTCAAGACCGTGATGAGCCTGCCGTCGCCATCGAAGCTCGTGTCGAGACTCCCGTTGCTGTTGTATCTTGCGATGGCTATGTTCATACTTCCTCCTCCGGCATCACTGCTGCCGACGACAATGATTTTGCCATCATGCAACGTCAGAGCGCCAAAAGACTCTTCCCCACCGAAATTCGTAAGTACCTTGCCATCGCCATCGAATGCTGTATCCAAACTTCCGTTGCTGTTGTACCTTGCAATGACAAAGTCTGTGCTGCCGCTGTATCCGGATGGATAGCTGATACCGGCGACCACGATCTTTCCGTCAGACTGGATAACTACAGCATCGGATTCATCCTCTCCGCCAATGTCTGTTTGCAGAACACCACCAGAGCCGAAACCGCTGTCCAGGGCTCCATACTCATCATAGCGGACGAGAAGAAAATCACCGCTTCCACTGCTATCGCTGGTAACGAGAATTTTACCATCGGATTGCACGGCGACATGCACCGGATGCTCGAACATGATACCGTCGATATGGCTCACCACCTTGCCACCGCTACCGAACCCGGAATCGAGACTTCCATCGATGTTGTAACGCGCCAGTGCCAAATCAGCGCCACCGCTGCCTTCAGCAGTAAAGCCAACCGCAAGGATTTTTCCATCGGGTTGAACCAGCGCATCATAAGCCGCATCAAACGTACCAAAACCGGTCGTCACCACGCCATCGCCGTCAAACGCCGTATCGAGCGTACCATTTGATTTGTATCGCACCACCACAAAATCACCATCACCACTCTCGACGGCGCAGGCGCTGCCGACAACCACAATCCTGCCATTGTCCTGCACAAAAACGCTGCTTGCTTCATCCCATGTCCTGACGTCGGTAATGATCGTACCGGACGTTGAAATTGAATTGGTAAAAAAATCGGGGGCCATAACAGTTTCTCTCTGGTTAGTATCGTTAACTACTGAACTCCGGTAACCACAAAAAAAGGAACTCAAAACAAAAGCGGGATGCACCTCTTCATGCCGGATGCGCATCCTTGTGCAGAAAAGGTTCGAAAGCCTCGATCAGCCTGCGGGTGGCGGCGTCGATGTCACGAAACACCGCTCCCGTCTGACGGGCACGTTCGACATATCGGTCGTACTCTTCATGATCGTCAAACATGCGGACAAGCGGTTCGACGAACATCGCCAGATGTTCGTCATCGAGAATTTCCGTATAGGGCTTCTGATGACAGCGTTCCGGCAAGAAGACCGTCACCCCCCCATCGCCGATCATCCCGGCATTTCCTCCCCGATCGGTCACGATCGCCGGAATCGCGCTGATCATCGCCTCGGCCAGCACCCTCGATCCGCTCTCCCGCCAGAGGCTCGGCGCAAGCACTACCCGTGTCCGCCCGTACACGCTTCGCATATCTCTCGTATTCGAAGTCACGGTGACATTTTCCAGCGTTTCACGAGGCTCGCCGAGCTTTTCGCTGAAAAACCGGAGCAACGACTGCCAGTCGCCCCTCGACTCGACCACCTCGAACTGAATATCCGGTCTTCGCTTTTCGAGATACAACGCCATCTGAATCACGATGCCCGCACCCTTCTGCAGCGACGGATTGACGAACAGTACCGTCTGACGGGAGTACTCCTGAGCGGTGACCGCATCGGCGTCGATGAACTTGCCAACCGGAGTGAGGCTCAGTCCGAGTTTGTCGCGGTAGTACTCCGCCGTAGCTTCGGTGTCGGTCAGGATGAGATCGACGTCACGGCACCAGCGTGTTTTGGTATAGTTCTCGTTGACCAGATACGCCGCCACAGGAATACCGCGGTACCTGGCTTCATCGGAAATCAGGTAATCGATCGGACGACCGCCGTAAAACCAGACGAGATCGGGCTTGAAGCTGTCAAGAATGTGTATGTAGAACTCGTACCATTTGGCCTCTTCATGCGCAGTCATCATATCACGCACATGACTGCCGGTCATGAGCAAGCGGTGCTTCAAGGGAGGATCATCGAGTTCGAGAATATCGGTCGTGGCAAGCTGCTTGCGCCAGTTCTCAGGCAAAACCGAAGCCGCACGTTCCGAATCGAACACGGTCGCCCCGATAACGAAAACCTCATAACCATTGAATGAGAGCTGGCGAAGCATTTCGCGTATCGAAAGCGATGCTCCGCTCGACCTGTCGAGAAGGCAGTAGAAATTGGCCCAGAGTATGCGAGGTTTGCATTGATAGTGCACGATCGTACCATTCAAAACGGTTAAAAAAACCAGAACGGAAAAACTGACAACCGGGTACTACGAAATGCAGAGAAGGAATGGAGAACGACTTGAGAGAGAGTAATGATGGAAAATAGTCGAATTCGCTGAAAAATTTAACTTATTTTTTTCAGAAATGGGGACGTTCTTCAATAACAGCAATAGTGAAAAGCAAATACCTTTGTAAACAGGGTTGTTCAGTCAGGACAGGGTTGTTCAGTCAGGACAGGGTTGTTCAGTCAGGACAGGGTGGAAGCATGTCGGGATGATTGGAACACCGTTGAAGAGATTGGGCTGAAGCCCGGATTTTTTTCTTGTTATTGTTCCCCCGACTGAAGTCGGGGGCAATTTGAATGTAAGATGCTGAATGTCCGTCGGGTTAAAACCACTCCTGTGTATGGGAATCTGAAGTCGGGGGCAATTTAAATGCAAGAACCTCAAATGTCCGTCGGGTTAAAACCACTCCTCTTCACGCTCCCCATTATCCATTATCCCACCTCTTCACGCTCCCCAACTCCCATCGACATCGCCGGGCAGCAGGCCAACCAGATCGATCAGTGTGTCCTGATCGAGCGTAACCATCATCTCCTCTTCCGGCCAGGTGACATTGTCGCTATCCATCGGTTCGCTTCCGGTGCTCGCGGGCACAATAACCCACTCCGCAGCCGGGGCCGATTCACGACCGAGCGCCATCTTCAGAATACCGACCACGTCGCGGAACCCTACCGTGCCATCGCGGTTTACATCCGCCGCAAGGTACTTGTATGGCGAAACATCATCATCTCCGATGACAAGATCGAGAGCCGCCAGAGCGTCCTCGACATCGATCGCCTCACGGTCGCTTTCCGTGACCGCACGTTCAGCCGTCAGGGTGTAGCTGCCTTCGGGCAGTTCATCAGAGCTGTAAAGACCGTTTCCGTTCTCCTCCGCAGTGGCTTCAATTCCGGTAAGGTTCCCGGTCACCACGGCACTCACTCCTTCGACACCTTCGTTCCCGTTCCAGTAGCTGACGTTCAAATAAAGGTCATAGCCGCTCTCTTTCACCGTTATATCGAAAGTGTCGCTTGCCGAAGCCCCTGCCATGTCGGTCGCAGTCACCTTAACATTAATCACTCCCGCATCGTCGTGCTGTGGGGTGCCGCTGAAGGCAAGCGTTTTGGGATTAAAACCCAGCCAGCCGGGCAAGGCCGAACCATCGAAAAGTGTTGCCGAGTATGCCAGGCTGTCCGCAGAATCATAATCGATGAAGGTTGTTTCCGGTATCGTAACGCTGAATGGCTCGCTGACTGCGGCCACCCGGTCGATAAGCTCCTCCTGCAGAACCGGAGCATAATCGACCCTGATACCGCCGGTCCAGCCAACCTCGAAGGTTGCGTCGGCAAGCGCGTTGCCCGACAGGTCGCGTATGATCGCTCCATTGAGCACGATTTGGTTGCCGACCGCAATACCGTCCGGGTCGAAATCGCCGCTTGAGAGCACATATCTGAAGAGAAGCGTATCGCTGCCGCTGCCGGAGAGGTATCGTGCCGCAACATTCGCCTCTCCGATCGTCAGTTCGATCACTGGATGCAGAGCGCTTTCAGAGATTGTCACCGCTTCGCTGAAATGTACGGAGAACAGCAGCAAATCATCGGTGGCGTAGAGGCCATCAGCAGGCAGTTCAAGGGATTCGATCACCGGAGGCTCACCATCCACTGCTCCACCCTCTGCCCTGAGCCTGATGATATCTTCGTTCCACTCCGTGCCATCGCTGAACACAACACGATCGAGTACATAAACCCCGGTCGTGGAGAACCAGCTGCTCACCCGGACACTGTCCGTCGTCCCCTGCACCGCAAGCAGCAGGTCGGTGCCGACACGGCTTGCCGTCACCTCCGACGGAGCAATGTCCGGCCCGAACTCGAGTGTATCGGTCTCGCCGCTCACGCTGTCGTAGTCGTTGATCGTCTCCATGCCGTCGCCACGGTTGAACAGGTACAGATCGTTTCCGAGGTTCCCTTGCAGATAGTCGTTACCCGTGCCGCCAGCAAGCGTGTCGTCTCCGTCGTCACCATACACCGTGTCGTTCTCACTGCCGCCCGTCACCAAATCGTCCCCCTCGCCACCATACAGCGTGTCGCTGCCGCTGCCTCCGTCGAGCAGGTCGCTTCCTCCATAACCGAAAATGAAATCGTTGCCGCCAAGCCCCTGGAAGGTGTCCTCACCGTCATAACCGTACAGCGTATCGTTCCCCTCCGTTGCCTCCTGTATCCGCGCCCGGACGGCAGCCTCTCCCCAGACCGTACCATCGTCGAACACGATCTTCTCCAGCAGGTAGCGTGATGCCGCTCCGCCTGCATCGTTGAAGTAGCCGTTCACCCTGACGCTGTCGGTCGT
>Ga0172375_10007225_pt1 | contig 15270 bp, 11 predicted proteins | sample LakKiv1m_FD_114537 | JGI IMG/M metagenome (GOLD analysis project Ga0172375, IMG submission 114537) | Freshwater microbial communities from Kabuno Bay, South-Kivu, Congo - kab_092012_11.1m | ecosystem: Environmental > Aquatic > Freshwater > Lake | place: Democratic Republic of the Congo... | reverse complement strand
CAGGGAAGCCGAGCACGTCGTTCTCTCGATCCACGACGGTCATCGCGCTGTACGAGCCATGCCGAGACCCGCGGCCGCAACGATGTCGCGTTGAACCTCATTGACGCCGCCGCCGAAGGTGTTGATCTGCGCAGCGCGAGATTCACGCTCGAGGAACCCGCGCAGCATGGCCGTCGAAGACCGATCGCCCACATACCCCTGCACACCGACGATCTCCAGAAGGGTCCGCAGCACGTCGACGATGCACTCCGTGCCGTACACCTTGACGGCCGACGAATCAGCCGGCCCGAGCGTCTCGTCGGCTACGGCGCACGCCATCCTCCAGTTCAGCAATCGCATCGCCTCCAACCGGGCATGTGCCCTCGCGAGCGAGTGCCGAACCCACGCAAGGTCGATCATCATCCTGGCGTCGCCGGCGTCGGTCTCGCGGCACCACGCGAGCACCGCGTCGTAGCACTCTTCGGCACGGCCACCGCGTGCGGCGAGACCGACTCGCTCATGGTTCAGCTGGTTGGTTATGAGCCGCCACCCTGCGTTCTCCTCGCCGACGAGGTTCTCGGCAGGCACGCGAACATCGTCGTAGTACGTCGCCGTCGTAGAGGTACCACCGACCGTGACGATGGGCGTCCACGAGAAGCCCGGGGTCGAGGTCGCACAGATCAGGATCGAGATCCCCCGGTGCTTAGGCGCATCGACGTCGGTGCGGCATGCGAGCCACACGTAGTCGGCCTGATTGGCTCCGCTCGTGAACACCTTGTTGCCGTTCACGATCCAGGTATCACCGTCGCGCACCGCGCGCGTGCGCAGGGCAGCGAGGTCCGTACCCGCGTCGGGCTCGGTGTATCCGATCGCGAAGTTGATATCGCCCGACAGGATTCCCGGCAAGAAACGCGCCTTCTGCTCGTCGGTCCCGTAGCGCATGAGGGTTGGACCGACGGTGTTCACGGTCACGAAAGGGAACGGGGCGTCGGCCCGCTGCACCTCGTCGAAGAACACATACTGATCGAGAGGCGAACGCCCCAGCCCCCCGTACTCCTTCGGCCAACCTATGCCCAGCCATCCGTCGGCGCCGAGACGGCGCACAAGGACTCTGAACAGGCCGGACCCCTCGGGGTCGGCCGCGAGGTCGGCCCTCACCTCGTCGGTCATCATCTCGGCGAAGTAACCCCGGAGCTCGGCGCGGAGCTCCCGATGCTCGGCAGTCTCGTCGAAGCGCAGCGTCACATCCAGCTCCTCTTCCAGTACGCCACGTCGAGCGCACGCCGCCCGAGCCTCCGCCACGCACCGGGCAGCAGATCTGCCCACGCACGAACACGCGGCTGACGACGTTCGCCCGGCGCAGCTCCTACGACCAGAACGTGCCCTCGAGCATCTGCTCGAGGAGCGATCGGAACATGATCAAGTCGTCGGGGTCGTCGGGCTTCTCCTGGGTTCCATACGCGATCCCACGCGTCGTCGTGCGCACCGAGACGATCGCGAACCGCAGTGCTGCGAAGACGTCGAACCACTCGAGGTTGCGAACCGCGTGTCCCGAGCACCTCTCATACGTCTCGACGACCGCGCTGCGATCCATGAACCCCGGGATGCCCGGCATCTCGTAGCGCTCGGCGATGTCCTGGAAGAACGTGTGCAGGAAGATCATCCAAGCGACATCCACCTCGGCGGGACCGACCGAAGCCATCTCCCAATCGAGTACCGCAGCGGGCTCCATGTTGCGCCACAGGATGTTGCCTATTCGGGCATCGCCCCAGTTGAGAACCGCCGGACCCTCCGCCGGGAAGTGCCCATCGAGCCACTCGAAGGTCCGCTCGATGAGCGGATACGCCATCTCGTGGCGGGCCCATTCGTAGTACCACCGCTGGTAGCCGAGCTGCTGCGCTAGCGGGGTGCTGCCGTGCTCCGGACGCGCAAGAAACGACAGGTCGGCCTTCGCTGCTGTCACCTCGTGCAGGCCGGCGAGAGCGCGCACAGCGTTCTCCTGCATCCGAGCGCGGTCTTCGGGCGACGCGTCCATCACCCAACCGCCGAACACATACGGCGGTATGTCGGCAGGCGCGATGCCGTCGATCCGCCGCATGACGAGGAACGGCACGCCGAGCCACGACGGGTCGATCTCGCTCCAAGGAACCTCCGGCGTCGGGACACTCGTATGAGCGCGTACGAGGTCCATGCAACACCGCTGCTTCTCGAGGTCGTACTCGGGGAAGACCGGATAGAGCGACGGAAGCGGCGCGAGCCGGGCGGCAAAGCGCTCGGCGGGCGAGGAACTGCCCCGGCTCATGTCGAACAGGACCGTGTCGCTCGACATGCCGTTGCCCTCGGGCGCCTCGACACCGAAGACAGTCGCCCCGGCCCCGACCGCGTTCTTCGCCCATGCCTCGAGAAGCGGCTGCAGCTCGGATGGCTCCCGTCTCCACGGAGTACCCATGGGATCGGCTTCGTCGGTCATGGCCTCTCGCTTCCAGGTGAGGTCCGGCAAGCTGCGCTCAGATCTTCGCCCACCACTTGTCGATGCCGAGGTCGTCGGCGATGACCTGGAGGGCGTTGTAGCCGGGCCCGAAGGTGATGAACCCGTGGGGGTGCTGGGTGCTGCCTGCCATGTAGAGGCCCTCGACGGGTGTGCGGTACTGGCCGAGCTCGGGAAGTGGACGCTGGTCGAGCATGTTGGCGAGGCTTATCTCACCCATCATCCAGTCGCCGCGGACCATGTTGGGGAGCTTGCGCGCGATGTCGTGGGGGGTGAAGACCGTCCAGTCGATGATCTCGTCGTCGGTCAGATTCGGGGCATAGCGGCGCCACGCGTCGATACACCTCTGCCCGTACCAACGGCCCATGTCATCCCAGGCTCCCTCACCACCATCGGCGAGAGCGAACGGGGCGAACTGACGTAGCAGGCCCGTCGCGCATCCCGGCGGCGCGTCGACCGGGTCGTAGAGACTGTTCACCGCCGCGTTCGGCTGAGGATCTACGAGCCTGCCCGACCGTATCGTCTTCCAGTCGGCATCGAGATGCTTCGTGGAACCTATTCCGAGGTTGACGACCCACGCCCGGTTCACATCAGGGTCGAACTCCGCCGCGGTGTACTCGGGGAACGTACGCATCGCCAGATGCACCGAGAACAGCGACCAGTCCTTGTGAACCACGTCGGACTTCACCTTCTGTGTGAAATCGGCGGAGAGCTCCTTGGGGTTCACGAACTCCAAGAACGTCTGCTCGACCGAGACCGTAGAGGCAACGAGCTTGCGAGCATGGAGCTCCAGACCGCCGGCGGTGCGCACCCCGACCGCCTTGCCACCGTCGACGATGATGTTCGTCACCTCGGCATCGGACCACATCACACCGCCGTGCTGCGCGAGGTCACGCCACAGGGCATGTGCGAGCCGGTGAGAACCTCCTACGCAGACATGCCAGTTGTCGATCTTGCCGACCAGCAGCGGATATCCGATCGCGAGGCCTGCGACATCATTCGTGTAGGAGCAGACCGCCCCATGGAACGCCAGGTGCGCTTTGATCTTGTCGTTCTCGAAGTGCTGGTCGAGGAACTGGTTGATCGTCTCGCGCCTCAGCTTCACCGACAAGAACTCGGAGCGGTCCTCCACACCGAACGTCGCGAGCGCCTTCGTCAGCTCCTTCACGTTCAACGGAGGCTGATACATCAGGGTGCCAAGCAGCAGATCTACGAAACCGTGCGCCTCACCATAGAGACGCTCGAACGTCGCAGCATCCTTCTCGGAGAACCGCGCCATCGACGCGAGCGTCTTGTCCATGTCGGTGTGGATGGTCAGCGCAGTCCCGTCGTCATAGATCGACGCCATCTGCACCTCGGGACGCACATACTCGATCCCATGGCCCCGCACATCGAGATCCGCTACAGGAGGGGCCATGTCGACGAACGTGTGATAGTTCGCGTGCAAGTTGTGCACGAAGCCGGGCTGGGTGACCTCCTCCGAGCAGAGACCACCACCCTCCTCGTGGCGGCGCTCCAGCACCAGCACATCGAGACCACTACGCGCCAGATAGGCACCCAACGTCAGGCCGTTGTGGCCCGCTCCGATGATGATCGCGTCGTACGTGTCCTTCACAGCCATCTCAGCTCACCCCGTCGTACGGTGGCCGGCCCTTCGGCCAGGTCGTGTCCACACCCTTCGAATATGCCTCCAACAGCACCTGCACCATCGCCGCTTGCCTCATCAGGAACCGCATGTCACCACGCGCCTTGATCGTTCCCGAGAGCGCAGCATCGATCGGATCCGTCAGCGCCGCAGCGATCGAATCGAAGACGGTCGCCGGGCCGGTGAACCGATAATCGAGCTTCACCGACGGATCATCCTCCGAGATCTCCCGGTACCACACACACTGCCCTGCCTCGAGATGGATCAGGAACCGAAGGGTGCTCCCCTCACCGACATACGGCGAATTCCCGTCGCCCACGATCTCCGCCTGGATCGTGAACGAGTCCTTCGGCGCGTCGGAGATCTTCGCGACCGCCGTGTTGATTGCGGTCTTGACCGCCTCGTACCACTCCGGCGTATACACATCCGCCATCTCAGTAAGCCCTTCCCTCGGGCCCAGGGGCCGGCAGGCCTAGATCCTGGGCGATCACCTTGTACGCGTTGTACCCCGGTCCCGCGTGCACACCGCCGCCGGGATAGCCCGACGGCCCACAGTTGTACAGGCCCTCGATCGTGAGGCGGTAGTCGGCGACCTCGGGGAAGGGTCGGTTGGCACCCGTCTGGTCGGTCGACATCTCGCCGAGGAGGCAGTCTCCCTCCCACATGAGGTTCTTCCGCTCCTGCTGGTCGGGCGTGTACAGCTTCATCGCGAGAACGTTGTCGTGATTCATGTTCGGAGCGAAGTCGCCCCATCGCGTCAGGAACTCCTCCATGTAGCTCACCCGGATCTCCGCCCACTGCTCGGCCGTGAAGTAGGAAGCCATCGGGAAGAAGAACCAGCCCGTGGCAGAGTGGCGTCCCGGAGGCGCCTGCGACGGGTCCCATAGGGTGTTCACCCAGGTACCCGCCGCCGGCTCCGGCAGGCGGCCGGCGTGGGCGTCACGAACGTAGCGAGCGACATCTGCGGGCTGGTCGTATCCGACGACCGTGTAGAAGCACTTGTCGATGTCGGCATCCCAGCGCGCCGACTTGTAGGCGGGGGCGTCGTAGAGGCAGAGCGCCGGTGTTGCCAGCACGCCGCTCGGTCCGTAGCGGAAGTCCTGCGCGCGCTTGTAGATCATCGGGTCGAGATGCTCGGGCCCGACCATGTCGACGAGCACCTGCCGAACGTCGGCATTGCAGGCGATGACCTTGTTGGCTCGGAACTCGCCGCGCCGAGTCACAACTCCGACCGCACGCCCGCCCTCCACGATGATCTTGTCGACCATCGTGTTCTCGATCAGATCTACGCCTTCGCGGTAGCACGCCTGCGTCATCGCCTTCGCCAGCGTATGAGTGCCGCCGAGCGCCATCCGCCAACGGCCCACCTGCCACGGGATCGACGTGAAGATGTGACCACCGGCACCGGCCTGGTCGAGCGGAACACCGAACTCCACGCTCGTGCGGTAGAGGAGCGTGCGCATCTCCGGCGACTCGAAGATCTCGTCGATCACCGTCTTGGGCGTCTTGCTCGCGTAGTGGGCGCGCACCCCCATGTCGCCGAACATCCCTTCGAGCAGCAAGCCCTGCATGCCCTGCGTCTCTGGATTCGGCGGGTTGTAGATGCCGATCGCCATGAGGTCGCCGAACTCGAAGGTGCGCTTCTTGAGCTCGATCCACGTGTCGGCGTCGGCTTTGGAGTACCGAGCGATGCTCGCGTGATCGAGCTCGTAGCGATCGTTGCGGTGCAGGACGATCGGTGGTCGGCCGTCGGAGAACGCGATCCCGGCCTGGTTCTCCGGCGTCAACGACCTCAGCCCGCAGCTCTCCAGATCGAAGTCGGGGATCATCGGGATGATGTCGAAGAACTCCATGTACGAGGCATGCATGTTGTGGCGGAACCCCGCCAGCACCGACTCTTCGGTGTTGACGCCTCCTCCCTCCTCGTGCCGGCGTTCGAGCACGACCGTCGACAGGCCGGCACGCTGCAGGTAGGCAGCCGTCTCGAGGCCATTGTGGCCGGCACCGATCACGATCGCGTCATATGTAGCGACAGCCATGCGACGCTCCTCTCGTCTGCATCCACGCGGATGCCGGCACCGATAGACGGGCACCCGCCCCGTGCCGACCGGATCGCGCGGGCGCCTGCTCCGTTCACTTTGGAACGCATTCTATATTGAGGGTTCAGCAAAGACAATGCCTGCAAGGCCATCACACATCACAACCACTGGAATGCGATCCACGCCGCCACCCCAATCCTGTTTGGACCCAGGCGGTCGCTATAGCGACCGCTGGGGTCCAAACAGGGGGTTAGCGGCGGGCGGCGGGGACTTCGAGGTCGTCGAGGACCATCTCGGCAACCCGGAAGCCGGAGTCGACCGCCTGGTGGGTGGCGGCACCCCTTCCGCCGGCGTCGCACCCGACGATGTAGAGGCCCCCCAAGGGAGTGCGCGGGTTCGGCTTGTTCGAGCCCTCCTGCTCCATGGTCTGAGCTATGCCGATGCACTCCCCGCCCGCGCCGGGCACCGCCGAGTCGCGAGTCATCGCCGAGACGCTCTTGGTGGTGAACGCCTCTTTGCGCACGATGTGACTTCCGAGCGCGGGCCACGCCTCCAGGCACGTCTCGTGAACCCGGCGCACGCCCTCCTCGCTCATCGGTGAGTCGGGATCCGGGTCTGACAGCGTGCCGATCAACGCGATCTGCCCGCCGTCGGGGGGAGCGATCGTCGGATCCCAGAGTCCCGGTGTGCTCCAGTAGAGCTGCGGGACGTCGGGCCAGTCGCCTGCCCGCGCCTGCTCGTAGCGCTCCGTTGTCCACCAGCTCATGTCGCCGAATGCGAGACCCGCGGGCGGGAAGACAGGACCGTCGAGGAAGTAGCGCCAGCCGACGATCCCCCAAGATGGCTCGAGGCCCTCGACATAGCTCACGTACTCCGCCGGGAAGCTCTCCTTGCCCGCGAGGTGAAGCACCGTCGGCTGGATCCCCGCATTCGAGATGACGACCGGAGCGCGGAACGTGCCGTCCGCCGTCTCGATCCCTGCTACTCGACCCTCTTCCACGAGGATTCGCCGCACCTTCGCGCGCGTCATGTAGACGCCGCCGTTGTCGGCAACGTACTGGGCACATACCTCCATCACACGGCCTATGCCGCCACGGAAGTAGACGCTGTCACCACCCACAAGGGTGAAGTCGCGCACGCACACCCTTATGCCCTCCGACGCCGGGATGCGGTCGGGGCCTATCAGGAAGAACATGTTCAGCAACACGCCGATGTACGCCATGATCCCCGCCGGCAAACCGAACTGCTCCAGGTAATCGAGGGTCGTGCGGGTCTCCATGGCTGCGAGATCGTCGTCGGTCAGAGCGAAGACCGCGGTCGCCATGTCGATCATCGGCTGCATGTCGTCGGTCGAGAGACCGAAAGCGGCGGCGTAGTTCTCCAACGGGTTCGCTGCCGCTTCGGAACCGCCCGCCATCCTCCTCCACAGGCCGTCGTTGCCGTGGTAGACGATCCCACCCGTCGTGCGCGCCTCCGGCGTCGGGACGCTCACCGGCACCTCGTCTGTCAGGCCGAGCTTGGCAAGCAGCTCGTCGTAGCGCGACGGCCCCGCCGGGATGCCGATGACAGGCCACATCTCGTACCCGGCACCCTTGCGCCTGACCGTGAGCGCCTTACCACCTGCCTGGTCGTTCTTCTCCGCTAGAAGAACTCGGAGTCCGGCCTTGGCGCAGAGCGCGGCAATCGTCGCCCCGCCCGGTCCGGCACCGATCACGATCACGTCGAACTCGTCGGACATCAGGCCCATCCTCTCCGAGACGTTCTGAACGTTGCCCGCCCGACCTCGTCGGCGGCAACCGTGATTCACTCACTCTAAACAGTTAGCCCGACGTTCACAACGCCCGCTACCTGCTGCGGCGCGCACCGCCGGACCAGGAATGCCTTCGGCGATACCGGCTCAGATCTCGATGACCGTCCGGATCACATCGCCCCTCTTCATGTCGGCGAGCGCCTTGTTCACGTCATCGAGGCCGACCCTCTGGCTGATCATTCCCTCGAGGTCGAGTCGCCCCGTCCGCCACAGGCGCAGCAGCCGATCGAAGTCGACGCGCACGTCGGCAGAGCCGTAGAGCGAACCGAGCAGGCGCTTCTCCATGAAGAAGAGCTCGAAGGCATTCAGCTCGATCGTGCTCTCGACGCGACCTGCTCCCACGACCACTGCGGTGCCGCCGCGCCGCACGGCATCGTAAGCAGCACGGATCGTCAGGGGGATCCCGACGACCTCGAACGCGTAGTCGAAGCCCTGGCCCTTGGTCACCTGCGCAGACACATCAGCGAGCTCATCCGGCGAAGCCGTGTGCGTAGCTCCGAACTGCCGGGCGTGCTCCCGCTTGCCCTCGACAAGATCGACGGCGACGATCTCGGCCGCACCTGCGATGCGTGCCCCCTGGATGACGCTGATACCGACCCCGCCACAGCCGAACACGACGACACTCGACCCCGGCCTGACCTGCGCGGTGTTGATCGCGGCGCCGACCCCGGTCATCACACCGCAGCCGATGAGCGATGCGATGTCCCACGGCACGTCGTCATCGATCTTGATCGCCGCCGACGCGGGAACGACCATCTGCTCCGTGAAGGTGCCTGTGTTGGCCACCCCGTGAACAGGCGTGTCACCGATGCGAAAGCGCGGCCCGCCGGTGATGAACCCTGTCATGCACAGATGGGGACGACCGTTGAGGCAGTCGGCGCACGTGCCGCACGGCGGAACCCACGACACGATCACGTGGTCGCCCACGTGAACGTTGTCGACTCCGGCACCAACCTCGACCACCTCGCCTGCTCCCTCATGCCCGAGCACGCACGGTGCCGGCTGCGGGATCGTCCCGTTCATCGACGAGATGTCGGTGTGACAGACGCCGGTGGCATGGATCGCGATGCGGACGAGACCGGCCTCGGTGGGCACAACCTCGACGTCGTCACGGACTTCGGCGGTCTCGTCGCCTGTCTCATGAAACACAGCTGCACGCATTTGGGATCCTCCGGGGCTAGTAGGTGTGATTCAGTTGCGGACCGCGGCTGCGGCGTCGAAACCGGCCGGCAGGTAGATCGACTTGTCCTCCATGTAGTGGTGCAGTCCTTCGGGGCCGAGCTCGCGCCCGAGACCGGAGCTCTTGTAGCCCCCGAACGGTGCCGCGAAATCCATGGACAGACCGTTGAGGGTGTACGTGCCAGTGCGCACCTGGCGCGCGACATCGATGCCCCGGGGAATGTCGGTGGTCCACACCGAACCCGCGAGCCCGTACTCGGAGTCGTTGGCGATCGCGATCGCGTCGTCGACACCGTCGTAGGGGATGACGACCACGACCGGACCGAAGATCTCCTCCTGGGCGACGCGCATCTGGTTGTCGACGTCGGCGAACACCGTCGGCTCGACGTACCAGCCACGGTCGAAGCCCTTCGGCCTGCCCCCGCCGACGGCTACCCTCGCGCCCTCGTCGCGCCCGATCGCGATGTAGCGCTCCACACTCGTCCGTTGCCGCTCGGCCACGAGCGGGCCGATGCTCGTCTCCGGGTCGAGCGGATCACCGACCTTCATCGCCTGCGCTGCAGCCACGAGCGCCTCGACCACCTCGGCGTAGATCGATCTCGGCGCGAGGATCCGCGACTGCGCAACGCACGCCTGGCCGTTGTTCATCAGCGAGTTCGGTAGCAGCGCGGGCATCGCCGTCGAGATGTCGGCGTCGTCGAGAACGATCGCAGCCGACTTTCCGCCGAGCTCGAGGGTCACCTTCTTCAGCTTCTCACCGCAGATCGATGCGATGCGGCGCCCGGCGGAGGTGCTGCCGGTGAATCCGATCTTGTCAACACCCGGATGTGCGACCAGGTGCTCACCGATCTTGCGACCGGCGGAGACCACGTTGAGCACGCCGGGCGGCAGTCCGGCCTCCAGCGCGACCTCGGCGAGCATGTAAGCGTCGAGAGGGGTCTCCGACGAAGGCTTCAGCACCATCGTGCATCCTGCAGCGAACGCGGGACCGAGCTTGAGCGCCGTCGTGAACAACGGGACGTTCCACGGAACGATCGCACCGGCCACCCCGATCGGCTCCCGGCGCACGATCACCGGGCCGAGCACCCCTACGCGTGATTCCTCGAACGCGTAGCTGCGCGCGAGGTCGGCGTAGTAGTCGATCACCATCGTCGACGCGAACACCTGGGCCATCACCGACCACGAGATCGGTGACCCGTTCTCTGCCGAGATCGTCTCGCCGATCTCCTGCATGCGCGCCTGGAGGCCTTGGGAGATGCGAGCCATGATGTCGGCCCTCTCCGAGGCGGGCATGCGGGGCCACGGGCCACGGTCGAACGCCTCACGCGCAGCAGCGACGGCCCGATCCATGTCGGCCTCGGTGCCGTCGGGGACACGTCCGATCGGCTCCTCCGTGGCGGCCGCCGTCACCTCGATCGTGGCCGTCCCCTCGGGCTCGACCCACTCACCTCCGATGAAGAACCGGTCCTGAACCCGCATCGGGCCCTCCTCCGCGTCTAATTCGAGCCGATCTCGCGCCGGGAGAGTAGCAAGACCGGGGCCCGACGTGAAACCCGTTCTACCTTTCTGCCTCCGCCCCGACGCTGCGAGGCGGCCGGAACCCGAGGTGGTGCCCGACGCACTCCCTCGCGACGGAATGACACGCGTTCCATTGATCCGGCCTCGCCGGAGACCGCATCAGCCCCCTCGTCGCGAGCGCCCGCCGAGCGCGCCGCGAGGTCGTCTCCCCACCACAGGCCCGCCTCGCACGACGGCGGGGCAGCGCGCTGATCGCGCCGTCAGCGTCGCGGCTCGAGCGAGGCCAACGTGAACCGACCGTGCTCGGTGTAGACGACGTCTCCGATCGGTGACGCCGACGACACGCGGACCTCGCGCGTCGTCATCAGCGGCAGGCCGTCGCGCAGCGCGTACCAAGTGTCGAACTGCTCGGTACCCGTCTGGTCGCCGGAGAGCGTCAGCTCACTGCGGTAGTGGTACGCCTCCACATCGTCTCCGTCTACTCGAACTGTCCCAGTGCCCACGAACGTGGTCGTGCCGGCGGACGTCACGTGCGTGCCTCGCTCGTCGCTGGCACCGTCGCACGACTGCTCGAACGAGTCGCCGGGCTCCGCCTCGACTCGCACGATCTCGTTGCGGGGGCTGCACGTGAATACGACCAAATCGCCGACTTCGAACGCGACGAAGTCGAACGTCTGCGAGCTGCGCCCGCCGGCCTCCTCGAGCACGTCGCCGTTCGGACAGTAAGTCCACTCCTGCCAGTGGTTGGTGCTGTACTCGACCTTCGACGTCCAGCACCCACCGGCGGCGGCCGAGACCGTAGCCGGGATGCGCGGCCCCCATCCCTGCGCGGTGCTCAACAGCGACAGCTTCTCGGTTCCGCTCCCCTCATAGGAGTACACGCCGAAGGCCGGACGCCGGAACGCACCGCTTGTCGCGCCTACAGCTCCACCGTAGGGGGTGGACGCACGAAACCGTTCGACGGCTGAATCGACCGACGCTTCGTGCGCACCCCGGTTCGACCAGGCGTACGCGAACAGCGCGCCCCCAACGGCGAGAACCGCTCCCAGCGCCATGGAGACGATCCATCGCGGTCGCCGGTACCACCGCCGCGAGGTGGTTGTCGGTTCTACTGCCATGCAGAGATAGTCCCCCACAACCGGTACCCGACGCCAGGACCTACGCAGCGCGCGAAGTTGCGACGCAGGCCGAGAGCTCCATTCCGATCTCGCAACGCCCGTCACCGGTCAGGCGAGACCGGGACCGATATCGGGAACATCGCGTTCCGCGCGCCTACCGCGCACGTGCACGCCTTCCTCAGAGCCGGTCCGTCTCGGCGGTCAGGCGAGCGAAGATCTGCAGCAGCTCCGGATAGCGCTTCGTATGCGCGCCGCCGTCAACGACGAGACAGTCGCCTGTCACCCAGGATGCGTCGTCGGAGGCAAGGAAGAGCGCCATCGACGCAACATCTTCTGGAGCTCCCGGCCGTCCGAGCGGCGTGTTCTCCACGAAGGCGTCACGGAACGGTGATTGCATCAGCACGGCGGTAAGAGGGGTGTCCACGAGCCCGGGCGCTATCGCGTTCACCCGCACTCCAGAAGGCCCGAGCTCCATCGCCGCAACCTTCGTGAGCATCTCGACTCCGGCCTTCGCCGCGCAGTACGCGGCCATGCCCTCTCCCGGTTGCCGTGCGTTCAGCGAGGAGACGTTCACAATCGCTCCGCCACCGCCCTCGATCATCTTGCGGGCCTCGTGCTTCGTGCAGAGGAACACTCCAGTCAGGCAGAGGTCGATGGTCGAGCGCCAGCCTTCGGCCGGAAGGTCCACCACGCCACCGAACGCGCTGGCGCCCGCGGCGTTGACCGCGAGGTCGAGGCGCCCGAAGCGTTCACACGTCTGCTCGACGGCGGCCTCGACCGCCCGGTCGTCGGTCACGTCGGCAGTGATCCCTATCGCCCGCTCGCCCAACGCGCCGGCATGCTCGCCTGCCGCCTCGCCGTTCACATCGACGAGCGAGACAGCTGCCCCCTCGGCATGGAATCGCCGTGCGACGGCGAGCCCGATCCCGGAGGCTCCGCCGGTGACCAGCGCGACCTTGCCTACCAGCGCGTTCCGCACACGACAACCGACGGCCTCGCTCATGCTCTCCGCTCCTGGCCCCGGGGGCCGCGACGGGCCCGACCGATGCCGCTCATCATGCACCGACCGCAACGCCCCCGGCAAAGGGCCACTCGCCGCGCCGGCGAACGCAGCTAGGTCGGCGGCTCAGCGGCCACGCACGTGCAGCGAGTGGGGGGCATCCGCCAGCGCGTCGCGAAGATCAGGCGTGTACAGCACCGCCTCCCCGGCGCCCTGTCGCTTCGACTCGTACATCGCCAGGTCTGCGTCGGCCACCACCGTGTCAGCGTCCGTATCGGTATCGGAGACGGCCACACCGATGCTTGTTCGCGCGGCGATCACATCGGAGCCGACGATCATCGCATCTCGGTTCGCCGCCGCGACGCGCCCGGCTATTGCCAGCACCTCTTCGGGGCTGTCTACCCCGGGGCAGACCACGAGAAATTCGTCTCCGCCGAGACGGCCGACGACGTCGTGTTGCCGCACGGCGCCACGCAAGCGCTCCGCGACTGTCACCAAGACGTCGTCGCCGACACTGTGGCCGAGAACGTCGTTCACCTGTTTCAGGTCATCGACATCAACGAAGACGACTCCAACACGCGTGCCGTCCGCCAGCGCACCTTCGAGAGCAGCCATGACGGTCGGCCTGTTGAAACATCCCGTGAGTGCATCGTAAGTAGCCCGATTCTCGAGCTCGGCCCTCATGAGCGCACTCTCGGTCACGTCTTCTACGCACACGATCGCGCCGGTGGTGGCCGCCTCCGATTCCAGGGCGCGCAGGCTGACTCGACACTGACGTTCCGCTTCGATCCTCGGGTCGCGAAGCTTCACCTCCAAGTCTGCATCGGTCGCGGCCAGCAGCACCTCACCGATGGCGTCCCGGAGCCTCGGCCAATCCTCCCCCACCACGCCGGAGAGAAGCTCATGTAGCGTCTCACCCTGGCCGGAACCAGTGATCTCGTGCAGGCGCTCGTTCGTGTACACGACGCGCCCGTCGGTATCTACCTGGATGAGACCGAGCGGAATCGTCTCGGCAATACGGTGCAGAAGCTCCTCACGAGCCCGGAGTGCCTCGTGGGCAGCTACTTCATCGGAGATGTCGATTATCTCGGCGACTACGCATCTCTCCTCTGGGTCATCGAGGAGGTTGCGGTTGGTGATCTCGACCCAGAGCCAGCCGCCGTCGGAGCACTTGTGCCGGAGCCGTACCCGTCTCGTCGAATCGGGCACCGCCATCATCTCCATCCACGTCTCGACCGCGCGGTCCTGGTCTTCGGGATGGATCATCTCGAGTGAGCTGCAACCCACTATGTCGGCTGGCTCCCAGCCAAGCATCTGCGTGAACGACTCGTCGATGTCCGTAATCACGGCAACGTCGCTCTTGCGCTGAACCGCCAACCGCGGTGCGATCGGCGGAGCATCGGAGAGCCCTACGAGCTCGGCGGTCCTGTCAGCGCCGACGATCACCACCATGAACGCGCCGTAGCACTCGCGCAGATCGAAGAGCTGCATGATCACTGCTTTGTCGGGGCTCCCGCGCAGCCGCACTGACGCACGTGCTGCGCCGACCGAGCGACCACGCTCCCAGGCATCGATCACGATCACGCGGTCCGCGGGGATGACGAGATCGAGCGCCGAGCGGCCGGGGATGATCGTGTGAGTGCCGATGTCGATCGACTCCGGCACCGGGGTGTAGAAGCCGTGCTCGTCGATTGCTCCCAGCGGCGCAGTCGGGTGTTGCACCAGCAGTGCCTCGAACGCCATTGCGACGGAGTCTGAGCTGCGCTGATCGCCTGGTTTCACAACCGCGAAATCGGCGTCTCGCCAAGTAACTTGAGCGCGGCCTCGTAAACGCCGGTCCGCTGCTATCCGGCATTTCGTCCATCGAATCCCCTTTCTCACATACTGCGCCGGCGTCACCGGCCCGCGTAGCATCCCCGCATGGCAGACCTCATCCTGCGCGACGCCACGGTCTTCGACGGAACAGGTGCTGAGCCGTTCCGCGCCGACGTTGCCATCGAGGGCGACCGCATCGCAGCAGTCACCAGCGTCGGCGAGACATGCTCGAGGACTCGCCTCGAGATCGACCTCGCCGGTGCCGCCCTCGCTCCGGGATTCATCGACGTTCACACGCACGACGACTTCGCCGTGGTCTTCTATCGCGACGTCGCTTTCAAGGTGGAGCAGGGCGTCACGACCGTGGTGGTCGGGAACTGCGGCATGGGTGCTGCGCCGTGGGCCACGGCGTCGCTGTTCTCGCGTGCGTTCCACCCCACCGGCGAGCTGCCTCACTGGGAGGGGTACGCCGGTTACCTCTCGCTTCTCGACTCGAACCCTCCCGCCGTCAACGTGGCGGCGCTTGTCGGACACGGCACTGCGCGAGGTGCGGTGATGAGACTGGACGAGCGCGAACCTACGGAGTCGGAGCTCGGTGCGATGCGCTCCATCGTCGCGGAGGGACTCGACGCCGGAGCGTTCGGGCTGTCTTCGGGCCTCGTGTACGAGCCCGGCTGCT
>Ga0172375_10007223_pt1 | contig 15272 bp, 12 predicted proteins | sample LakKiv1m_FD_114537 | JGI IMG/M metagenome (GOLD analysis project Ga0172375, IMG submission 114537) | Freshwater microbial communities from Kabuno Bay, South-Kivu, Congo - kab_092012_11.1m | ecosystem: Environmental > Aquatic > Freshwater > Lake | place: Democratic Republic of the Congo... | reverse complement strand
CACTCCTTTTGGGATAGATCTGATTAAAGAGGCGATTTCAGATTCAAAAAAAATAAATAAAGAATTTGCTGATAATTTTTTTACTGCAGAGATAATGAATTTTAAGTCAAAAATAAAATTTGATTATATTCTTTTATCATACATTAACCCCCAAAAAATCATTAAAATAATTATCAAATACATAGCCATGTTAAACCCGGGAGGAAAGTTAATATTTAGTTTTAACGAAGATTGTATAATCACATTTAAACAAGTAATTTGTCTTTTCCGCAAAATAAGCAAAACTTTAAACCTGAAATTTGTTAACTATCGGCAGATATCTAATAAAACTCTAATAATTTGGTTAGAATCCTCATCGCAGCCTTAAATTGATATCAATTTGTTTATAGTATCAAACACCGAGCAACTGTAATGGTGTCAGACACCAAAATCAAGGACGGTTCTTAGAACCGTCCCCATGTTTTATAATAATTTATTTGAAAAGCTGTACAGATTATGTTAAATTAAAACATCATGTTTTTATCAAAATATCTTCAAATACTTAAGGCTAGGCTTATACAACTTGGTTTAATAATAAGCTTAGCCTTATTTTTTTCTCCATTGCTAAATGGCAATTGCTTTGCTATGAGCGGAAGGGTCTCTGCTGCCTTTACTCAGGCTTCATTGACAGGCAAGGTTACTCAGGCAGGTACAACCAATGTTTTGGCTGGGGCTGAAATAACAATCCGTACTACCTCCGGCAGGTTGCTGGCAAGTGCTGTAACCAATTCCCAGGGCACTTACAGTATTTCCATCCCTAATAAAGGCTACTTTTTAATCCGTTGTTACCTGCAAGGCTATGCTTCACAGCTTACCATGAAGCAGCTTACTCCAGGCAGAACCTATACCCAGAACTTTGCTCTGGTAAAAGTGACGAATAGGCCTCCAATAATTACTGGTACAACTCCAATTGATGCTGCAGAATACTTAGCCGGAGCCAAAATTACTCTTGAAATTAAAGCTTATGATCCCAATGCCGGAGATTCTCTGCAATACCAGTTTTCCATTGGAGGCAGGGTTAAGCAGGCCTGGTCAGCTCTTAAAACCTATACCTGGCAGACTCAAACCTCAGACACTGGTACAATAGGTATTCTTTTTGAGGTTAAAGATTCCAAAGGCCTTAAAGTAACTAAATCCATCTCTATCCGTATTATTAACCCCACAGTTCAGCAGATTTTACAGAAGGTGGCGGATAATTATGCGAAGATTAAAGACTATAAATCTGATATGGAAATGAGCTCTACTTTAGATGGGAAGCCATTTGGCCAGCCTGTTTACTGCCGGTATTTTTATTTAGCTCCAGACAAAGAAAAAACAGAGACCTTTTCTGAGGCTGCAAGAACAACAAAAACCGACATAATTATCATTAATAATACAAACATGCATTTAATTAACCCTGTAAAAAATATTAAACAAACTGTAGATTTGTTGCAAGATAAAGAAATCACTGAGAGTGAATACAAACAAGGAGATATTTATTACAATTTACCAATTTTTTTAACCCAGCATAATTTATTACGAAATGATACAAATTCTAAATTAAACGAAAACTTAGTTTATATTGAAACAACTCCTAAAAATAAATCTAAAATGTATGATAAGTTGGGTTTCCTGATTGATTTTTCCAAAGGTATATTATCAAAACTTCAAATCTATCAATACAATGAAGACAATGTGTTAGAGTTAATACAAGAGACTATTACCACTAACTCTAAACAATTCAGTAATGGAGCTTGGCTGCCGATTAAAATGACCAAGAATCCTAATCTTAGTGACCACATTTTTATATCAACTGCGACTTATCCTAATTTACAGATTAATGTCGGATTAACGGCACTTGATTTTGATCCCACAAAACAATAGGAGAAGCTTATGCTAAAGAAGCTCGTTAGTATTTTTGATAGACAGTACCCGCCATATCAATTGGCCATATTTATAGGTACGTCTACACTCGTAGGTTTTTTGTTATTCTTTTCAGCACTATTATTAACTGGTGGATTATATTTTCTTAGTTTTGCATTAATTGCAATAATGTATTTTATTTTTTGCGGAGAGATTATTGCTGTATTGCTAGTATGCTTTATTACTGGATTGTTAGGCTATTTTATATTAAAAATTTTGAGTTTTTTTAAATTTAATTATAAGACATGTAATATCATTACTGGCATAATAGCTATATTTTGTTTAATTATCGGATTTTTTAGCTATCCTCATTTACATTGGTATTTATTTAATAAGGGGAAAAAAGGGCATGTTTGGAAGATAGACATTAACAGAGATGGTAAAACCGATAAATGGGTGCATGATACAGTAAGCGGGACTGTAGATTTTATTGATTATGATACAAATTTTAACGGTAGTCCTGATAAACGTGAATTTTATAAAGATAATAAAATAATAAAAACTGAATACTTGGATGATAATCAAAAATAAAAAAAATAGTATTTTATTATTTTTGTTTTGTGTAGCATCTCAATTGCTTTTAACTACAGCTGCCTTTGCAGATGTATTAGATAGCTGGAAGAATGAGAGGGCCTATAAACCAAAACCAGTTATATTTCTACATGGGTTTGCCTCGGGTCGTCCTTGGGATTGGGATATAGCTAAAAATTCTCTAAATACTAAATATTTTATAAAGTATGATAACCGTTATGGAAATTTTCTCGAAACAATTGATTTTTTTGATCCAAATGGGTCTATAGATACTTACACCGATGGTAGACTGGGTTGGTCAGATAAGGTGAATGATTTTGTTGATCAGGTTATAGATTTAAAATATCGTCCTTATACCGATAAAGTAAATTTAGTTTGTCATTCAATGGGTGGACTTGCGGCAAGATGGTATTTAGCTCATTATACTAATCAAAAAGTTAACAAAGTTATTCTGATAGGTACACCAAATAGAGGTAGCGAATTAGCAACTTTTGTAAATAATGCGCGAAAGGTTCCTCTCATTGGATGGAATAATATTTTAATTAATAAATTCTCACTTTATGCATATACGCAGGAATTTGGTGCTGAATTGAACTTTTTTTTAGAAGTAGACATAAACGGAGAAGCCGTTAAGGATTTAGATATCAATTTCAATAATGGGAATAATTTTCTTAATGTCCTCAATGATGTTCCTCAGCCCAGCAATATAGATTTTTTTGGGGTTATTGGTAAAACGGGTTACTTATTAAATTTTCTTTTATCTGAAAAAAACTATTGGGGTGGAGATGGTATTGTTGGAACGACAAGTCAATTAGGAACAGGGGTAATTTCATATAAATCTACTAAGGAAATTGCAGCCAATCATTGGAATGAAATTAAAATAGCTGCTAACGAAAATAATAATTTAATCCTTAATTTCCTCGACTCTAACAAGCCGGAATTCACCCTTGATTCCCCAGCAGAAGGGAATACCACTCAAATTAATACCACTTCAATATCCGTAAAAGGAAAGGTTTATAAGGAATACTTGCCTGCAGACAGTAAATTTATCATTAATGTAATTAAACAGGAAAATAATACAACTCAACCAACTCAGGAAAACCTTTTACAGCCTTCAAGCCTCTGGCAGCCTAACAATCCCGATTCGCCAGTCGCCGAATTCAATCAGACCGTAACATTCCCAGGAGAGGGAATCTATAAAGTAACCACTTATATCAAAAATCCTGCGGGGCTTGAATCAGACAAAAAAGAATTCTGGGTAAAGGTAAGTTTAACCGGGGCAGCCAATATTATTGTACATTGTCATAATCCTGAAGGAAAGGAAATAGGCAGCATTTTAGGCCAATATTCGGTTGTAATTTTTGATGGCGAAAATACTATTGGCTATGGTGCCAGTAATATTACAGACCACGAAAAATCTCTCACTTTAAAAAACGGGATTCATACAATTAAAGCCGAATTTAATGGCATAGTAAAAGAGCAAAATATTAATTTAATAGCTGGCGAAACAAAAGATATTATTTTTATATTTAATAGAACAGAATTCAATATTTTATCTAAAATAATCGAGGGATTTAATGGTTCAGTTACTCTAATATTTTCTAGAGATTTTAATAGAGAAGAAAATAAAATAATTTATAACGAGATAGAAGGAAAATATATAAAAAAATATAATGTCAATTTTGCCGGAACAGGAAATTTCAGTATCAACTATAGTATTTCGTTTGATGGAATTAATTATCGAGCGAGTGCACTCAGTTCGTATTCTCTTACAGAAGAAATACCTTATGATACTTTTCCTGACTTACCTTATATTAATGATTATTCTATGATTGAATATAATGGTGATTCTGACGGTAGTAATATATTTTTTCATCAAGCTAATCTTATTCCCTCTCAATCTGGTTTTTCAAATTGGTATACACAATCTATCACTAGTGGATCATTCTACCCCAGATTTCGCGTACTTAATAGCGGAAGTGATTCCATTGGAGTAATTATAAATGGAGGTTCCGATTCAATGTTAGGATATTCAGTAAATTCTTTCTCAGCCAACATCTCTTACGACACATTAAGTGGTGGAGGAGGTTTTGGAATGGGACCATCATCGTTTGTCATTATTGGCCCTGGAGAAAAAAGCAACAATTTTGAAATAACAGGCACTTTGTCAGGTTTAAAAATGTCTTCTGTTCCTTATGATTTCACTGGAGATGCCTTTTAATAGGTCGAAATCTGTTAAAACTAACACCCAAAAAGCTAAATTTTCTTGCGCTTTCTCCTAAATCATATATAATAATAAGCTATGATAGAAATATTAAAGCCATACCTACTGACTTTTATCCCTATCTTTGTTGCCGTAGACTCAATCGGCAACATTCCTTTGTTTGTTTCACTTGTCGAAGGCACAACTAAAAAACAAAAAAATAGAATTATTCAGGATACCATTGTCACAGCGACACTTATGGCTTTGTTGTTTATGTTTGTTGGCAAATGGGTATTCCGTCTTTTAGGAATCACTATCCCGGATTTTCAAATTGCCGGCGGGGCTTTACTTTTTATAATTGCCGTAAAGCTGCTTTTGCCTGGCGGAGGCGGGCATAGCAAATCTCTTTCTGATGGCGCAGGAAAAGATATCGGCGTGTTTCCTTTAGGTACGCCTTTAATTACCGGACCAGCAGTGCTAACTACAACCTTGATTATGCTAGACAGTTATGGCATTGGTCCAACTTTTGTATCGCTGGTATTAAATATGTTTATCATGTGGTGGGTTTTAGTCAAAGCTGACTGGATTATGAAAATTTTTGGAGCAGCAGGCACAAGAGCATTTTCTAAAATTATGTTTATCCTCTTAGCGGCAATCAGTATTATGATGATCAGGCGCGGGATATTTGGGGTATTGGGCTTATGATGAGAAAAGTACTTACATTTATTATGGCTGGTGGAAAAGGGGAAAGGCTGCTGCCGCTCACTAAAGACCGCACCAAACCCGCTGTTCCTTTCGGAGGAATTTACCGAATTATTGATTTTACCTTGAGTAACTGTATCAATTCCGGCTTGCGTAAAATTTTCGTGCTTACCCAGTATAAATCCGAATCCCTACAAAGACATATCCGCTTAGGCTGGAATATTTTGCCTTCAGAACTGGGCCAATATATTGAACTTCTGCCAGCCCAACAAAGAATCGGAGATTCCTGGTATTTAGGTACAGCTGACGCTATCTACCAAAACTTATACACACTGGAAGATGAAAATCCGGAAGAAGTCCTAATCTTAGCCGGCGACCACATTTATAAAATGAATTATTACAATATGATAGATTTCCACCGTGAAGTTGACGCAGATCTTACCGTAGGAGTTGTAGAGATTGAAAAAGAGCGCTCGACTCAATTGGGTGTTGTCGATGTTAATTCTGCAGGTAAAGTCACAGGTTTTGAAGAAAAACCCAAGAAACCTAAAACGATTCCCGGCAACCCCGATAAAATTTACGCATCAATGGGAATATACGTCTTCAAAAGCTCGGTTCTAAAACAAGAACTGACTGAAGATGCCTTAAAAAAAGACACTAATCATGACTTTGGAAAAGATATCATCCCGCAGCTTTTAAAAAAAGGCTTAAAAATTGCTGTTTATAATTTTATTGACGAAAATAAAAAAGAAGCCCAATACTGGAGAGATATCGGAACCATTGACGCTTATTTTGAAGCAAATATGGATTTAATCCAGGTTGACCCGGTATTTAACCTCTATGATAAAGAATGGCCGGTAAGAACATTCCAGGAGCAATTTCCTCCGGCAAAAACAGTTTTTTCTGGTGATGAAGTAACCGGGCGCGTAGGCTTAGCTTTAGATTCTTTTACTGCCGGCGGATGCATTATCAGCGGCGGAAGAGTACAACGCTCAATACTTTCGCCTAACGTAAGGATCAACAGTTATTCCCAGGTTTATGATTCAATACTAATGGAAGGTGTCAACGTCGGCAGATACGCAAAAATTAAACGCGCCATTATAGATAAGGACGTAATTATCCCCCAGGGTATGGTTATCGGCTATGACCCAGAAGAGGATAAAAAAAGATTTTATGTCAGTGAATCCGGCATAGTTGTTGTCGGCAAAGGGACTGAGATTAAATAATGTTAAGAAAAGCGCTTCTAAAAGATATACAACAAATGCAAGAGCTCATCAACAGCTTTGCAAAAGATAATGTAATGCTGCCACGCTCGCTAAATGAGCTTTATGACAATATCCGCGACTTTTGGGTATATGAAAAAAACGACAAGATTATCGGATGCGCAGCCTTGCACATCTGCTGGGATAATTTGGCAGAGATTAAATCCCTAGCAGTCAAAAAAACTATGCAGAAAAAACAAATCGGCACGGAATTGGTAACCAGATGCCTTGAAGAAGCAAAAGTGCTGGGGGCAAAAAAGGTTTTTGCGCTTACTTATAAGCCGGAATTCTTTAAAAAATTCGGCTTCCGCAGGGTAAAACACTCTGATCTGCCTCACAAAGTCTGGGCGGAATGCATCAACTGCCCAAAATTTCCTAATTGCCAGGAGATTGCCCTATTAAAAATATTGTAGCGAAGACACATAATGAATTATGCGTCCAAACAATCCCGCACCTTTAAATATTTTTATTTATTTTTTAAATAATTTTGTTATAATATCTGAAGTTTTAAATGTACGGGATAATATCCATACTTAAAGTTATAAAAAATCTTTGAGGGCTATTAAGCTTTTTAAGACAAAAACCAAGGAGAACATGATGGATTACTTGCTTACAGACGAACAAAAAATGATTAAAGATCTGGCACATAAGATCGCCGAAGAAAAAATCAGGCCGGTAGCTGCTAAATATGATATCAGCGAAGAATACCCCTGGGATGTTTTAAAAGTTATTGGTGAATCTGACCTTTTTGGCTTGTTTATCCCCGCAGAATACGGCGGTTTAGGTGTAAACGTTATGAATCTCTGTTTAGCAACTGAAGAGTTATCACGCGCTTGCGGCGGTATCGCAGTTTGCTACGCTGCCTCAGCATTAGGAACTTTTCCGATTGTATTATTCGGAAATGAAGAACAGAAGAAAAAATACCTCCCAGATTTAGCCAGCGGCAAAAAAGTAGCTGCTTTTGCAGTTACTGAACCAGGAGCTGGTTCAGATGCTTCAGCCATCACAACCGTAGCTAAAAAAGAAGGTGATCATTACGTATTGAATGGTTTAAAACATTTTATCACTAATGGCGGTGACGCTGAAACTTATGTTGTTATTGCCATGACCGATAAAACCAAAGGTGCCAGAGGCGCAACAGCCTTCATTGTGGAAAAAGGTACTCCCGGATTTACTTTCGGTAAAAAAGAGGATAAATTCGGAATACGCGCTTCTTCAACCAGAGAACTTATTTTTACTGATTGTAAAATTCCTAAAGAAAATCTTCTCTCAAAAGAAGGCATGGGTTTTATTGTAACTATGAGAACCTTTGATATGTCCCGTCCAGGTGTCGCAGCTCAGGCATTGGGTATCGGACAGGGTGCTTTGGAATTGGCAGTTAAATATGCGAAAGAAAGGCATCAATTCGGTAAGGCGATTTCCAGTTTTCAGGGTATTCAGTGGATGCTAGCTGATATGGCTACAGAAATTGAAGCAGCTCGTGCATTAGTTTACTCAACCGCAAGAATGGTTGATGCCGGATGCAAGGATGTTGCCAAGGATTCTGCCATGGCCAAGATGTATGCTTCTGACGTAGCTATGAAAGTAACTGTGGATGCTTTACAGATTTTCGGTGGTTACGGCTACATGAAAGATTACCCGATTGAAAAATATGTACGTGATGCTAAGATCACCCAGATATACGAAGGCACAAACCAAATTCAGCGCAGCATTATTGCTCTGCAATTAATTAAGGAATATTCAAAATAAGATGAATATCATAGTCTGCATAAAACAGGTTCCAGAAACAACTGAAGTCAGAATCAATCCAGAAACCAATACCTTGATCCGCGAAGGTGTAAAATCCATTATTAACCCCTTTGATATGTATGCTATCGAAGCAGGAGTGAGGCTTAAAGAAAAATTTGGAGGTAAGGTTACCATTGTTACTATGGGCCCACCCCAAGCTGAAGCAGCCATCCGAGATGCCATTGCCATGGGTGCTGATGAAGGATTCCTGGTTTGTGACCGCGCATTTGCCGGAAGCGACACCTGGGCAACCAGCTATACTTTATCCGGGGCAATTAAAAAAATCGGCGGCTTCGATATTATCCTCTGCGGCAAACAGGCTTCAGACGGAGACACTGCCCAGGTTGGGCCTGGAATTTCCACTCACTTAGATATTCCCCAGGTTACTTATGTTAAAAAAATTGAAGAAGCAACAGATAAATCTATTAAGGTCGAAAGAATGATGGAGGAGGGCTACGAAATAATCGAAACTCCGCTTCCTTGCTTGTTAACCGTAGTTAAAGAAATTAATGAGCCGAGAATTCCTTCATTAAAAGGCCTGATGCGAGCTAAGGCTGCAAAAATTACCACTCTCACTCAAAAAGATATGAGCCTCGATCCTCAAGGACTGGGTCTTTGCGGCTCACCGACTCAAGTAGTAAAAATCTTTACTCCGCCCCAAAGACAAGGTGGACAGATCTTAACCGGTGAAGCAGAAGAAGTTGCTTCTCAACTTGTAGATTTAATCAAAGACGAGGTTCATTAATTATGGCCGTATATATTGTTTCCGAAAAATGCTGTGGTTGTTCAATGTGTATCAAAGCCTGCCCGTTCGATGCTATACGTATTACGGACAAAAAGGCGATTATTGACCCAAACAAATGTAATGTCTGCGGCGCTTGTGTCGAAGCCTGTAAATTTAAAGCTGTAATTATGGAAAAACCGCAAAAAGCAGCTTGCGATTTACCTGACATTAAAGATTATAAGGGGATCTGGGTTTTTATTGAACAGAAAAACGGCAAAATACAGTCAATTTCTTATGAACTTTTAGGCAAAGCTCAAGAACTGGCTAAAAAATTAAACTGCCAGGTAAGTGGGGTATTAATTGGAAATAATATGGATAACCAGCTGGATGAAATCATCTGGCACGGAGCAGACAATATTTACCTGGTGGAAGCTCCAGAGATTGCTAATTTCCAGGATGAGCCATATACAAATATTTTAATTGAGCTGATTAAAAAACATAAACCAGAAATTTTATTATGCGGAGCAACTTCAATCGGCCGCTCATTGATCGCAAGAGTGGCAATCAAACATAAAACCGGATTAACCGCAGACTGCACCGAGCTTGATATCGACACTGAGAAAAAAATACTTTTACAAACCCGTCCGGCATTCGGCGGCAATATTATGGCGACCATCATCTGCCCGAATTATCGCCCGCAGATGTCGACCGTGCGCCATAAAGTATTCCAGCCTATGGCTCCAGACAAACATCGTAAAGGTAAAGTTATCCGCGAAAAATTTGATTTATCTATGTATGCATCGCGGACTAAACTTTTGGATATTGTCGAGGAAATCGAATCTTTAATTAATATCGCAGAAGCAGATATTATAGTTTCCGGCGGCCGCGGAATGGGTGCCCCAGAAAATTTTAAACTCCTGGAAGAGTTTGCACATGTTATTGGCGGCGCAGTAGGTGCTTCGCGTGCTGTAATTGATGCCGGTTGGATGCCATACTCGCACCAGGTAGGACAAACCGGAAGAACAGTTGCTCCTAAAATTTACATAGCCTGCGGGATTTCAGGACAGATCCAGCATATAGTTGGAATGTCTTCTTCAAAAATCATCATCGCTATCAACAAAGACCCGGAAGCCCCGATTTTTAAATACGCTACTTACGGCATCGTTGGTGACGTATTAAAAATTGTCCCAGAGCTGACTAAAAAATTTAAAACAACCCTCAACAAATAAACCAATCCCGCTTACAAAGCGGAAAACGAAAGGGTATGCAGATGAAAGTACTTATTGCTTGCGTTTGCGACCACGCCTGGGTTGAAAATGGCTGTTTAAGTATTGCCAGAGTCTTTGACGAAGTTAATTCTCAAAAATATCCTTATCTTTTACACCGAATGAGTATCGGCTTACGCCTCCTGGTGGGAAAATCAGAGACAGGAGAGCATAAACTCAACATCTCGTTAATAGATATCGACGGCAAAAAATTGATGAATACGGATTTCAACATCAATATCCTGCCTCCGCAAGAATCAGTCCCGGAAGCATCTTTTTCTTTTGCCCTTAACGGCCAGAATTTCACTTTTCCCAAGCCAGGCGACTACGCAATCAATATCATTATTGACGGACAAATTCAGGCAAGCATACCCATTTACGCCCGCCAGCAGCCAACAAACAGCGAAAAATAACAGTAATAAATGTAAACATCTGCATTAATTTAGAAATGTTTGCATATCAAATCAAAATAATCATAAAAAGTTAATCTTTTCCTTGCTAATTCATAAGAATTAATTTATAATTATTTCATAAACTACGACTTCCAAAAATATTAACGGAGGCCATAGAGATATTCTTTATGATTAATACCAAAGAAGGATTGATGACCATAGAAGAGCTGGCTGATTACTTAAAAGTAAGCCGCAGAACCATCTATGAATGGTTAAAAGACAAAAAAATTCCTGCGGTCAAACTTATCGGCCAATGGAGATTCAAAAAAGAAAAAATTGACGCCTGGATTAATAATGAATGCAGGCCAAAAAATAGAAAATTAATAAGGGCTTAAATGTATTTTAAAAAACTCGAACTAGTCGGTTTCAAATCTTTCGCCAATAAAACAACGCTGCATTTTGAACCTGGCATTACTGCTGTTGTCGGGCCCAATGGCTGTGGTAAATCCAATATATTCGATTCTATCCGCTGGGTTTTGGGCGAGCAATCCGTAAAATCTTTGCGCGGTACCAACATGGAAGACGTTATTTTTAACGGTACCGATTCCAAAGAACCTCTCGGCATGGCAGAAGTCAGCCTTTCCTTCGATAACACCAATAAAGCATTTCCCATAGACCATAATGAAGTTTTAATCACCAGAAGGATATTTCGCTCCGGAGAAAGCGAATACCTTTTAAATAAAACCCAGGTACGCTTAAAAGATATCCTGGATTTATTAGCAGGCACAGGTATCGGAGCAGAAAGTTACTCTCTTATCCCTCAGGGAAAAATTGACATGATTTTAAGTTCAAAACCCGAGGACAGAAGGCTTGTTTTCGATGAAGCTTCCGGGATAACCAAATACAAGAGCCAAAAAAGAGAAGCCTTAAGAAGACTGGAAGAAACTGACCAAAACCTTCTAAGGGTAAATGATATTATCATTGAAGTAAAACGCCAGATCGGCTCTCTGGAACGCCAGGCCAATAAAGCCCGCAGGTACAAAGAAGTCTTCGAAGAGCTTAAGACAAAAGAAACCAAATTAGCTGTAAAACAAAAAAAAGAAATCGAGCTGGAAAAACTTGAACTATCAAATAAACTTTCCGAATTGCAAATAAATGAAAGCAGCCTGATAAACATCATCAGCCAGCAGGAAGCCGGCACAATAAATATTTCTAACGAAGTAAAAAATTTAGAAAATCTCATCCAGGGTATTAAAGATGAATTAATGAATCTGAATAACCTGATATCCTTCAGTTCCGAAAGAATTAATTTCAACAAAGAAAGAATTATTGAGTTAGAAACAAATAAAAACATCTGGATTTCTCAGCTTGAACAGGCTAAAGCCCGCTTAATCGCTGACGAAGAAAAATTAAACAGCCTAAAAACTGAATACACAACTATCAAATCAAGTATCGAAGAAAAAACTGCCCAGCTTATTGAGAGAGAAAACCAGCTTAATAATATCTCGACAAGCATTCGTACTTCTTTAGAAAAAATATCTGAAGGCAAAAAAAGTATTATGGATTTCGCCTCCAGAATATCCTTGGCAAAAAATGAGCTTTCCGAACTTAACTCAAAACAGCAGATTTATTTTGCCCGCAAAAAAAGGCTCGAGATTGAAAAATTAAAAATATCAGAAGAAAAATCTTTAACTGAAAATAATCTAAATAACATCAGGCTTGAAGTTTCAGGATTAGAAGCTGCTTTTGGAGATTTAAATAACCATATCAATACAGTTAGAACAAACCTGGACAATGAAAACAATTCCTTAAACAGCATTAATCTTGAAATTGAAAATCTGGAAAAACATAAAGTTTCATTGGAATCTCAAAAACAATTCCTTGAGCAATTAAGAACAAAATACGAAGACATCAGCGAGTCCATGGGTGCAGTTATTTATCTTGATAAACCCGTACAGGATAAAATCAGCGGATTGGTCATCAAAGTTAATGGCTTGTTGGATCTTTCTGAAGAAGAAAAATCTAAAGCAACCCTAAAAGTATCAGGTGAAGCCAAGGCTTTCGACTTAAACACAGAAAATATCAGCGAAAAAATCAACCAAACCGAACAGAAAATTGTTTCACTGAAGGAATCTAAATCTCAAAAACTTAGCATTATTGATGAAATAAACAAAAACCTCACAAAGCTGCAAGCGGATTTGCGCAATCAGGAAATTAACCTGGCAAATAAACGAACCACATCTATATCTATAGAAGACCAGTTCAATAAAATTAAAGATGAAGATGAATTGATAATGCTTGAGCTTAACGAAGTAGAAGCTGAAATGGTTTCTATGAATGTGAAGCTAAGCGGGCTTGAGCATTCCCTCGAGGATTTAAGCAAAGAACAAAATACAAACGAGGATTCAATTGCAATAGAACAGAATAATATCGCCATTAACTACTCAAAAAAAGAAGAAGTTTTGGTTGCCATCACCCAGACAAAAACTGAACTAGACGCACTTTCCAAGCGCATAAGTTCTGACGATGATACCTTAAAAATACTCGAAATCCGATATCACGAAGACCGTAATACCTTAATTAACCTTGAAAAACAAATTCAAGATTCAGACGCAAAACATTTAAGCCTGGAAACTGAAATCAAAGAACTTGAAAATAAAATAGGACAGACTAACCTTGATATCGCTACTTGCACATTAAAGCGCAAAGAAACAGAAGCCCAACATACAGAAATTTCAAAATCTTTAAATGAAATGCTTCTGAGTATCGAAACAAACAAAAAAAGCTTAGACTCTCTAAAAGAATCGGTTTTTAAGAACCAGGGTGAATATAAAGATATCGATTTTAAATATTTAAGCATCAAAGAGCGCTTAATACAGGCTTATAAAATTGACCTCGATTCACTTGTGGAAGAAGCAACTGCCAGCGAAGAATCAAAACCTCAAGAAACTAATATTTTTGAAGAAATCCAGAAATTAAAAGAGAAACTTGATTCTTACGGCTCAGTAAACTTAGTGGCAATTGAAGAGTATGATGAACTTAAAAAACGTTATGACTTTTTAACCCAGCAGCAAACTGACCTGGTTACAGCCAAAGAATCGCTGCATGAGGCAATTTTAAAAATTAACCGCACCACCAAAAAAATGTTTATGGAAACATTTGAGCTGATCAAAGTTGAATTCCGCAATTATTTTAAGCTACTCTTTAACGGTGGAGATGCGCAAGTTTATCTAATCGATGAAAACGACCCGTTAGAATCGGGAATCGAGATTATCTGCAAACCCCCGGGAAAAAAATTACAGAATGTACTGCTGCTTTCGGGTGGTGAAAAATCCATGTCTGCAGTAGCTTTAATCTTTGCTATTTTTAAAATTAAACCTGCACCTTTCTGCGTGCTTGATGAAATTGATGCTGCCTTAGACGAAGCTAATGTCGACAGATTTGGCAGGACTTTACAGGAATTTTCCAAAATCTCGCAATTTATTGTTATCACCCACAACAAAAAAACCATTGCTAACGCCGATATTATGTACGGCATAACAATGGAAGAGTCAGGGGTATCAAAAATTGTCTCGGTTAAATTCTCCCAGAATAAAGCCAAGAAAGCAATTGATCCTGACGGACAAACCACAGAACAAGTCCCTGAAACAGTTTAATTTAGAAAATTATAATAAAAAAATTAAAGGCAGGTAGTATTTTTTCCTTTATGCTTAGCCTGATATAATGCTTTATCAGAATATGCAATTAATTCCGGAGTAGTAGTCCCGTTTTCCGGATATGAAGATACGCCGATAGAAACAGTCATTTTCTTCTGAGGAAGCACATTTTCATGGGCAAAAGGATGCTTCTCGATGTCCTGTCTTAATCTTTCAGCAATTAAATAAGCTTCCTGCTTAGCTGTTTTAGGAAGAATGATAGTAAATTCTTCTCCGCCATAACGACAGACATGATCCATTTTCCGGGAATAATTTTTAAGCAGTAACGCCAGTTCCTTTAAAATCCTATCGCCATATTGATGGCCAAGGTTATCGTTGTAGACTTTAAAATCATCGATATCTACAGCCAATAAACTTAAAGATTCCCTGTTAATTTTAGCCTTTTCAAGCATTTCCTGGAATAAGAACTGAAAATAGCCGTGATTCCAAAGCTCAGTTAAAGAATCAGTATGTGCTCTTAAAACAGTTTTCTCGAAAAGCTGTGAATTCTCAATAGCAAGGCCTGCCTGGTTAGCCAACATAATAAGCATACGCAGATCATCCTTGGTAATTGGTTTTTTAGTAATAAAATTATCTGCTAGGATAATTCCGTTGACTTTATCTTTTGCCTTCATCGGCACAACAGCCAACTCTGCAGACTTTAAAACCTGAAGGATCGGGTCGTTTCTGTAATTTTCTACTGTTTCGCTGGTCAAATGCAGGGGCATCCCATCCAAAACACCCAAAGCCAAAAGCCCGCCATTCTGTT
>Ga0172375_10007222_pt1 | contig 15273 bp, 13 predicted proteins | sample LakKiv1m_FD_114537 | JGI IMG/M metagenome (GOLD analysis project Ga0172375, IMG submission 114537) | Freshwater microbial communities from Kabuno Bay, South-Kivu, Congo - kab_092012_11.1m | ecosystem: Environmental > Aquatic > Freshwater > Lake | place: Democratic Republic of the Congo... | reverse complement strand
GTGCGGACGAGAGGACTTGAACCTCCATGCCTTGCGGCACAGCCTCCTCAAGACTGCGCGTATACCAATTCCGCCACGTCCGCGTTACCTAGATTTCAATTGTACCTGAATGATGGAGTATAATTCAACCGAAATGAAATTAATAGTTGCAGGAATCATGTTGGGGTTAACTTTTACCTGTAGTGCTTTATATCTAATAAAAAGTCGCAATACTTTGCCACAACAGAAAGTGATTACAATATTACCAACAATCACACCTCCTCAATTAGAAGATATTGTTGGACAAAGATTTATCTGGGGTGTTGCTGGCACCAGCATATCAGGTGATACTGCACACCTTATTTCATCCACACATGCAGGGGGAGTCATTCTGATGGAAAATCAGACAAGTATGAATATTGCATCGATGACGGCACAGATTCGGGAATTACCTCATACCTTGCCATTTATAATTGCCATCGATCAAGAAGGTGGTGATGTACGACGCATGACAGATGATGATAATCCAGGTGGTTTGGAGCTCGGAAACATGACTGACGAAAATTTCTGTTCAATTATAACAAACACAAATACTAAACTCTCAAACGCAGGTGTGAATACAAATTTCGGCATCATGGGAGATATTGGCTGGACAACTGGGTCATATATAACAAAACGTACATATGGAAATACACTAGAATCCGTTTTGGCAAAAATTCCGCTATCCATTCGCTGTTCAAAACCCATGATTACCACCATAAAGCATTTTCCAGGACACGGAAGAACCTCACTTAATTCTCACCGAACCATTCCAAGTATTAAAACAACATATGAGGCCTGGAAGACATCAGATGCGCAACCGTTTTTACAATCAATACAACATGGTGTGGATATTGTTATGTTTGGACACTTGCGTTACGAATCGATCGCTTCGGAGCCAGCTACACTTTCTCCATTCTTTCATACGTACCTGAGAGAGAATGGATTTCAAGGGCTTACCATAACGGATGACCTAGGGATGCTCGATATTTCAGCTTTAGATCCGATACAAACAATGAAACAGGCGTTCAATGCTGGAAATGATTTGTTGTTATACACAACGTCTTCTGTTGATTCAAATGATATATATAAAGAAGCACTACTTTACGCAACCTCATCAGCCGATATATACGATTCCTTTAGAAAGCACTATGACCACATACAGTTATTTAAACAACAAAGACTTACCAACTGATTGCATTTTCCTCTCCTGTTCTTTACACTGAGATTGAGACATAAATCTGCCTATGAATGGAACTGATAAGAAAAAAGTAGTTATCAAACTCGAAGGTTCATCAGAAACAAAAAAAACTGAACCTGAAAAAATCGAACTTTCGGTTGATAAAGAGGCACTCAAAAAATTTAAACTCATTGCTGTTGCTTTTTCCCATGTTGAACGGGAATGGTTCCCAAATGAACAATCATATCTTGCAGAAGTTGAAGTTGAAGAAAGAGCAGCTGAAGTCATCAAGGAAATTGAAAAATTAGGCATTAAAACAAAAGGGTATCCTGGAGACCAATATTTCCTAACTAACCTACTTGTAGACCGACCTGACTTAGTCTTAAACCTGGTTGACACACTGAAAGGTCGGGATGCGCTACAAACATCCATTCCCGCAGCTCTTGAGCTTGCGAGCATCCCGTACACAGGTGCTGAGATGCAAGGACTTGTTATTGGAAACGACAGACACCTTATAAAACAGCTGCTTATTGCCTACCAAATCCCGACCCCGCGATTCCAATATATCCGCTATGCAGGCACCAAAATTCAAGAATCAATGACACCACCACTTATCGTAAAGCTAAATGAAAGCGGCGGAAGTGTTGGCATTGATAACCACGCCGTGAAAGAAACACTTAAGGATGCGGAAAAGAAAGTTGATGAGATGATAGGAGAATATAAATTAGGGGTAATTGTTGAAAAATTCATATCAGGACCTGAATTTACTGTTGTTGTGTATGACGACAAAACCAAAAAGCATGTATTCATGGGAGAAAAGATATTCCGAACCAAACCCGACGGAAAACACTATTTCACGAGTATTGAAAGTTACGATGATAGTAAAGCGTATAAATATCGGAAAGTACCCGAGGAAATAGCCTCAAAAATAGCAAAACTCGCTGTGCGTGCGTTTAACGGTCTCAGACATAAAGATTATGCTAAATTTGATATCCGGTATGATGAAGAATCCGGCACGCCGTATTTCACCGACTGCAATCCTAATACTGCCTTTGGGCCTGATAAAGGTTTGCCACTTACCGAAGTTATAGGGCTCTACGGAATTAAATTTGAAGACATCCTTGCAAGCCTCCTCTCTAAATACGCAAAATCAATATTTCAGTAATGTGCCTCCGAGAGGATTTGAACCTCTAAGGGTTACCCCATACGCTCCTGAAGCGTACGCGTCTACCAGTTGCGCCACGGAGGCAGCTTGGAAAATTATAACATAGACACAAAGCATCTATTTAGTACAATACGTCTATGGCCCAGGAATGGCGAAATTTACCAAAGGAGTTTCTGAATCGGTTGGAGACAATAGTTCCTACTGATAAACTCCATGCTATTTTGGATGCGTATACCGTCATGCGACCTACAACATTCCGTGTCAACACACTTAAAACAACTGTTTATAAACTCCTGCATCTGCTTACGAAACAGCATATTGTCTTTGAACCATCATCTGTTTCATCACTTGCCTTTATCCTCAAGGGCGATAAACGCCAACTCCTTGATCTGCCTGCGTATACAGAGGGTTTATTTTATATCCAAAGTCTCTCAAGCATGCTCCCTGTTCTCGCACTTGATCCCCAACAAAACGATAAGATTCTCGATATAGCAGCAGCTCCAGGCAGCAAAACCACGCAAATGGCAGCAATCATGAATAATACCGGGCAAATTGTAGCAAATGATAACAGTAGAATCAGAGGATATAAACTTGAAGCAAATCTTTGCACGCAAGGTGTAACGAATACAACAACAAGGATTTCAGCCGGACAAACGCTTTGGCAGGATTACCCGGAATATTTTGATAAAGCTTTAGTAGACGTACCCTGTAGCATGGAAGGTACATTCACAACAACAAACCCAAAAACCTATGAACATTGGTCGCTTAAAGGTATTAAAGAACTTGTCCAAAGACAAAAATGGCTTCTCCGGTCAGCAATAAGCGCCACGAAACCAGGAGGAACTATTGTCTATTCTACCTGTACACTTGAACCAATTGAGAATGAACAAAATATCGATTGGATTCTAAAGAAAGAAAAAAATAACATAGAACTTGTCGATAAACCAATAGCGATATACCCATCGGAACGTATGGAAGGTTTTTTTGTTGCAAAACTTCGCAAGGTTTCATCAAATATTCCATCAATTCTCAGGGTCAGTTAATGGAATTTCGTACAATCTGAAGAACAAAATCATCCAAAGTCATTCCATGTGCCTGCACGGAAACTGTCATGGCATCACGTTCATCAGGATCAAATCCCGCATTGGCATTTGCTTCCAAAAAATACCATTGATGGACCTTCGGATTATACCGGAGGTCAAATCGCGCATAGTCTTTCATACCTAGCGCATAGAACGCCCGAATTGAATCTCGTTTAATTTGCGCATCTATATTTATATTCAAGCGCTTCGGAGGTGCTATAAAATGACAGCTTTTGTATGCGGGCAAATTCTTGCTCCATTTTTCATCAAACCCGTAGATGTTCCACTTATTCTTAAACATTTTCTTAAATGCAATTTCTGCAATAGGTAAAGCAATTGTTTTATTAGGCGTTTCCATAACCGTCACCTGAAGTTCCTTACCGGGAATAAACTCCTCAGCAAGGAGCGTCTGTTTGTATTTTTTCCGCATGGATCGAATAATCTTTTTAAATTGCTCATAGGTCGTTGCAACAGAATTATCGGTAATACCAATACTACAATGCTCAAAAGCGGGTTTTATGATGACAGGAAATTTTCCGGGAACAAGCGATCGCGCAAGGTGGGTTGTTGGAGAAATGAGCGAATACTTCGGCGTCGGCAAATTATTCTTTTCAAACAACCGTTTTGACTTAATCTTGTTATTGCTTGTTTTAATGGCCTCAAACGAAGAACCGGAATGCGGAATGTGCACTCTATCTAAAATTTTTGCGATTCTCACTTCCATTGCTTTGCTGTCAACCAAATTAAAAACAAAGTCTGCTTTTAGTTTTTTCAGGTCCATTAAATTGTCAGGAGACACACGAAGCACCTGAACTTTATATCCTCGACGAATGAATAATCGTTTCATATACGAAACGATTTCATCGGTCTGGTTATCAACAATTGCCTGCTCGGAACTGAAAAATTCTTCTTTTGTTTTTTTTGGGACGTAGTGATACACAAGCGCAATCACCCCGCGTTTTTTATAAGCTATTCGTTTTGAAAGTTTTTTCTTTTTTATCACTACATCTATTAGCCGATATAAATACTATTTTGTCAATATAGTAATCGCAAAACCAATGCGGTAAAATACATACATGGGCGTGTGCTGAAATTGGTAGACAGCCAACACTTAAAATGTTGTGGTGATTTATCACCGTATCGGTTCGAGTCCGATCACGCCCACTTAAATAACTGTCTATGATAAAAACATTTCCTTATCTAGAAATTACCGGAACAAACAAGGATCTGGGGTGTGCAATAGGGGAAATGTTCCGGGGAAAAATTCAGGAAATCATAGAAGACAGAAAACACTATATCCGCTCTTACGGAGAAAAACTCGCTCAAACAACGCCTTATATTACAGAAACAAAGAAGATATTTCCCCACTATTTTGACGAACTCAAAGGAATGGCTGATGGCGCTGATGTACCACTTGCAGATTTATTTTTTCACAATACTCCAGAAATCTATGACCGAACATTAGATTGGGACCGCGAACAAGCACAAACTGATGACCACTGCACAATTGCAGTTAGTTTTACATCATCCGGCCCCCTCATAGGTCACAATGAAGATTGGGGAATTGAAAGTTTGGATGAACTGTATGTTTTAAAAGCATCGATAAACGGAACAGCATATCTCGGACTTAATTACGCATCATTTCTTATTGGCTGTTCCGCAACACTCACATCACACGGCATTGTCCAGTGTATCAACGAGCTTCATCAGGAACCAAAACAGGGAATAGGGAAGTATTTCATCGCACGAGCAATTCTTGATGCAAATAATTTGGATGAGGCAGAATCAATAATCAAAAATACAAACCGCGCATCGGGATATAATCATGTACTTATGCAAAAAGATACCCTTCTTAATATTGAAACAGCAGGAAGTGATATGGATATAGAGAAACGTTCAGGTGTTCCCTATGCACACACCAATCATTTTCTCTCAAAACGAATGCAGCAATATGAAACAAGAGAAGCAACACACCATAAAAACTCGTACGAACGGCTGAATCGAGCACTCACACTCGTAAAAAATGACATGACTGTTGAAGATATGAAGGCACTACTTTCCGATAAACAAAACGCGCTCTATCCTATATGCCGAGAGGACGCGACAATCGGATCAGTTATCATAAAACCATCAGAGCAAAAAGTGTATATCTGTTATGGTCCGCCTGACCGTGGTACATTTGTTCCTTACACGTTATAATAGTCAAATCGGGACGTAGTTCAGTTGGCTAGAACGCACGCTTTGGGAGCGTGAGGTCGGCAGTTCAAGTCTGCCCGTCCCGACTGAAATCGAGGAGGCCGCGGAAGCCTCCGGCAAGGCTCGCGCGGTGCGGGCGCGCGAGACTGCTGCAAAGCCCTGGCGAAAGTCGGCGGCGAGCCGCCGATCAGATAAAAAGAAGTTCGAGCCGATACGTTTTGCGAAGATGGCAACATCTTCGCAATTATTTTTTGCGCGCGCGATTTTTTCACATTCTGACGCGGTTTTGATGAATTCTCTCATAGGTTCAATCCATGACGACCCTCCGGTTTCCAGTTTCCCAATCGTTCCTTGAAGTTTAATCTTCTTCTCGAAAAACTGATTTTTCTTTTGCTTGAATGTTTCAGAATCAATAATTTGATCAAGATAGCTGTCTAATAAAATATTTGCTTTACGGTCTATTTCCACTAATTCTTGTTTCAATTTTTGAATTGTTGCTTCTAATGATTGTTTTTCCGTAATCTCATCACGATCAACCCACTTGCCCCACTGATCTGCCCAAGACTGTGGAAGTGAAACGCTCTGAAGAATATCGTGCAACTGCATTTCCATTTCGCTTTCCGTTACCGGCCGCTCATCGCAAGGTTTGATTTTCTTCGTGCATCGGTAGTAATTGTACGTTGCCGTTCTTCCGGTATGCGGATAATGTTTTGTGTGCGTTTCCGCAGTAATCGCAGCTCCGCATGAAGCACACCGCGCTAAACCGGAAAACGCGAATACGTGTCCGTGTTTTTGCGGCCGGGAAATCCGTTTGATTTGTTTTTGCGCCTCGGCGAATAATTCTTTACTGATAAACGTTTCGTGCGTTCCTTCATAATACTCATCGTTGAACGTAATAATGCCAAGATAAAACCTGTTGGAGAGGTGATGTTTGATTGTATCAATAAACCACGGTTTACCGTTTTTTCTTGTGAGACCATACGTTTTTGCCAGATATTGAGCAATGGTGGTGAACGAGTAATTTCCTTGTATAAACATAGAAAACATTTCCTGTACGATCTTTGAATCCTTTGGGTCAATATCTATCCCACGTGTGCGTGGGTTATTCACGTACCCAAATGGCGCTTTTAGAGGAAGGACGCCATTGCGAAGTTTTTGCCGCTGCCCGCGCCTTACATTTTCGGAAAGGTTGTCCACGTAATACTTACTCTGTCCAAACGCAATGGAGAGCATGAATTTTCCTTGCGGGGTATTATCAAACCAAAACGTGGGAAATTTTAGATCAATAAGTTTGCCTATATCAAGAAGATACACAATCTTTCCGCCGTCCATGGAGTTGCGGGCAAGACGATCCGGGTGCCAAGCGATAATTCCGTTTGCTTTTTCTTTTTCGATCCTCCTCAACACTTCGGCAAACTGTTCACGCCCCGGCATCTTGGCAGTTTTTGCTTCTGTAATAAACTCAGAAATCTCTAACTTTTCTTTTCTGGCAAATTCTTTGAGTTCCGCAATTTGTGCCTCTATGGACAAAATTTGCCGATCTGCTTCATCTCTCGATTTTCGACAGTATGCAATGTACTTAATCATAGGCAGTTACAAAAAATTTTTGCGGGGGTGGGTGTTCTTTCTATCGTAATCGGCGGCTCGCCGCCGACTTTCGCCAGGGCTTTGCAGCAGTCTCGCGCGCCCGCACCGCGCGAGCCTTGCCGGAGGCTTCCGCGGCCTCCTCGATTTCAGTCGAGTTATATCAAAAAGTTAGAACCAGCTTTCTCTGAGCTCGCCCCGCTTCGCGGGGCTCGCTGTCAGCGCGGCGCCCCACCCGCCGCGCTTCCGGAACGTATCGGCTCGAACCAGAAACATCTTTTTTGTTTCTGCATCTACCCCCGCAAAAAATTTTGAATGTACGTTTTTCAAATGGCGCGCCTGTGAAACCAGTCAGGATCGTTCCCTTCTGCAAGCGCGCCATTACCAAAAGCGATCCGTAAAGACTGGTTTCGAAAAAAATATACACCTTTCACAAGAAAATACAAGGAAGAAAAAGTGAGACTTTATTTTGATCATTAAGCGATTCTAAATACGGGTTACAACAGTGGCAAAATAGTAATTCATCGCACATTGTGCTAGTATCAAGTCGTTTGCTATGAATAAACACAAAACTGTCTTATTTAGCGCCAAGTATCAATATAAAAATCAACAAACAATTAACCGCATAGTTGATTTAACAAAATTGTTGTTTAAAGAGGAAGACGAATATTTTTCAATAATTCGTTTAACCAAACGAAAAAACAACAATGCCGCAAGCCGAAACTAATGATTATCCTCTGCTCGAATCTCTCCAAAGCCAACGGGAGAGCCTAAGCTTTGAACCTCTAAATATAGATTTATTACAAGCGCAAACGGGAAGCATTGATTCCAATCTCGCAGCAAAAGCGCAAAGGACGTTACGCGCGAAGTGGGACTTGCGTGTTGAACAAGACGCGCGGAACGCAGAATCCATTGATATTAACCAACAATTAGCACAGTTTTCTGAAAAAGAAGTGGCGTTGATGTTTAAAAATTTGGTTTCTCTTCAATTAACGGATGGGTGTAATGGAAATTGCCCATTCTGTATGTTCGGATTGAAATCCGGAGTTACCGCTAAGTATTCGTTTGAATCACTACAAAAGCTTTTTCAAGAAAGAGTAGACCTTATGAAGCAAAATTCGTTTTTACTGTATTGGGATTCTGATCCATTCGACTATAGAGATGGTGAGTATAGTTTCGTTGATGTATACAAATTGTACGAAGGGTTATTACCTGATAATTATCATTATATTTCTACTGCAATTCCCCGAGGAGGAGAAGATGATTTTATTAACTTTATGACTTACATGATTGATGCTCACCATGATACGCAGAATACCGGTCGGAGAATCGTCCCTGTTCGCATATCATTAACGGAACAAAATATTCAGCGAGTAGAAGCAACATTAAAACAATTAACAGATGCTCTTCTCAAGAAGGGCTACAAGGCTGAAGAAATCAATGCATTTTATGGTTCTATTATTGCCACAGTTGGTCGATTTGATAACTACTTACTCCCCATAGGTCCATTAATCAAAAAAGCAGATGATTTAAAAGATATGCGAAGTACAACCTGTCGCGATGGGGTTGTGTTAAGTCCTAAGACAAGCCAGGCTATTATGATGACTGCTGCGACTATTTACGAACCTTCAGGACAGATTAATATCGATTTGAGGCCAGGACTACTCTTGCAACAGATTCCGGCAAAAATGCGAGAAGAGCATTATGCAACATTTTCATTTGGCGAGGATTCATTGCGCTTTCGAACAGAACAACGTCACACCATGATTCCTCCGGTGAGATTATGGGATGGTACCGAATACACAATTCCTGACGCGATCGCGGATATGACGATGAAACTGGGTAGAGAAGCAGCAGCATTGACGAGAGTGATATCAAATATTTCTAGATTAACGGTATTAAAAATGAAAGGTACTGATACATTAGCACAAAAAGCAGCTTTTTTGCGTGTGAGTGCTGAGGTGTTTCGAGAAAGACAACGATATATAAACGATTTGCTTGCCTCTGTGGAAGCATTTCTTAATGGAAAAGATCCATCAGTATCAAATGACGAGAGAGAAAAGCTTGAGTATTACGTATTGCTTACAAAAATTCATGTAGAGAAGGTAAATTTTCTCGTATCGCAAATTGAACGTAATCGTGCGGTTCATATTCTTAGTTCGATGGCAAGCGTACTCGCTAACATCGGACGAGAAAATATTCATCTTCTTCCCAACGTGTTAATAAAGTTGAATCAAATGGACGATGCACAAGAGGTTGCGTTACATCAGTTTGATTCCGAGGTAATCAAAAAGTTTGTAGAGTCCGTCGAATCACCAATCGATATTCGTAAAGCGCAAAAACATCATGCGGAAGAAATCGTTCGCGTCCTTTTGACCGGGTGGTTATACGCGTATTCGAATAATGAGCATAGAATATCTGAATCCGTAGTACGACAAAAATTTGGTGATGTTTCTGCAAAAATTGCTACAATAGGGAAGTATTTAGATTCTTCAAAAGACGACCCCCGGACTACATATTTGATTGCGAGTGGTTCCGGAAAGCTTTTGGGTTTTATATATGCAACCATGTCAGAAGACAAATTATATGTCCATGCGCTTTATGTTGATCCGGAATATCATCGAAAGGGAATCGGCAAATTATTGTTAAACGAAGCAATTGACTTACATCCAGAGGCTTCACAGAGTGTCGTCGATGTTGTTGCTTATAATAAACAGGCGATCGAATTTTATCTTGCAAGTGGATTTTCTATGAACGGACCGTCGCACACATCGTTTGGAGATTTTCCAGGAGGAATAACAGTACCCGAGGTACATATGGTTAAAAATACTCGTGAGATATCGAAAATATAGACTATTAAGATTATCTTGGCATATCTTGACGAACAAAGCTAAAGGTAGTATGTTCAAATTATTCTTTGAAGGGAGGTGATAAAAAATGAAAGTTTTAGAAGCTCCTATTAAGAGTTCTGAGGATGCGCAACCCTTTTTATTGGGGGTGGAAGCTGCTCATTCAGGGATAATCGTAAGCGGTAACAGTGACAGTGCGGCATGTTCAAGTGAATCATGTGAATGTGGATCCGGTGCCGGAGAATGTGCGCATGTACCTCAAGAGCCAGTCGGTCAACCATAACATGACACTGGTATTACCTGCCCACAAGAATGCTACGGTAAAGTAGTTAATAGTGTTGTCGGATTTTATAAACACATCAGCATATGATGCAAGTAAATGATGTGGAGTTAGATATTGATATTGCGTTACAACAGGCAATATCCTCTATTGGTGACAAAAAAAATAACATTCTTTTCTCTTTTGGTCGAATTTATCAATACGCCGATGAACCTAAGTTTTTTCAGTACTTTGCGAAAATTATTGATCTTTCCGAAAAAAAAGGCGTCGGACACGGAACGGCAAGCGGTTTTTCCTTCTTTTCGCAAAAACTGGCTGCGCTGAAATGTTTATTAGAAGCTCTTGAGCGATATGCATTAAAAAATTATGACCCAGGGAGTTTAGTATTCGCACCATCTAGTAGTCTTAAAAAGCCATATCTTGCGTTATCCTCTATAGCAAGTTTTAGCGACAGACAACGATCTGCTAATCCCCTTCTTTCGATTGATTATAACGGTCCTTTTAGCTGGATTCCCGGAAAACAATTGCTTTCTCTTAAAGATGCATATATTCCTGCGCAACTCGTTTATCTATCCTATCGAAGAAAACCTGGTGAGGGACTTTTACGATTACCCATTAGTACCGGAGCAGCCAGCGGTACAGCATATTCCGCATCAGTTTATCGAGGATTATGTGAAATTATTGAACGAGATGCATTCATGATTACCTATTTAAATAAGTTGCCTCGCGCGCGAGTGCCATTAGAAAAAACAAAAAATGAAGATATTAGGAAACTTCTTGATATTATAAAAAATTATGACTTAAAGGCTTATTCTTTTGACATCACAACTGACTTAGGCATTTACTCATTCTTGTCTGTTATTTACGATAAGACCGGCCTCGCTGCAGCAATATCAACAGGACTTAAGAGTAGTTTAAATCCAACCGAAGCGCTTCTTGGTTCTTTACAGGAAGCCATACATCCCCGGACGTGGCTTCGCCGAGAGAAGGATAATTTTTCTGGGAATAGAGCAGATTTAATGAAACCGGTTGAATTGTCCCCTCGAGGGTTGCTTTGGTCATCTCTTAATGCGGTATCACAGTTAGATTTTCTTCTAAAATCGACGACTATAACGAAGCCTATTGATGAGTATAAAGATGAATCAGAAAAAACGTCTGAAGCAAACCTTCGAAAAACTGTTACTCTTTTACAAAAACATGGTTATGACGCGTATGCAGTCGATATTACCCCTAATTTACCGTCACTAAAGAATACAAAATTTAACGTTGTCATGACGATCGTACCTCAACTTCAGCCATTATATCTTGACGAACGGTTTCCATTTTTAGGAGGTAACCGTTTGTATACCGTTCCGGTGACGTTAGGGTATTTCAAAAAACCGAAGAAGGAAAGTGAATTACATGAGTTTCCGCATCCATTTTTATAACTATGAAAGATAAAACGATTGCATTACTTGAGGAATTAGAGCATCAATATAGGCCTTATGGCATTGCAGAGCAATTTCATCACGCGACAGATATTGTGGTAAAAGGAAAAACAACCCCGGTTTCATCATGGCCGGAGGCATGGAAAAAAATATATTTTAAAGGGTATCCGAGGCTTGCTTCCATCAAAATGGGGAGAAAATTCTCTCCAAAAATAAAAACACCGTTTGATAAGGTGCTTTTTGAACGCACATCGACAAGAGAATTTTCTGAGCAGACTTTAACAACTCAAGAATTGTCAACGCTTTTATATTACGCGGGTGGGATTAAGTCGATAGTGAAAAATAACTGGGACCTTTCGCGAAGATTTTATCCATCTGGAGGGGCGCGATATCCGTTGGAAATTTACATCGTTCTTTATCATAACACGGAGCTTACTAAAGGGATCTATCACTACAATGTGAAGCGCCACGAACTTGAGGTACTTAAAAAAGGAAACTACATGGTTCAATTACAAAAGGGTCTTGATCCGCCATGGTTAGTCGAAGCAAACATGGCAGTTCTGGTCACCGCTGTGTTTGGTCGTAATCAGACAAAATATGGAGACAGAGGATATCGGCTTATACTCAATGAGGCAGGACACATGAACCAAAATATTTATTTGATTGCAAGTGCATTACGTCTTGGGTGTTGTGCCTTGGGTGGGTATCTTGATTCTGCTATAAATACACTATTGGATGTCGATGGGGTAAACGAATCCATTGTTTACGCGACAATTATTGGTCATCTTAAAAAGTAATATGGCGAATGGCAACTATTATTACGTAAAAACGCCAAATGATCTAATTTCAGTCATATCGCTATGGGCATACCGGGGGTCGAGTCTCGATCCAAAAGGAAAAGAGGGTTTATCGCATTTCTTTGAGCATCTATTTTTAAATAAAACATCTCATCTCCCAAATAAAATTGCAGTACTTCGGAAAATTGACGGCTTAGGACTATTTTTTAATGCCTATACCCGAAAAAATTCTGTCTACTATTACTTTATTCAACAAGCAGATGCTCAAGAGGATGCATATAAAATACTTATTGATGGGTTAAATGAATTTAGTGTTGATGAAGAATCTATTAACAAAGAAAGAGATGTTATATTGAATGAGCAAAACCAATTTAAAGCAAATCCTGCAGTTTATTTGTGGAATCTCGCTGATAGAGGACTTTGGCCCGGCTCCCCATTGAGTGATTCTGGATTAGGCTCGAACTCATCACTATACTCAATTACTCTTAACGATATCCAGAAATATAAACAATTATTATTTTCTCCGAGTAATATTGGATTTTTAACTATTTCTTCCTTAGAAATTTCAAAATCCCTTGAACAGCAACTAGTAAAATTGACAACTCCGAAGGGCGAAGAAACGGAAGCTCCACAAAGTGCTTATGCACTAGGGAATGCAAAACAGATTGTGTGCGAAAATCGCCCCTCGGATTCCGTATTTATTGCCTTAAGCTTTCCGCTGCCGTGTTTAAAGGATTTGTTAAAAGACAAATTACATCTTGATTTTATTCGTAATTATCTTGCGAGCGGATGGAGCTCGAGACTTATAGAGCGCCTCCGATTAGAAAAAAATTATACCTATTGGGTATATGGGGGTATTGAGTCGTTCAATGAAGCAGGATTTTTTAGAGTTTCCCTCTCAACGTCAAAAAAGAATATTTCAAATGTTATTTCTATTGTTTCTGAAGAAATTGAAAAAATACAACAAGAAAAACTTGATGAACAAAATTTATCTCACCATAAAAATGCGATGAAAGCACATCTTTTGAAACACTATATTCAACCTGAAAATATGATGTGGTGGTATGGATGGAATATCTTTTTGGCGCATCGCGTGATCACCATTGGTGACTATCTAGATTCAATTGACTCAATTGTTTCATCTGACATCCAATTAGTCGCACAAAAGTATCTGCAACTAGACAAAATGCATATAGCAGCTCTTGGAAATATTTCCGTTAATGAAGTCCAAACGAATATATAAAACCTCCTTTAATTTATCTAATCAGCAGGTATGAAGTATATATCTTCATGAAATTGGCCGAATTTAAGGAAACCAGCCGATTGTAAATCATGGCGGCTTCCGCGCCCCGCCGCCCCTTCGGGGAGTACAAGCCAAAAAGGCGCGCGTCTTCGCGCGCCCTAACCACGGTCCGAACCAGATGCGCAGGGCGCTCTTAATGGTTCTTGCGCGAAGCCCACGCCACAGCGGGGCAAGCGCTACCTACAAACGGGCGCGCAAGCCGACCGAACCCTGGACTGGGATACGAATAAGAGCGGCGGGGGCAAACGCGGACACCCCAACGCAGCGAGCTGACAAGAAAGAAAAGAGAAACTTCGGAAGAGACTAGAAGTGTTTGTAAATTACCAGAACATTGGCAAGCGCGACCCTAGGAGCGCCTGCGAGCGAGGATGGGGTCGCCGCCATCAAAATAGTTTTGGGTGGGTGGGGGATTTGGAATCAAGAAAACTTGTTTTTGTGTTATTATTAATCTGTCTTAGGGATACGAGCGATAGCCGTAATTCCCCGCTGCTTGCAGCGAGGGAGTGGTACACTGGGGGCTAGTGAGCATATACATTCACAAGAGCCACAATGTGTCCGTTTTGCTCTATCATCTGGTCTGTGTGGCCAAGTATCGACAGGTGATCTTTGACGATCGGGTTGACCGCGCCGTCATGGAGGTGTGCCTGGAGATACAGAAAAGATATGAGCTGCATTTTGTGGAGATCGGTGCGGACGGGGATCATATCCATTTCCTGATCCAATCCGTTCCCCAATACGCACCCACGAAAATTGCCCATATGGTCAAGAGCCTGACGGCGCGGGAGGTGAGAAAGAAATTACCCTGGGTTCGGGGTGAGTTGTGGGGAGCCTCTCTCTGGACGGACGGCTACTTTATCAACACCGTCGGGAGACACGGGAGCGAATTGATGATCAGACGGTATGTCAGGCAGCAAGGCAAGATCAAGACGTATGTCGTATTACACAAAGACCAGCTGAAGCTGATATGATACTTCGCAGCTTGCTGCGAGGAGAGTCATTTGTTCTTTGCTCGCCACCGGCGAGAACGCGCGCGCAAAAAATGTTTTCAAGCGGAAGCGCGGCGGGTGGGGGCGCCGCGCTGACAGCGAGCCCCGCGAAGCGGGGCGAGCTCAGAGAAAGCTGGTTCTAACTTTTTGATATAACTCGACTCAGTATGTTTACCGAGTTTCTTGAAACACATAAAAAATATATTCTCTCTTCCTTGCATGACGTGTTAGCACACCAGAAGTCAAACTCAATTAATTCATGGGGAACTGATGCGACAAACAGATTAGAAGAGTTTTGTGCGGGTGGGAAAATGCTACGTGGCTCACTGGTTTATTTAGGGAATGCAATTTCTCAAAATAAGGAGCATCCTGACGTTATAAAAATAGCCACAGCTTTGGAGTTATT
>Ga0172375_10007220_pt1 | contig 15276 bp, 18 predicted proteins | sample LakKiv1m_FD_114537 | JGI IMG/M metagenome (GOLD analysis project Ga0172375, IMG submission 114537) | Freshwater microbial communities from Kabuno Bay, South-Kivu, Congo - kab_092012_11.1m | ecosystem: Environmental > Aquatic > Freshwater > Lake | place: Democratic Republic of the Congo... | reverse complement strand
TAATTGGATTTAATCCAAAGAGCAGTCCCAGTGCTACACCTGCTAGTGAAACATGCGACAAAGTATCGGCAATCAGCGAGTAACGTTTCAGCACCAAAAACATACCAATAAGCGGAGCGATAAGAGCAATGATCAAACCCGCTTCCAAACCGCGGACGACAAAACTATATTGAAAAAGATTTAACATATCAATGGCGGTGATACTCCATTTGTAATATTTTTGCTGGACAACTCTCGTAAATTAAAGTCTTATTAACACAAGCGATTTCCGTTGTTTCATGGACAATAATATTCGCATCATGAGAGACTAGCACAAGAGTCAGATCCAGTTGGCGGTTCAGTTTTTTTAGCAAAGCATAAAATTTTTTTTGTGTTGTCTGGTCAACTCCAGTCGTCGGCTCGTCCAGAAAAATTACCTCCGGCTGACTCGCTAAAGCGCGGGCAATAAAAACCCGCTGTTGTTGTCCGCCGGAAAGCGAACCAATAATTTTATCTTTGTACTCCCACATTTCCACTTGATCTAAAGCCTGCCTAATTAGGTTATAATCTTTTTTACTCAGTCTTTGCAAAATTCTTTTTTTCCCATATCTTCCTTGAGCAACAACTTCTTCAACTGTCAGAGGAAAGTTGAGATCGAAGTTGACCGCTTTTTGCGGGACATAACCGATTTTAAACCAGTTCTTAAAATTCTTGATTTCTTCCCCAAAAAGTTTAACCGTTCCCTTTTGAGGTATTAGCAGTCCTAACATTATTTTAAGTAGAGTAGTTTTTCCCCCGCCGTTTGGCCCGACAATTCCCAGATAGTCACCTAGATGAACATTAAGATTTACATCTTTAAGAACCGCCTCATCGCCGTAGGCAAAATTGACATTTCTTACCTCAATAATATTTTTTGTATGGTCTACTGGCATGCTAAAGCTTGACGCAAATTAGTAAGATTTTCCTGCATCACCGTTAGATAATTTTTCCCGGATTGCTGATCTTGGTCGCCGATACCTTCCAGCGGGTCAAGTACCAAAGTCTGAGCGCCGATTTCACTGGCAATCGTCTCTGCCAATTTTGGGCTAAGCAGTTTTTCAAAAAAAATATAACGTAATTGGCGCTCTTTTGCAAATTGGGAAATTTCTGCCAGGCGTTGAGCGGAAGGTTCCTCGTCGGGAGAAAGTCCGGTCAACGTTACTTGGTTTAAACCGTAAGTCTTGGCCAGATAGCCAAAAGCAGCATGAGAAGTAATAATATCGTGCAGTCGACAGTTTTTTAATCCGTTTTTAAAATTATTATCCAATTGATCCAGTTTATTTAAAAACTGTTTGGCATTATTTTCATAAAAATTTTTATTCTGGGGATCAATTTGGACTAATGACTGAAGAATAGTTTTTGTTTCTTCTTTTGCCAAAGAAGGACTTAACCAAACGTGAGGATCGCCGGATACGGTAGCCACCTTTTCGCCGGCAATAACAACTGTTGTTTTAGTACCAGCAAGATTTTCCTTGATTTTGTCCTGCCAGGCTTCCAGTCCGGCCCCGTTCAAGACAACCAGATCGCTTTTTTCCATTCGCGCCATATCCTGGGGAGTCGGTTCGTAGTCATGCGGTTCAGCGCCTGCGGGAGTAATGTTGTAAACATCAGCTTTGTCGCCGGTAATCTGGGAGGCAAAGAAATAAAGAGGATAAAAAGAAGTGATTACTGTCAGTTTTTTCTTTGCAGGAATATTTTTTTGGCCGGAAAAACTACCACGGAAAAAAAAATATAAAACTGCTACAAATATAAAGCCAAAAAATATAAGTGTCAGAATAATTTTTTTCATATTATTGACAATGTGGACAAAGCCCGAAAAATTCTAATTGGTGTTGGACAATTTTAAATTTAGTTTTTTTCTTTATCTGTGTCAGTAAAATTTTTTCATCCAGTTCGATATCTTTAACTGTACCGCATTTGCGGCAGATTAAATGATGGTGATGATGAAAGGGATTATTCAACTCATATCTTTTTTTTCCATCACCGAATTCGACGGCATTAACAATGCCGATCTGGATAAATAATTCCAAAGAACGATAAATAGATACTAAATCAACGCTGCTTTTTTTCTTGTGTAAAAGCGTGGCGATTTCTTGGATAGTCAGCGGATGATAGGTGAGGGTTTTTAATAATAGCTGACGGGGCTTGGTTAGACGAAATCCCTGTCTTTTAATTTTATCCAGATTTTCCACGAATATATTATTGCAAATAACTTGCAATAATGCAAATGAGAAAATTTTTTTAAAATCCCGGAATAAAGGGAGCGGTGAGGTTACGTCTTAACACAACTGTAACATAAAAGGATATTCCTAGAGCGATAGCAACCAATAATAAATAAAGGAAAAATTTTTTTAGACTGATGTCATGACGAATATTTTTTTTGGAAAAAGGTCGGTAGCGAAAAAATGGGTAAAAAAGAATTACGCAAATTCCAATAACAAAAATCATTTTTAAAAATCCGAAAGCCAACTCTTTATTGACTGAAAACAAAAATCCATAAACACAGATTAAACCAAACAACCACACCAACTTTTTTCTCATCACTTAAATTTTAACAAAAAATCTATCCATAACGTAAAATTGATATAATTTTTTTATGGATAAACCTATTCAATATCTTCTTGTGGGACTGCCTTATGCAGGAAAAACAACTCTGGCCAAAGAGTTAAAAAACAAGTATGGCTTTGCCCATATTAACATTGATGAATTAAAATTCAACAGAGGCTATAAAGATGAAGGAGATAATGAAGTATCGGATAAAGTATGGGATGAGATTTTTGAAGAAGCAGATACGTTAATTGCTAAATATTTGAAAGAAGGAAAAAAACTTGTAAATGAATATGCTTGGATAACAAAAGCATGGAGAGAGCGGGCAAGAAAAGTCGCTCAGAATGCAGGCTTTGCAACAAAAATTATATATATCAAACTTCCAATAGAGACGATTAGGAAAAGATGGGGAGAAAATATGCAATCAAGACGGCGTTTCCATTGGACCGAACATGAATTTGAAAATTATATTAAAGACTTTGAGGAACCAACTCCTGATGAACATATAATTATCTACGACCAAACTATTTCCGTGGATCAGTGGGTAAATAAAAATTTATTTTGAAAAAAACAGATGGAGAAAAACGGGTATAGAAATTTTTGATACAATCATTTTATGAGATTTAACGATATTCTTCCCGAACTTTATGTGATTGATTTTGAAAAAAGCCTTGATTTTTACGTAAAAATTCTAGGTTTTAAACTGGAGTACCAAAGAGAAAATCCTTTATTTGCTTTTCTCTCCTATCAAGGCAGCCAGATAATGACCCAAGAATTGAGGCCGGGAGAAAAAGAGAAGGAAAAACTAGAGTATCCTTTTGGTCGAGGGATCAACTTTCAAATCGAAACAAACAACATCCAAAAGATTATTGATTCATTAAAGAAAAATAACTATCTCTTAAAAAGAGGGGTAAAAGACAGTTGGTATCGGGAAAATAACATTTTCCACGGTTGTCGGGAAATATTAGTCATGGATCCTGATGGATATCTACTCAGATTTTCTCAAGATCTTGGTAAAAAACCGGCTTCTCTGCGCCAATTTAAATAATCCGATCCATTGATTTAGATTTAAGCGTGATGGTTTAGCGTTGATATTGAAATGATGAATTTGCGATGCTCTACTAAATTGATTGTGTGTAAAAAATGCTCGCAAAGAATGCCTGATTTTTCTTCCGTCATTAAATCCCTGATTGATAAATGAACTATATTTTTTTTGAATACCTTGAGAAAGAAGTGGATTATCACGTTTTGTAAATCTAAGTAGAACTGTATCCATTTGAGCCATTGGTTCAAAATCAGTACGTCTAAATTTATGTATTATCTGAAAATTAAACCAAGGTTTATATAACAAAGAAAATTGGCATTCTTTATATTTACCACTCAAACGTTCTGCTAAATCCTTTCTCATCACTAAATAGGAATCTTGAGGAGGATTGGATGCAGTCAATAATTTACGGATGATTTTTCCTTCGATGGAAAAGGGGATATTGGCAAATACTTTATAGCGGTAGCGTGGTAGTTTGTACATGAGAAAGTCTTGGTTAATAAATTCGACGTTAGAGTTTAGCTTTAGTTTATTCCGGAGATACAAATAAAAAGAAGTGTCGATTTCTATAGCGATAACTTTATTGACTTTTTTACATAATTCTTCAGTAATAATTCCTTTACCAGTTCCTATATCTAAAACAATATCGTTAATTCCAATGGAAGATTGCCGAATCAGCTGCTTAATCAGCTTTCGGCTGTAAAAGAAGTTCTGTGATAGTTGTCTCCGCCGTATGCTGTACATGGCGGAGATTGAAGTAGCAACACATAATTATGGTAATTATATCACAAAAGTTAGCTTCTGAGCATTTTTTATGTGATTGATTTTGATATTTGTTAAAATGTATTAATAGCTCTATTTAAACCGTTAATTGAATTAAATAATAGTTTTATATATGAAACAAAATATCACAACTGACCAGGCGCCAAAGGCAATTGGTCCATATTCCCAAGCAATTACAGCAGGCAACTTTGTATTCACTGCCGGACAGATACATTTGAATACAGATGGCGATTTGGTAAATGGTACGATTGAAGAAAAAACTCACCAAGTTATGAAGAATTTAAAAGCGATATTGCTGGCTTCAGGAGTAACGTTTGACGATGTAGTAAAGACGACGGTTTATATCACAGACAGCGCCATGTTTGGAAGAATAAATGCTGTCTATAAGGAATACATGAAAGAGCCTTTTCCGGCAAGAGAAACGGTCGTTATCAAAGAGTTGCCGATGAAAGCGGATCTCGAAATCAGCATGATTGCAGTTAAAAACTGTCATGACTATTAATATCAATTTAATAAACGTTGAGAACTCATTAAAAAGGTTATATAATAACGCTTAATTTACAAACTTGACCTAAATAATGGAAAAACAACCAGTGGGAAAAAACTTCATGCTAATACCTGCTGATCGGATGGTTACTTTATTATCCGGAGATCCAAATAATCCATCAGCTCAAAAATTAGCTTCCATCATTGAAAGATATTATAAAAAAAGACATATTCCAGGAGTAATTTTTGCGGAAGGTGAGGCTTTTCCCAATGATCCATATATTGCAGCTTTAGATAGAATCGGATTACAACTTTGCTATTGGAATTTTTTACCAGAACATATTTTAAATCCAAAAACAGACCTTAGGAAATTAATTGCTATGGAAACAAAAGAATATAATTCTCCTGATTTTAGTAATCAAGATCCTGACTTAATATCCAAACAACTGGAAATTAGATTGAGAAGAAGGCAACAATCTTCGAAAAATCTCATCTTACTGAGTAATTCCTGTAACTGTTTTGGAGATTCTGATTTTTGGGGCCCAAATAATAATACAATTTTTCCCATGCAAGTGCAGGTAGTAGAAAATGATAAAGATATCTTTAAAGAAGTTATCAGAGAAGATTTAGGATTAAATTTACAACAAGTTCAAGAAACTTGGGATAGTTGGAAACTTATGAATATTATATTTTCTGATTTGAGTAAAGAAAGTTTAATAGTTGGACTTAAAAGATTAAAGCTTTCTTCTTCACTAATCGCGTATACGGAAAGTTTACCCATTATTTTAAATTTTTGGTCATTTTTATATAAAGAAGGAATAAATGATACACTAATCAACAAGATAGAAGCTAATTATATGAAGTATTTACGTTCTAAAATCGATCAAGAAGGGGAAAGCCATCCTTTAATTATTGCGGCTAGAACATTGGTCAATAGTTTACAAGATCTATACCAAACTGCTCGAAATCATGTAACAAAAAAGATGGAATAAACAATTGGTGATTTTAAGAAATGAGCTTTTCTTTTAAATATTTTCCCGTATGTGAGGTTTTTACTTTTGTTAAATCAAAAGGAGTACCTTCAGCAATTATTTTCCCACCCTTTTCTCCGCCTTCCGGTCCCAGGTCGATAATCCAGTCAGCATTCTTGACAACATCCAAATTGTGTTCAACCACAAGAACAGTGTTGCCATTATCGACCAGCCGGTCCAATAATTTCAATAATTTTTTGATATCAGCAAAATGCAGTCCTGAGGTCGGTTCATCCAAAATATAAAATTCACCCTTGGCTTGAAGTTTGCTCGCCAGTTTCAAACGCTGCGACTCGCCGCCCGACAAAGTGTCCAAAGTTTGGCCCATTTCCATATAGCCCAAACCAACTTCGTCCAACAAATTCATTTGCGCTTTTATTTCTCCATCATCAAAAAAATCTCTAATTTCAGCAGCAGTCATTGCCAATACTTCGACGATATTTTTCCCCTGATATTTATATCTTAAAACTTTATCTTTATAACGTGAGCCGCCGCAGCTTTCACATTTAATTTTTACATCACCCAAAAAATTCATATCCATCTCAATAAATCCAATTCCTTTACAAAGTGTACATCCGCCGTGAGAGTTATAACTAAAAAGACTAGGATGCATTCCGTTTTCAGCAGCAAAATATTGCCTGATCCGGTCGAATGCTCCAATATAAGTCGCAATACAGCCTCTTTTGTTGGCACCGATCTGGGCTTGGTCGATCAGAACTACTTTTTCGTTCTGCTGATTAATTATTTCTTCAACCAGCGAACTTTTTCCCGACCCCGATACACCGGTGAGAGCGACTAAAACTCCAGTAGGAATACGCAAGCTGATATTTTTTAAATTATTTCTTTTGGCATTATTTATATTTATGTAAGAAAAACTCTGCCGGTAGTTTCTTTTTGTCTTAATTGATTCGATCTTACAAAAATACTGTCCGGTTAAAGATTTTTTATTATCAGTCATCTCTTTAATTGTTCCGGAAGTTATAATCTGTCCGCCATTTTTTCCGCCCCCTGGTCCGACTTCGATAATATGATCAGCATTTTTAATTATTTCTTCATCATGTTCGACGACGATCACACTATTCCCATTATTTTGAAGTTTCCTTAAATTTTTCACTACATTGATTACGTCACGGGGGTGAAGACCTGCTGTTGGTTCATCAAGAACGTAGACAGTTTCAATCAAATTACACCCCAGCTGGCGGGCCATTTTGACGCGTTGTGCTTCGCCGCCCGAGAGAGTGTCGGCCGATCTGTTAAGCGACAGATATCCTACTCCTACATCGATCAAACCTTGCAGTTGATCAATTAATCTTGGTTTAATTACCTCGGCGTGGGGATGATTAATACTTTTTACAAAATCCAAACATTCATCAAGTGGTAGATTTGCCACTTCACCAATATTTTTTTTATTTAATTCAACTTGCAACGACTTACTGTTAAGTCTTCCACCATGACATTCGGGACAATCAATAAAAGTAAAATACTTCATTTCTTCATCGTTGGCAAAACGGTGAGTGCTTGAACCGCGGCTGCGCAGATGAGTAACAATTCCTTGAAATGTCCAATGAATAACATCGTTTTCGCCTTGATAAACTACTTCTTTTGGAGCATAAAGCAACCGATCCATTTCTTCTGTAGAATAATCCGCTATTTTTTTGTCAAAATCAAAATATTCAGTGGCTTTAATTATTTTCCAACACATACTGCCGACTCGCCAGTTGCTATATTTAATCGCTCCTTCATTCAAACTCTTATTAAGATCAACTAGTCTATTAATGTTGATATTCATTGCCCGGCCCAGACCTTTACATTTTTTACAAGCACCATAAGGATGATTAAAAGAATAATAAGAAGAATCCATTGATGGCAAACCGACACGGGAGTAGAGCATGCGAAGATAAGTATATGCTTCGGTTAAAGTGCCGACAGTTGAACGCGGGTTGCCGCGGACGCGGTCTTGGCTGATAACAATTGATGCCGAGACGCCACTAATTTCATCAACATTTGGCCGGTTGCTTTTGGGAAGATAGCGGCGGGCATACGATGGCAACGATTCAAAATACTGCCTTTCTCCTTCGCGGGCGACGATATCGAAGGCGATCGTTGATTTGCCAGATCCCGATACTCCGACAAAACAAACGATCTTATTGCGGGGAATCGCTAAATCAATATTTTTTAAGTTATTTTCCCGCGCTCCTTTTATTAATATTTGGTTCATTTGACTTGACAATTTAACAATTGTAAGATATTATAAAGTATAACGTTACGTTATTGTCAAGCCCATATGAATAATTTGATTACAGCCGGAGAACTGGCAAAACTAGCCTCAACTACCAAAAGGACGATCCTTTTTTATGACGAAAAAGGTGTACTTAAACCTGTAAAGATAAATAGTGCCGGCTATCGTTTTTATCAACAACAACAAATTTTAGACTTTCAAAGAATATCCTTACTTTCAAACTTCGGAGTTCCGCTTAACGGGATGAAAAAATATTTAAAAGAAAGCGGCAGTTTGACGAAACTTTTCGACACGAAAAAGGAGTCAATCGAAAAGGAAATTAATTTACTGGAATTTAATTTACGTAACTTAAATAAGCTTCAGCAAAATATTAAGACCAATGGGACGATGGTTAATCCGAAAATAAAAATTTTAAAGCCTTTTGGTGTTTATTATATTGAAAAAATAGGCGCGTATGCAAAAATCGGCCAATATTGTATGGAGTTGAGAAAAATGTTTGAAAATAAGAGAGATAATCTTGTGGCTTTGGCGATCTTTGAAGATCAAGGATATCGTCCGCAAAAAAGTCGGATCAAAATTGGCATTTTAGCTAAAAAAAATGTGAAAGTGAAAAAGAATTACCAGCATCTTGTTAAATATTTAATTTATAATCCAGGAAAAGTTTTGACATACACTCATCATGGTTCAGGGAGTTTACTTTCTTTGTTTTGGAAAGAGCTGGAAAAATATTGCCGCTTAAAAAATATTAAAGTTAGAAAAAATATTGCGGACTTTGAGATCTACCGTCAAATAAATTCCGACGTGATCAAACAGTTTTTTGAAATATATCTACCAATAGTTTAAATGTTATAACTACAACAAGAGATTCCCGTTTTATTTTCTTCATATTATTTTGGTGCTATAATTTGAGCATGAAAGTAAACTACTCCGTGCCATTCTATCCGAATACATCTGACAATACTCATTGCTGGCAAGCTGCCTTAAAAATGGTGCTTAAATTTTATGAACCAAAAAAAAATTATTCCTGGAAAGAGCTAGATAGATTAACCGAAAAAAAAGGGATTTATGGACGTGGCCATCTGCTGGTATGCTTTGGCTTTCTGAGCATGGTTATAAAGTAAAAATGATTGAGGCTTTTGATTATCAACGGTTCTCCCGTGAAGGAAAAGAATATATTTATAGCGAGTTTGGAACAGAGATAGGAAGATCTCAGGAAAAACATGCAGATATTGCTCAAGGAGTTCTTTTGTCGAAAAAACTTATATGTAAATCAATATGGACAAAAAAGATACCCGAGCTTAATAATATTAAAGAGCTGCTAAAAAGTAATTACTTGGTAATATGCAATGTGAACGCGGCGAAATTAAACCAGCAAGATGGGTACGAAGGACATTTTGTGATAGTAAAAGGTTTTGATGAAGATTATTTAGAAATACATGATCCAGGATTACCTCCTTATAAAGATAGGATAGTAGATAATGAAGTTTTTAATGAGGCTTGGAGTTTTCCAAATCAGAATGCAAGAAATATAAAAGCAATAAAACTACATAGAAACAAAATATTGTTCGAGGGATGAAAGCGATGGAAGAGGTGTTTGATTATTTTAAAATATAAATATGGAAAATAAGGTAAGTTTCCAATCAAAAGATAGATTGAATCTTATTGGTGTATGGAATTATCCAGTTAATAAATCAGATCGGGTAATTATTTTGGCTCATGGAATTACAGTCGATAAGGAGGAAGATGGCATTTTTACTAACTTGGCAAAAAAACTCGCCGATAATGGATACAATGTTTTTCGGTTTGATTTTCGAGGACATGGGGAAAGTGAAGGAAAGCCAATCGATATGACGATCAATGGTGAGATTGTTGATCTGGATGCGGCAGTCGAGTATGTAAAAAAAGCAGGATATAAAAACATTGGACTATTAGGAGCAAGTTTTGGCGGCGGAATTTCAGTTTTATATACAGCAAAAAATCAAAACAAGATCAAAGCTTTATGTTTATGGAATCCTTGCTTAAATTACGATCATTGTTTTTTAAATCCCACACTTCCTTGGATAGCTGATAGAAAAAGTCACATGAAGAAAGAAATAGAAGAACAAGGATGGACAACTTTAGGAAGCAGAAAATATGTTGTGGGAAAAAATTTATGGGAGGAAATGAAAACATTTTTTCCTTACAAAGAATTAACTAAAATAAAAATTCCGACTGTTGCCCTTCATGATAAAAATGATACTTATGTATCTTATGAAGATTCGGAAAAATATCTTCGGGGTGTCGGTGAGTTGATTACTTTGTCAGGCGGCGGTCATGGATTTCATAATTCTCCTTATGATCAAGAGGCAATAAAAACTACTCTCCAATTTTTTAATAAATATCTTTAAAAAAGTTATTTTTGTGAATCGTGTTATACTTTTTCCTATGGAAAAGGTTTTTTATGAAAATATAAACGGCAAAAAAATATTTTGTCATTTTTCCGAAGGAATGTCTTCTGACAAAAAAATTGTCATCATGAGTCACGGATTCAGAGGATCATCTGTAGGACCAGCCAGACAGTTTGCGGATTTCCAGAGGATTTTGAACAAAAACGGATTTTCAGTATTAAGATTCGATCAGCCAAATAGCGGCAATTCAGAAGGTGACTATTTGGAGAGCTCATATGACGAGTGGACAAAAACAATTGTCTATTTTGCTGAAAAATATCTTCAACAGAGTTATAAAGTTTCTCTCCTGGGCCAGAGTATGGGTGGAGCAGCAACGGTAATTGCAGTGGCAAGTCCTGCACTGAAAAATAGAATTCCCGTTATTTTACTTTGGGTTCCTGGGGTTAATGCTGGAGATTTTAACGGGAAAGCGGAGGAAGTATTTGAAGAAGGCGGACAAAAATATAAGGGAAGGTTTTGGCTGCAAGCAAGAGATGCAGATTTTTTTAAATGCCTAAATAGTTACTCAGGTAAAATTCATTTGGTTTATGGAGAAAATGATAAATATATTTCGGAAATTTTAAGAGATAAAGTAGTGAGAATGGTAAAAGAAAAAGGGGAGCCGGTACAAATCCTAAAAGATCAGGATCATAGTCCATGGGAATTTGATCAAGCCCAAAATGTTTATGCCGAAGAACTAGAAATGTTAAAAAAATATTTAAAATAATTCATATCACTTATCAATATGTGTGGAATATTTGCCTATAAAGGTGATAAAAAAAATGCCGGCCAGATAGTAATTGAAGGATTGAAGAGACTGGATTACCGTGGATATGATTCCTGGGGACTAGGAGTAATGTCAAAAGGGTTTTTAACAGTAAAAAAACAAGTGGGAAAAATCAGCGATGTCAACAACCTCGACTTACCTTTAAGTAATACGGCAATTGCCCATACGCGTTGGGCAACTACCGGCGCAGTAACTCAAATTAATGCTCATCCGCATTGGAGTTTTGATAAATCTTTTATTTTGGCGCAAAACGGTATTGTTGAAAATTTCTCCGATTTAAAAAAATATTTAATTAAAAATAAATATAAATTCCAAAGTGAGACGGATACTGAAGTAATTGTGCGTTTGATCGAAGATAATTTAAAAAAAGAAAATAATTATATCTCTGCCATCAAAAAAACGTTTTTAAAACTGCAGGGAAGAAATACGATTATTCTTCTTACAAAAACCGGCGAAATTTATGCGGCGCGGAATGGATCGCCGCTAGTTATAGGGATTAACTCAAACACAGCGGAAATATTTTTATCATCTGACACTTTGTCATTTGCTCCTTACGTTGACAAAATAATTGTTTTGGAAAACCAACAGCTGGTTTTCGTTAACAATAAGCAAGAAATAAAAATATTTAACATAAGAAATGGTAAACAACAAAAATATAAAATTGAGAGTTTAGATATTAAATCCAGCAAAATAACCAAAGAAGGTTATAACCATTTTATGGTTAAAGAAATTTTTGATACTCCTTACGCAATTAAACAAATTATTAATCAAGATAAAAATAAACTTTTAGAGTTGGCTCAAAAAATAAAAACTGCAAAACAGGTGTATACCATCGGTTCTGGGACTGCTGGTTTTGCCGCAGCGCAAATCGCTTTTTATCTGCGGATTTTCGGAAAAATAAATGCTATTAGTTTAGTGGGAGCAGATGCTGGCAGTTATTATGATCTTTTTCAAAAAGACGATTTGATAATTGTTCCTTCACAAAGTGGAGAAACCGCTGATGTAATTGAGGTTTTGGAATTTGCCAAGGAAAAAAAAGTAGCGATTGCATCGCTTGTCAATATGCCCGGTTCAATGATTACACGTATGTCCGACTTTCCTTTTATGTGTAATGCCGGTCCGGAAATCTGCGTTGTGTCGACAAAAGTTTTTTCTTCCCAAATTGCTTGGGGATATTTGTTGGCAAAGACAGTACAGGAAAAATATAAGGAAGGTATTAAAAATCTCACTGTTTTAGTAACGGTGATCGATAAATATTTACAGGACATAAAAAATCATCATCTGCTTAAGCAGCTTGCGCAAAAATTAGCTAAAAAACAGCACCTTTTTCTTCTGGGAAAATATCAAAATTTTCCTATTATCAACGAAGGGATGGTGAAGATTATTGAAAGTACATATCATCATGCACATGCAGTACCGGCGGGAGATTTGAAGCATTATGCCATTACTTTAATGGAAAAAGGTGTTTCGGTGATTGCAGTAGTTTCCGATGATATTGCTAAATATGACATGAATACTGCGATTAGTGAAATACGCTTAAGAGGAGCGGAAGTAATTGCCGTTGCTCATAAAAAACTTGATAATTACGACTTTTATCTTCCGACAAAAGATACGAGGGAGACCGATGCAATAAGCAATATTATCCCTTTGCAGTTACTTGCCTATTATATGGCAGTTAAATTGGGAAACAATGTAGATAAACCGCGTAATATTGCCAAAAGCGTCACGGTAAAGTAATTTTAGGGGTATGGAAATTTTTTTAGAATTTATGTTAATTAAAGTCAAAGTTAAAACAGAGGTGAAAAAATATTTAGTCATCAAAAAGGCCGAAGATAAATTCGAAGTTCATGTTAAAGAAAAACCGCATGCAGGACTAGCCAATCAAGCGGTAATCCAGCTCTTAGCGTCATATTTTAATATGAGCTTAAATAAAATCAAAATCATCAGAGGTCAAAAAACTCCCAATAAAATTATTGAAATATGTTGTTGAAATAAAAGAAATAAATGTTATTATTCCTCATATGAGTAGAGAGGGTTTTGTTAATAAAGGTTTTATTAATAGAGGAGTAAGAAATACTAATTACGAACAAATTGCGGAACAGCAAGGTTATACGACAAAAGGCCTAAAAAATAGAAACAAATACGGAGGAAATAAAAATAAGCCTTTAAATATGAAATTTTCTTAATAAATATTCCTAACTCTTGGATTATCAATCCCAATATAGTAGAGTTGTTTTTAATTGGCTTCTTTAGTAAGATAAATTCAGTATGTTCTTTAAGTTTATTAAGATTACTATTGTAGTTGTAATAATTATTTTTTTAATTACACTAACAATTTTTTTTATTGGGAAAAAACTTCGTTCAAAAGAGTCATATTTACAAGCTCCTAAAAACAGCCAATCAATAATCTGGGATACCTCTAATTTTACCACCAAAAACAAAAAAATTGCTTTTTCCTTCCAATTTCCAGATGTAGGTAATTATTGCAATGGTTGTTTTGATGGATGGGGAGCACCGACAATTAATTTTACTGGTGAATGGATAACAGGTAGTTATTATAAAGATGACTATGAGAGAAAATGGAGTTTACAGGTAGGTGCGTATTTGCCAAATGTTAAAAAAACTTCTGATGATCAACTTTTCAATGATAGTATAAGTGACAGAATAAATAAGATGAAATCTTTAAAAATAAGAGAGAAATTAACGCAAAAAAATATATATACAGCAGACTCAACAATTACAAGAATTAATGATGTAGAAGTTCTTGGTGCGAAGAGAAAACAATACGAAATTAATAATACTGAGGGAAAAAGCAACTATGTAATAATTGAGCTTCCAGAATTTACAATCGTAGTTAGTTATAATTATTATAACAATGCAGTCTACGATGTCTTACCAAAAATTCTTAACTCCTTTTCTTTGAAACTTTATGATATTCCGACTGCAGGAGAATCGCTGAAAAACTATAATAATCGTCCGGACATGACCAATCCTAAAATTGAATATCATTTAAACTCAAGGTATGTAGATAAACTATGATTACAGTAAAAAGATTATTGGCACAACAAATAAATTTAATTTTTTACTCAGTTGCTTTTTTTCTGCCTTTTTTTATTTCCGGTCCGCAGTGGTTGACTGGGACAGCGGTCAACTGTCTATTGTTTCTTGCTGCTTGGCGTTTGCATCGCCGTCAGATTTTTCTTTTAATTATGTTACCGAGTATTGGCGCGCTTGCTAACGGAATTTTATTTGGGCCGCAGACAGTTCTCCTGTATTATTTTCTGCCTTTTATCTGGCTGGGAAATTATCTGTTAGTTACGGTTTTTAGCGGATTAAAAAACAGAAATTTTGTAATGCGAGTTACAGTATCGGCAGCTGCTAAATATTTATTATTGGTTATTTTTGCCCAGATTTATTTTCAGCTGAAAATCGTTCCCCAACTTTTTGTAACTTCAATGGGAATAATTCAGTTGGCAACAGCACTTAGCGGGGGAGTTTTGGCCGGTTTGATCATTAAATTTTTAAATCCTGAAAATGAATGAAGTACAGGCGCTTATTGAAGCTTTGAAAAAAAAGGAAAAACTGGCGGCAATGTTGGCGCCGTCTTTTCCGATTGTTTTTGAATACCCGAAAATCATCAGCCAACTAAAACGCTTAGGATTTTCTTATCTTGTGGAAGTTTCTGTCGGAGCCAAAAAAACCAACGAAGAGCTTTTGGAACTTTTAGCAAAAAATCCGCAAGCGCGTTACATTACCAGTCCTTGTCCAACAGTGGTACGCATGATCCGCAAACAATTTCCACAGTATGCCAAATATTTTACAACCGGAGTCGATTCACCTATGGTGGCAACTGCAAAAATTATTAGGGAAAAATATCCGGGTTACCGGCCGGTTTTTATCGGTCCTTGTATTGT
>Ga0172375_10007219_pt1 | contig 15277 bp, 17 predicted proteins | sample LakKiv1m_FD_114537 | JGI IMG/M metagenome (GOLD analysis project Ga0172375, IMG submission 114537) | Freshwater microbial communities from Kabuno Bay, South-Kivu, Congo - kab_092012_11.1m | ecosystem: Environmental > Aquatic > Freshwater > Lake | place: Democratic Republic of the Congo... | reverse complement strand
AGGTCGTACACAGCAACTAATACAACACCATCTATTAATACTTGGGATGTTGTGGTTGTTTCTGTAGCTGGTATTCCATCATCATATACATATTCTATTTCATATATCCCATCAGGAAACTCATCAGAAGCTGTACCTAATGCTACTCCTGCAGATGTAAAATCACTACAATCTAAATCAAATACTAAATCTGTAATTGCTGCAAATGGAACTGCCCCTGCAACTGTATATAAATCTATTGTATCATATGTAGTAGCTGTACCATCTGATGTAGTAATAGTAACATTTAATTCCAATGTATGTGCACCACCACTAGCAACTATAGTAGTATAAACTGCATTAGGTGCACCCCAACCAGTTAATGTACCAGTTGCAACTTCACCAGAAGCATCTGTAATAGTTAATAATTTATTATCGTTACGTTCTGTAACTGTATAAGCTAAAGTAAATGCCATGTTATTTAAATTACATATTCTACATAAATATCCATATCCCCAGCTGTTACATCTTGTGTAGCAACAACAACAGATAATTCCCTATCTTCCGTGGTAATAATATAAGGTGGAGTTCCCTGTTCTTTTAAATTACCAACATCATTAATTATACCACCTTCTGGATCCGCTGCATATGTACCATCTGCTAAAGCAGAAGCAACTGCACCAAAAGGTACTTTAGTTGAATGTATTCCAGCATCCCATATACAAGCTGCATTACTAACAGTTAAAGCAGAAACTATATCATTTGCTGCTTCTAATTGTATAGCAATAGTACCGGCATCGGCACCATCTGTAGTAAAGGTAGTGTTTACATTATAAAATGCACGAGTAACAATGGCACCATCTGGGATAATGGCACCTAAACCATACGTCCCAATGGTACCACCATTATCATCGTAATTATATTTTGCTTTAATGATATAAGATCTTTTATACCTAGCGTTTTTTGTCATTATTTATTTTTTGGTTAATTCAACCATAATGTCATCTATTGCATTCAAATCATGTTTAAATGCTTTTGCTCTAATCTCATCCGATTTTAATGTCATCTCATTACTTATATAATAAGAAACCTTGACATCAAAATTACAATCCAAACCATAGTGTTCTAAATGATTGTCTTCTCTCCATTGTTTATTAACATACAAAAAAGACCAATCGCATATATACCTAGTATGTGTAGGATCACCAAAAGCCCTAATAGATGAAAAATAAGGACTAACTATATGCACTTTACCACCAGGTTTTAATATTCTATATAATTCATTAAAAAAGTTAATTATACCATCTTTAGTATTAATAACTTTATCTTTAAACTCTTTAAACGAACTACAATCTTTTATTATACCTTGTACGTCTAAATGTGGTATATGTTCTAAATAATGAGAACAATTTACTTCTTCTGTACTTTCTGATTCTATGGGCCACGGATATCTCTGTAAGTCTACAACATAATCTGCAGATAAAGTATCTTTAATATCCACCCCTTTATACCCCTCTCGTTTATTATCGCCACAAGCTAAATCTAAACGAGGTTCATTTATTAATATACTCATATTACCAAACTATATCTGTGCGATTATCATAATGCCCAACAAGCACTCTGTTATCACACGCAAATTTATAACCCAATTCTTTAGCCTTTTTATAAAAATACAAGTCTTGTGTATTAGACACGCTGTTTCCCTGATCATCAATTTCTTGTACAGTCTTAAACCAAGGTTGAGGTATGTCTTTAAACATATCTAACTTAAACAAATTAAACCCCATGCCTAAACCATTAGCTTCTTGTACTTCACCTGGAATAGGGGTTTGAGGTTTGAAGTCATTTGGATTTTTAGGATCCCCAAATATCATAGGAAACCCTTCTTCTCCCTTGCCCCAATATAAACCACCTACTACATCATATTTATCCATACTCTCATACAGTCTAATAAGACCGTCTGGTGGTGGTAAATTATCTTCTTCTATAGTAAGTATATATTTATATTTTTTTAAATAATCATTACTCAATATATAGGTTATGAGACTTTCATAAGCCGTATCAACTTTCATTGATTCTGCAAAAATAGGACCAGCAACTGACTGATTCATAGGTCTCATTAACTTCATCCACGATTGTACTACTCTGGTTGGAAACACCCCTCGTGTGGGGCATATTATTATAGTGGACTGATCTTCATACATTTTAGATTTATCCACACGCTGTACAGATTTATCAAGATCCTCGTTGTTTTTACCAACGGTATCACCAATTAAAATTCTTGGTTCTTTCTCCATTGTACTAAAATTAAAAAAGATTGTTGGGGGTTTTTAAGCCCCCAATCAACCTAATTCATACTATTTGTCATCTCTATCATCACAATACAGATACTCTACATATATATCTGCATCAAGTACAACGCCAGTTCTATCTGCATCGCTAGATGCAAAATGTACTATAACGTCACCACCAGCAGATACATAAATAGGTGTAACAGATAAGTTAATTGATGCACCAGCTGTTTGAACTAATGCTTGAGAAGCTACCCTGTTATTAGTACCTAATACTAATGTACCAACTTTAACATTAACTGTAGCATTTTTTAAATTAGATGCGTTTGTTAATGCATCTCCAGGTAAGAAATATATACCTGTAACAATAGCTCCTTTTGGAATATACACACCTGCACTAGCGCTAAGCGTAGATGCAGTATTAGCTGAGTTATTAGTTGGTAATGAGAAATTACCAAAAGCTACTCTCCTTATATTAAACTGATTTGCCATGTTTTTTATCCTCCTATAATTAAATTGTGATACTAGCAAATCCAGCTGAGTTCATCCATGGGTTTAATTGTCCAAGTATGTCAGCAGCCTGTGTACCAGCATTAACACCATCAACAGCAGTAGCTAAAGCTAATACTAATGTTATAGGGGTCTTCTGATAACTATTAATACCAGGTGATAAGTATTCACGATCATGCTCGATAACGATAAGATCATAATAACTATCAACTGTGGTAGCCATTGTGGGTAATATTACAGGAAATTGAGTGAAATTGCTTACACCAATATATGGCTGAGCTTCCCTCTCTAAATCACGAATCTGCTCCCAGTTACCACTACCAAAAGTAGGACCTGCATATGTAACAGTTGTTACAGTAGAAGGCATAGTCTGCCAATTACCATCTGAATCTACATATAAGAAACGAACTTCAAAATGAACCATCCTGAATTTTTCCAGATCTGTAAGAGCTGTGCAACATGATGGAATTTCTAATCCAGTAAGTGTTAATACATCTGACCCATTATCATAACTAGCCTGAACCCTACGACCTGAATGTGCATTCACTTTAGCAATTAAAGAAGCACCAAATGTATCAATAGCAACAGCATCAGCAGCAGTTGCAATATGACGATATGTCTGTGTAAACTGTGAAGGATACTCTTCCATATCTTTGTATATAACTCTAATTAGATATTCTGTACCTGCAACGGGAGTTAACCCAGTGAGGTCTACAGCAGCAGTTTGTTCTGCTTTTACAGTAAAAGCTTCAGATTTAAAAGACCTGACGTTTTTACCTTGTATTGGATCGGACATCAATACTTCCCTAGCACCAGTAACAGCTGTACCAGGCTCGTTAGTATAGTTGAAGGTTTTACTAGTAGCCTGACAAACATAAATAGTATCAGAATCAGACACGGTTGCACCGGCTGCTAATACTTTTTTATATTTATCAAGAACAACTACTTCACCATCAGCAAGGCCTGTGCTTAAAGTGATTGTGGCTAATGTAGCCCCTGGAACCACTTGTGCATCCCGGTTAATATCCTTCCCGATTAATACCTTATTTACTCTTGTCAACATAATTTATTAAAATTAATTATTCTACTTTATTTAATGATACCTGATTAGATTTGAATCTAGGTTGTTCTATATTTTCAAGTGCCATATTAGCAGCTAAAACAACAATCTCATCATGTGTATGTTCTGGTAGCTCGCAATCAACGCTGATAGCTCCAGCTGAAACCTCCACTGGTCTTTTTACATACCTTACACTATACGATAGTATACCATAATTACCATCAGTAATAAGTTCTGCATATCTTTGAAATATGAGACGCAAAGGTTTTGCCTCCTCATAATGAAGTCTAAATTCACTATAAGGGTTGTCTATATGAGATCTATATGTATTTACAGTACATTCTGTAACACCTTGTTTTTTATTAGAAGCAGCGATAACAGTACCAGTACCAACAAAATTGGCATTAGCTGCTACAAAATATTCATCTGCATAGTATAATACAGCATTGTGTGTGATACTACCTGTATATACTTTGTATGAATTCCCTATTACTAGGTTACCTGTAGTTACTAAAGTATAATCATCTAGTATACTTAAATATGATATCTCAACTTCTTCACCAACAATAAACCATAAATCTTCTGCGCAACGTGACAGATCGGCAATATAAGAATTATCTTTTACTGTACCTAAATCTAATTCTATTGGTACACCAGTTTTATAGGTAAGTACTTCCTCTTCTACTAGTGTAGATAAGTCCATAGTACGTTTTGATATTTGTTCAAAACCTACCCCTTTATCACTACCTAAAAACCTATTCTTAACAAATTGCCGTATAGCACGATTCAACCAGTAGTCTATTTCTTCTGGTTCAAAAGATGGTAATTGTAAGCTACTTGACTTATCAAGTTCCATCTTAAAAGCATCGTGCATCTCTTGTATTGTCATTATATAGTATCTCCTTTTTTCCTAGGTCTAGCTTTAAATTTAACTTCCTCTTCGTCTAAATCTATGATTTCTTTGACATGGTCTTTTACCATATCTGTCTTTAATTCTTCTTCTATATCTTTAACACGAATAGGTTCTTCTATGTAAACCTTAGATTGTATTGATTTCATAATAGATAACAATATGTCCTGATTTTTAGGATTCTCTAAAAAGTCTATAACTTCTAACATAGAACGCCCTATTAATTCAGACCCATATTTATAAATATTTTTACTACGTCTTATAATGTTCATAGAGATGGCACGTTCCACTGTTACTTCAATCTCTCTATGATCATTATTTACCCACTTATCTATAAACGTTTGTGGGTTATTCTCAACTACATCAAATAGTTTATTCTCTGCAACTTCTGGTTCCATGTTATCTCCATTAAAACCAAACAATCTAAGAACCTTACGTATATCTTCTGTAGTTAATGAATCAAATTCTTTTATCGCCTTGCGTCTTACTTTATTAATTAAGTTAGACTTCTTAGCTTCTTCTTCTTTATTTATTAGTATAAAATTAGCACTTGCTTTATGTTCAAATTCTGATGTTTTAACCCTCTTATGATTCTTTAAAAATAAAAATTTTAATTCATCATTTGGATCCTCTAAATCTAAAATAAGATCACCTGTATAAGTCCTAATAAAAAAGTTCTTCCAAAATTCAGAACCTTTTCTAAGATCTAACCCAATAGCTTTACCAAGTCGTTCTTCGTCTGAACTAGTTAAACCAGTATATATCATACCAGATCTTGTAAAGTATGGAGCTAAATCCTCATAACAATTCCTATATTTAATTAAACCTGACCACTTGTCTCTTTTTATCGGTCGTAATATTGCTTTCATTTTCCTCGTTGTTTAACGGTTTATATTAGGTTGTTCGGGGTGGTGAGTAACCACCCCACTTCACAACCAGTTTTATTTATTCAGCATCACAATAGAGTTCACCGCAGCTGGTAGGATCAGTAACCATCACGCCCTGTTCGGACAGGAAGTTAACCTGATAACTATCTTTTGTGTTTGAACGTAAAGTTGTGATTGATTTTGAATGACCTGAACCAGGAGCAACAGCACCAGCGGTGTGCCACATAACAAGTTCACGATCTTTTCTAACAACTTTCTTAATGTTAGCTTCACCGTCTTTCATTCCAATATTAAGGAATGTCATACGATATGATTCAAGAGGTTTACCTGTTATTGGATGAAGTTTCCTATTACGGATAGGATCATCATATAACGGTAAATGTTTCAGTGTAAGCTCAGCACCATTAAGACCTTTGTAAGTTACAAACTGACCACCAAGAGTAAGTTCCTGACCATTACCTGTAACGAATTTGGTATCTACTAAGGTATAACCAGATGCTTTATCTCTAAGTACCCTGTCGAATTCACGCATAGCCATTTCACCAGCAAGAGCAAGAAACTTGCGCTCACCGAATCCACGGATATTGAATGAAAGATCTGACATGTATGTATCCAGAAGATCTAATGTAAGAGTTGTATAAGACTTCCTGTTGGCAGGAGCAATCTGCTGAAGAATACCAGCACCAATATAAACTGGACGACCGTTTGTACCAATCAGACTTACTGTACCATCAGCATTAGCATTATATTTTGAATACATTGTCATGTAATCAACTCTTTCATACCACTGACGAAGAGCAATCCATTCCTGATAAGGAGCCCAATATTTTGTTGATTTTTTTGTACCAGGTTCACGAATCTCAATAACCATTACTGACGAATAAGCATCACCAGTGATGTCATAAGTAAGACGCATGGTTGTGAGGTGATTCCTAAGCATGAAAGGAGTCTGATAATTCACGATATCAGCTTCATCACTACCTTCTTCATATGCACTACCTACCCTTGATACCTGCTTACCAGCAGCAAGAAGTGAAGGTGGTATATAAGAAGCAGCCTGGCCATCGGCTAAAACTACTGTATAGACCCAATTTTCGCCATCCTGATATGGTTCAGCGACTATTCTAGCTTGATATTCTTTATCATCAAACTCGATAATAGCTCCTGGACCAAACCACTTATCTGACAACCAAAGTGTAATAGGCTGACCATTAATACCAGGTACGTCTGTAGATACAATGGTTGTACCATCAATCTGAGCATTACGTATAGTAACGGCACGTTCTGATTCGATCATAACACGCCATTCATACTGCCGGTTTTCAATAGTCATGACTTTACCCATACCGTTGGTTATATAATCGATAACGCTTCCTTGATTGAAACGTCCCATTATATAAGACAGAACAGGAGATACTTCATGAGGTCTGGTAAGTAGTGTATTAGCAAGCATCTTCTCGTCAGCAAGATCCGAAAACCATTTTGTACGATAGAGCTGCAATTTATTTAATACATTATTTTCCATAATAACCTTTAATAAAAATTAATAATTATACTTTATTTAATAAACTTTTACTTAATGAGCTTAATAATAGATCAGAGTCTGAGCCATTCTCTAGGCTTCCTGAATTCTTGGATCTCTTGCCTTTGTTAGCTTTTAGTTTCTGATGGAACTCTTTATAAGCGTCTGAAGAACCCTTTTTCTTTGCTTCGTTTATAAGCGAGTCCCCCATTTTAGTAAAATAAGCCGATTCAATCAAGTTACGAATATCAGACATGTAATCTTTCTGATAATTTGTTAAACCGTCAGAACCAGGCTTAAATATGTAATCTAGTAATTCATTCTTTTCCTTACTAGAAATCTTTATCCCTCTTATATTTTCGAGGGACTTTACATTATTTTGTACGTTTTCTATGAACTTTTGTTGCGTTTTGATCTGCTCCATTGCTACTTTTTTCTGATCATCTAATAGCTTTTTCTCTTTATTTGATTTGTATTCTTTTAATAATTCTACAGCATCCTCTGCTTCAGCTTCAAGACTTTCGTCTTTTTCATACCTATCAAGTCTCTTCTGTATACGTTCTGCACTAAACCCTTGTTCTTTAAGTAGTTCTTTAACAACAGTTCTCTGATTAGACTCACGAGTTAAATCAATCTTATCTAAATCTAACTCACCAACACCACCATAAACTTCTTTAAAATAATTGTCTATCTTACCACCATTCTTAACATACTCGTCGAGTGATTTAACCTCATCACTGAAATAGTTAGGTTTAGAATTCTCCTCAACTAAATACTTCATATAATCAACCACATCTTTTAAAGACTCAAATTTATCATCTTCGTCTAGATCCCAACCAAGTTCCTCTGATAGACGATCCTTAAGAAAACTAGTTACTTCACCTTCAATATCTTCATTATCATCCTCATTTTCAGACTCATCTTCTGAATCTTCAACTTCTCTTTTGCTTTTCTTAGCAGGTTTTTCTTCTTCAAGGTCTTCTTCATCTTCTATCTCTTCATTCTTTTCAGGTTTAGTCTTTTTAGTAGGTTTAACTGGTTCTTTTATTTCTTCAGGTTCCTCTACTTCTTCTTCCTTATTTTCTTCCAGTTCTTCATTATCATTAATAACGTCTTCTGGATCTTTCCATGGTATCTCCTCGTCCTTATCTACAGGTCCACTGCCTGGTAATAAACTCTTTGATAAAGCCTCGAATCCACCAAATACATTAGGAGCTTCCTCCGTCTTCTTCTTTGCCATAATTATTTTGTATTAGTAGGTTTCGGTTTATTCGCTTGCTTGCGTTTAATATCTATTTCTTGCTGACGCTGTTCTTCAGCCTTTTTATTTTTTCTAACAGCTTCCTTATTTTGATCAGTTTTAATTTTTATATCTTCTCTCTGTTTTTCAAGTTTCAACTGAAAATCCATAAGTTGTGAATTATCTTCCACACCATCATTATTTATATCACCATCACCCTGATTAGCAGCACCAATTAATGCTACTTGTATCTGAGTTTCAGCTCTACGTATTGAATCCTCTTCTTTAATCCTGAGTTCTTCAGACTTAGTTTGCATTTCCATTTGTACTTGCATTTGCTCTGCTTGTGCCTGTTGTGCCAGCATCTCTTCCTTACGTTTCTCTATATCCGCTAATTTAAGTTTAATTTGTGATAAATTCTCAGAAGATAATATTTCAGCTGCTTCTAATAAAGTGGCACCATTCTGCATAGCTGGTTGTAATAGAGTCTTAATAGCTTCAATATCCTGATTCTGTTTTGTATTATCACCAAGGAATACATCCATATCAGCATATATGAAATCCTTCTCTATACTCATGAATACACGTTCAGCATCATTCATAACATAGTGTAAGACAGGACTATCACTATCACTCCAAGCGTGTTTAGCAACATTTAACAACATTGTAAGTGCATGTTTTTTAACTTGGTTATGAAACCAAAATAAAGGTTCCGTAATATGCGAAGACTGTATTACAGCACGTTCAACATTACCAACCAGTTCTGTTTTAGATATAGACCCTTGACGTTGTTTACTAACTCCTGATATCTCGCCTATCATATCTTCAATCTTGGCCATCAGATTAATATACCCAGTCATGACATCCATCATAGATAAATCTATATTAGATATCTGATTAAAACCTGCTGGTTTTCCACCTTCTCTGCCAGGTACATCCCAACCTTCATCATAAGGGTTTATAAAGTTTACGCCAAGAGCACTTAAATAATGCATCCACTGATTAACATCAATACCTAATCCTTTAGGTATCTGTGTAATGTCCATGTTAAGAACTTTACCTTTATCTCTAGCTAAAGCTAATTCTAACCTATACCACAATATAATATACATATATTGTAAAGGTTTCATCAGAGCCACCAGGGATTTTGGTAAAGAGTTGGTATTATTATATATAATACCACAATAAGGTAATTTCCTTGAAGATATACTATTTACAGAAGTATGTTGATATTCTACAGGTCCTATACCTATATATATATCATCAGCTACTTTAAACCCTTCCCATACTTCAGGAATCCAATCCCATTCTATAACATCTGTATCTAACGGTTTATAGTCTTCACTTACAATAGTACTGACTTCTTCACCACTTTCATCTGTATATGTTAGGAAACCAACTTTCTTATAAGATCTCCATACACCATGATATACATCCATTAAATTTAAATCTGTCTCAGAACTCTTAAAATATTTACGAGTTGTTACATCTCTAAACTCTACAGCATCTTTCATAGAAGACCCCATACTAGAATTAGGGGTACCTTCACCAGAAAACTCTAACATTCTGTCAAGGTCTTTCTCATCCATAAGATCAAAAAACCTATCATAAATATTAGCTGGACTCATTTGCATGTACCTTACAAACCAGTCACCATCCTCTATAAACTCTACATCTGGGTCCTTATCATAGTCACAATTCAAAGGATTCACACGTTCTAAGAAAGGTTCACCATTTAAAGTAGATACATAATATATCTCTTCACTAGCAATTAAACCATCTCTCCAACCTTTTAAAAACTCGTTGTCAAGATTAAGTTTCTCACGCAAATAATTCAATGCATGATACCCTGTTTCCTCAGCAACAGTCTTATATGAATACTTCAAATACTTCTCAATCTCTTTAGGTGTAACAGGTTCTCCATTCTCATCTTGTTGTATACCAACTACACTTGCTATATATTGCATTAAAAGTTCTTTCTTCTTATCCTGCAATTGAGTAACTACCTCTGGATTAGTCTGTATCACCCTTATATCAAAAGGACGTTTGGATTCTTCTCCTATCAAAAGATCAATCTTAGGCCTAATAATATTGAAGTTTTGAACCTTAGCAGGGAACCCATCCTCTACTTTAAACGGATTAGTAACATACTTGAGATCATTTTCATCGTAGTCACTATTATATAAACCATACCACGTAGTCATCTCGTTTTTACGTTCCGTACCCAAAAACCCACCGGTATCTCGTGCAATAACTGCATCAAGTGAAGCTTTACCCCACTCTTCTGTCTTCTTACTACGAGGTAGTTTCTGAATAGGAAAATTAGATTTGTCTACCATTATTAATTATAATTAAAATTTTCTAAATATACCATCTTTAAATAAAGAAAACTTCTCAGTCTCCTTATTCTTTTTAACAGTAACACTGTAGAGTTCTCTAAGATAGATCATGATTTGTATCATAGCCATAACTCTATCAAAGTTACCATTATCGTTATAGGCAATCAATTCTTCTAACAAAGCTTCAGAAAATATTTTTGTCAGATTCTTGCGCCCAGGAGCATATTCTTCTATAAGCCAATCCTTCAAAAGACCTATACCCCAAATTTTTAAAGGCTTACTCATATGGCAGCCTTTTATTCTACTTACAGTTGTAAGACCTACTACATCCCTAATAATATCAGGCTGATCTGCTAATAAATAGTCACATTTCTTATGTATAAAGTAATCAAATATCCCTTTATTTTGATTCTCATACATAATTTGTGCCCTATAATACATAGCTAACATACGTACCTTATCATAAAACATTTCAGCTTTTTCTGGTCTACCTGTATATTCTGCTACAGGTAAATCATAATATGCCTCAAAATTTTGGAACCTCTTATATACTATAGCAGATCCAAGTGAATCAGTACTTGATTGGTCGTAATCATAACTATCAACTCCCATTATATAAAGACCGTATGGTATCTCCTCTGGTGGATGTTCCCATATCACAATTGCTCCAGAAGGATCATCATTAGATGACACTCTATATCTTGTTAAATCTTTATATCTTGTATTAATCTCCCATTTAACAACACCAGCAGCGTCGGTATATAGATCACCAACCTGCTTAAAATCCTTCATCTTACTATTATTCCTAATCTCTGCTAAGTGACGTATTAAGTCTTTCTTTGGAAATATATTACCAGATATCTGTAATGTAGCTTCCATTGGAGTAAACGGACGCTCTGCAATATATCTATCTATTGAAGTCTTATCACTAGAATGTTCTATAACTTTATCACGTTGTTTTGATGCCCATATCCTAGCTATATTAATATTAGAATTACCATTCTCATCCATAAACGGTATACCATTCTCATCTTTACCATTCATGTTATAATACTCTGCTACAAAAAAACCACACCCTTTACCATCTAGTGCACCATCGTCCCATATATTTTGTATAGGTAAAGCATTATAAGCTTCGGGTTCATAAAACAAATCTTTTAACCCTTCATAATCTGCGTCTTCTGTTCCGCCGGTACCATAAGCAATCATTAAACCAAATGCTATATTACCATCTTCTACAGACGGTCTAGCTATTTGCCAAGCTTCCTTTAGTCCAGGAAATTTACCAGCTTCTTCCCATAATATTAATTTACCACGTTTACCCCTAGCCTTCTGTGGATCGTTCTTTAAACTTACACCTATTATTTCAGAACCAAAACCGTGTTCAGATACTATACCATAATCATCACCAGATTTAAGTACAAAAGATGCACGTTTGTGCATAATTGTATCTTTCTTCTGTTTACGTTTACCCCATGCTGTATTAGTGTCTATAAAAGACATCATATCCCAAGCCTTAGTCAGCAAACCGTCTTTAGTTAAGAACTCGGCCTCAGATGCTATAGCATAAGATTTAGATTTTGGTATACAATAGAAATTACGACACAACATAGAAGCCCCTTTATAAGAAAACCCTGCCCCACGCTTTTTAATGGTAACAAGGTGTTTACCCCTTTGTTCTGCTTCTTCGACAGCATCAAAGTAAGACCTATCATAATCATAAAACTTTGGGAAACCTTCTACTCTCTTAACAACTCTATGACGTTTACCTGCAGAGTCAATAGTCTCTTTCTCCTCAGTCTTTATAATCCTGGTATAATTCAAGTAAAAATAGAAATAGCCAGAGATGTATTCACCATCTGGCGCACCAAATCCAAATATAGAACGGCGAAGCTCCTCGTCCCAAAACTTCATATAAGCTGTGGTACCGACAGGAGCTGCAGTATAATATCCAAATTGATCAAAATTGATAGCAGCCTGTCTAAACTTAGACGTGTCACCACAATTCTTTACATCAATCTTATAAATATAACTCATTATTCTACACCATAATCAAAATCTTCCCTAGGCAATTCATATAAACCTATGTCACCACCTCCACGTATGTTTGATGATTCCATCTGTTCTTTACGAACCATTTCTTCTAATAAATTAAGAGACTTAACAATCCCTGCAACTTCTTTCAAATTAGATGCAAGATCCCTAGATGAAAAAACAGGGCGACCGCTAGAGTCTCTAACGTTAAAGTCTACAGAATCAAAATACTCTGATAATTTATCAGCAGCTTTTTTAGCAGACCTAAGTAGCCTAGAATTTGTTGTCTGCTTTAACTCTGTATACTTTTCAATAGCAGCTAATACTAGTTCATCTGGTACCCAATCGGTACCCATAAAATCTTTAAGTATTATCTGTTCACGTTCCTCGTCTTTATATGCACGATAAGGGTTGTCTATAGACTCATCATAACGATATACAATATACGAAATTTCTTTAGTTGCGTTACCTTTAAGTTTAGATTTATCCCTGTCCCATATAGCTTTAAACTGTGGAATATTTAAAGAATTAGGATTTAAGACAACTTTATTGTTGTCTATATCAAATATCTTACTCATGATTATAATCTACCCAACCGTCCCATATAAAATTAATTTTTTCATAATCACCATCATCAACAGCCCTTTGTATTATATCTTCAGCAGCTTCAATGTCTGGTACTATAAAACCTAAAGTAGCTGCCATCATAGCTGCTACATTGGTTATGTTTTCCTTTAGTATTTTTACTCTACGAGAAATTCTCATACTCTTATTATTGTATCCACCTTTCTGACAAAAAGCACCGAAATAAGGTATTCTTATTCCATGCTCTACAAAATCGTCAACTACTAATGATTTAAAATAAAGAAGAGGGCTGTCAACAATTGCTTTACAAACCCTATAATCTATATTATACTTTTTCGCTAACTCCTTTATTATTTGATCCTGTTTGTTCTCCTTCTTTAATATCATTGGAAACAAAACCTATTGTTTTACCTTTGTTATCCATTATCTGATGTTTAGTATCAACATCAATGCTAGTGTGCCACACCCTTATACCAAGTATCCTTAACTCTAAATGTTTAAAACTAGTCTCATCATATATCTGCTTTTCTTTATCTAGCCAATATAACCTATGCACCACTCTCTTTGGTGTAGACACCAGTGATAGGTTTTTCCATATCTTCTTTAACATCTTCTTGTATATTTAATAAAAATGATATTTCTATACTATTGTTAATAACAACAGGTTTAATGTTATCATTAATAACCCATGTTGTACCTTTGCCTCTTAATATAAGTCCTTTAGCTTTTAATGTATTTAAATACCTACTTAAATTAGCTTCACTAATACCAAGTAAATCTTTTACACTAGTCCTTATATCTTTATGATTAACATTATAATCATAACCATTATCACTATATAGTAATAACAAGGCAAATACCTCAGCCTCCCTATTAGAAAGCTGAAGTACGCCATTTAAAATATTAACAAAATCCGTATAGAATTTAGACTTGTTTACTTTCTTCTGTAGCTTCATTATCTACAATATAATACATTTTTACCCTAGTACCGCAGTTTTCACAAGTTAGTGTTAAAGAAGTATCACTAGTAGCTGGAAAAAATAGCCCATTATTAACATGTACTACATTAGTAACAAAATGACACAAACCACACTCAAATACAAAATCACCACCTGTTTTAGGTAATTCGTTCCTTGGTGGAACAAACTCTACTTCCTCTTTCTCTTTTTGTTTTTCACAATGACACACTCCATCATTATATAAATCATCACAATGCTTACATCCACTTTCTGCAACCTCTGGTTTAGGTTCCTCAATAGGCATTTCAATCTTTTGAACAGGTTTAGCTGCAGGTAATTCATATACCTTAAAGTACTTACCCATGTTCTTTTCTATAATCATAGGATCTAACTCTACTGCACTACCTGAATAATAATAACTATCATCACCTATTTCCTCATCCCTAGTTCTACTTATATACCTAGAACTGTGTTCATCAAACTTCAGTATAGTACCTTTTTTAATACCTAAAAAAGACTTTGTAACTTCTACTGGATTAAATTTATCTGTCCTTGCCATCTTCATTATTTACTATATGTTTTAAATACATTAGACAAACTCCACACGATCATTTTAAATAATTGACCATTAAGTGGCGGAAAGTAATATTTATGTAATTGGTCTTTACAGAACCAAAAACCATAATCCCTATTCCTATTATTTCTATCTATATCAATTCTAACTTTATACTGGGTTTCACCAGTACCGTTATCTACTCTTTCTTTTACAACTACAGCCTTACACAGACCCCAGTTTGTAAATACAAAACATTTTTTACCTATCATTTTCCTTGTCCTTTATAAACTTTAAAATAATTCTTACTACCTTTATTCTTTGATTGTTTAGTTTTAGCATGTATACCAGGTCTTTTATGCCTTGGTTTAGCCCTAAACTTTGTTATACCTATTCCTCTAGCCATTT